>Ga0326513_10003046_pt1 | contig 12237 bp, 11 predicted proteins | sample 2_2465_0518_D_FD_203654 | JGI IMG/M metagenome (GOLD analysis project Ga0326513, IMG submission 203654) | Bovine rumen microbial communities from UC Davis, California, United States - 2_2465_0518 | ecosystem: Host-associated > Mammals > Digestive system > Stomach > Rumen | place: USA... | reverse complement strand
GTTGAACTCAATCATCAACTTCTTCAAGAACAAGAAGAACCGCAAGATGCTCACCTCGGCGGACAGTAAGGTCGCCAAGGCTTTTTCGGGTTACATCAACAAACTCGTCGCGCAATACCCACGCGTTCTTGAGCAACAGGCGAAGGATGTTTTGTCCTTCATCGACTCCATCGACAAGAAGTTCGAGCAACCGAAGAAAGAGGTCGCTATGGCTTCGTTGTCTGCGGAAGAGAAGAACGCAGGCGTCGAATACGCGGAAGACCAAGAGAGGTTCGACTATTTATGGAACCGTTTGCCAAATGAATACATTTTGAACAAAGGTTTCGACAGCAACGCATCTGGAAAAAAGAAATACGCGAGGGTTGTTTCGGCAATCGGGGCTTTCTTTAAGGCTGCTGGTATAGAGAATAAATACAATAACCTGCAAAAACTGAAGAGTATTTATAAAATCGCGATGAACGATGATAAAGCCGGTTGGACGTGGGAGTTATATAGCGCGGCGAAAAATATCTTGGAAGAGTTTGAGAGTTTAATAACGGAGAGAGGAAAAAAGACCTTCCGAGTAGACGATGTCCAGGATTTGGTAATCCATTGGTTCGACAAGAATTTCAGCGACGATTTTGACTTGTCAAAATGGGACTTTCCTTTAAGTTATGAAAATGCCGTCGATGACCTTGTTGCGATTAGTCTGAACTTACTCAGGAATGCCGATTACAGGTATTTTGGGTTTTCATTAGAAAAACTTTCCCCTCTTTTTGCCTCCAAATCTTCCATTCGTGAGGAGAAGATGCAAAAAATACTTCCACAAAAAGCGGTGGTTAACGCTCGAAAGTTGATTAAGGATGGGGTAACGTCGTCAAATTTTAAGTTCGATGTTTTAGAACCCAGTCATCTTGGCGAGTTCAGACCTAATGCAAATACAATACTATTGACGATTAACGCGGATGCTGTCGAAGGTATGATCGAAGAGAACGGTTCCAATAGCGGTTCCCGTATGGTTGGAACGCTATGCCATGAGTATTGGCACTCTCTTGCATATCAGAAAAAAATCAGAGATCCAGAGTTTAATCACAAGTGCTTTAACAAACTGCTAGACGTCCTAGGTTTTGATGGCGCATTCAAACTCTTGATAGATAACTATTTCGTCGATAGAGGTTATCATATTTATTTCAGAAACTCAGACTTCCCTATGGCAAAAATGGAGTCTGGTGAGTGGCCGTTAGAACAAATAAATAAACTCAGCTCCCATAAGAACTTCCATCTTTTGGTTGAAGAGGTTTTTGCAGATTTATTTGGCGGCAATTATAAGTATTTCCACATCCAAAAAGCGGAATTGAAAGAACTGGCCGAGTTCGGAAGGTCGTTGATTGGCGAATCTGCAATAAGAACGAGGGACCAGATAATAAACGGTTTTGATTTGTCTGTTCAGAGCCTCATCAAATACTCCTTGGCCGATAAAGCGGTAAAGCGCAAACCCGTGCTAGACGCGGAGGGCGAGAAGTGGCTCAAGTGGCTCAAAGTCGGCGATGGGCATCAACGAACATTTAATGATGTTACATATGACGCAACAACAGGCGATGAAAAAGCTAAAGGTTTCTTAGAGTGGCTTAAAAAAGCCGACAGGGTTGGCATCGCTTCTGGCAACAAGGAAGTGAAGGTGCCGGAGGCAATCTATGTTGAAATGCTTTCGGCTTACGCCAATGGGATTGATGTCGATTCCATCTCCAGATATGTGTCTGGCTATGGGTATGTGAGGCTAAAGAGCGTCGTCGAGCAAACTGAGAAGCCCAAAGAAAAAACCACGGTCGCAGGAGTTGGTTTTGAAAATGTTGACAAGATGCTGGGAAAGGCGGAAACCAACGTCGAGCAGACGGTGGAGGCTGAGGAAAAACAAGAGCCGAAGCAAGAGAAGGAAAAGGCGGACGGCACAAAGAAAAAGAAGATGTCCTCCGCCAACAAACTCAAGCAAGACAAGGCGGACATGAAGCAATACGCCATTAAGAATAAATACAAACTCAATGGAAAGTCAGTGTCGCTCAAGAAAATAATACTCGACTTCAAAGTCCAGAGTTCCGGGAAGACCATCAAAGAGGCGCTCGATCGCGGCGACGCCATCAACGCGGCGCAACGTTTCATGAGGCTATTGGAAAAACTCCCCGTCTCGATGAAGAAATGGATAAATGGAGACCATTATCTCTATGGGAAGGACGGAACGCTCCAATGGGTTTCGCCGTCGCAGTTTTCCGCGTATTTCCTGAACTGGGTTCTAAATGGCGAAAAACACATCAAATACGCAACGAGCGGCGTTGGAACTTACGTCTATGAATTCTACGAGACGAGCCCCAACCGCAAAATGTGGGCTCCAAACCCAGACGCAAAGATTTATCAGCAGTTAGTGAGCGCTATGGAGGCCAAAAAAGACATTGAAAAGGCCGTCAACAAACGCATTCGCCACACAAACATCTCGTTCCAAGAAGAACTCACTCGATTCGAGCGAGCGCAATACGATAAACTCCAAAACTTCATCAACGCCCACCGAAACGACCCGTTTGCGCGGAAACCTGAACTCAACGACAAATACATCCGAAAGTGGAACACAAGAATTTGGCAGTTCGCTCTTAAAAACGCCAACGCTACGATGGACTCTTTCGTAGACTCATTGTCAGAGGAAGACAAAACAGCGTTATTCGACGAGTATAAGAGAGGCGTCCACTTTGTGGAAGGTCGTGAGGAAGGCATAAGCAACCAAAGCGACAAGCGCGGTTCTTGGCGTTCTCACGGCAGCGACATTATTAAGTTGGCGCACGGCATAAAACCGCGCGGTTACCAGTTCGGAAACAAACATTATCAGTGGATAAATAATGCCAACGGCGGTGTTATAATTGAGTTACAAGCGAAACAAACAAAGAGGAAGACTGAAAATGGAAAACAAAGAGGAACGCGACTGGAGCAAAATGAAGCACGTAACGATCATCGGTCCGGGACTGGAGCCGATGGGAGTTTGGGTGGAGAGCGAAGAGGAGCTAGCGGAGATGCAAGCGGCTCTGGAGAAGCACCATCCAGAAGTCAGGGAATATTGGGAGAGGCGCCGCAAGAAACAAAAGCAAAAGTAGTAGAGGAAACCAAGGCTCCCAAGACCATAACCAAAACAAAATACATCAAGCAGACCATCTACAAATACATCGGCGAGAAGTTCGGCGACCGCATAAGCGCGGAAATCGTCAAGCAAGCCGCCGATGAGATGATCGACGGCAAAGTCATAAACAAAAAGGACGCGGAAGACGCGGTTCTCGTCGTTTTCGATTACCTCACGAAAAACAACCCTGGCGTCTTCGATATGAAGGAGTCGGAGGTCAACCGCTTCGCCCGAAAACTATTCGAGGGCTGGTCTTTGACGCTCGACGACACCGACAGGAGAAACTTCGTCCGCGACTTAGTTTCGGATATTTTCGACGACGATATGGGCTATGGCGACACGCTTAGGGACATACTCGTTGACGATTATTACAACAAGGCGATGGAAGTCGCCGAGATAGAGAAAGCGACGAGCGGTTCCAAAAAAGCGATAGACCAAGGCGAGCTCGTGAGGAAAGCCATCGAGCAAGTCGAGGAGATGGAGAAGAGAATCTCCGGCGACATCTTCGACGAACTCGATTTGTTCAGCAAAGAGAGCAAGGCGACCAAAGAGGTCAAGGGCCTCAAGGAATTGCTCGAGGTCGCTGACGACTCCGTCGAATACCTTAAGTCGCTCAATGTCATCAAGGACAAGGCGAACACCTTAATCAAGAAACTCGATGCGGAGAGCAAGGGCACCAGCGGCGGAACCGGGCAGATTAAGGTGTCAGAAACGCAGGCTGGCCTCCTAAAGGCTTTCGTAAGCCTCTTCTCCACGCGTGCTAGGGCGAAGTTGCCTAAGCCGATGATGGAGAGGTTCCACGAGTTTTATGTAAGCAGGCAATTCGACAAGATGGTCGATGCGCTTTCGAAATACGACGGCGCGCTCGATGAGGAACTTGGAGACGGGGATATTTCGGCACCAGAGGCGTTAAGGCATCTCGGAGAGTTGCTCGACGAAACCTATCAATCGCCGACTTTCACCAAATACAAGACGAAAGATGGGACGATAAAGAACAGGAAGCACGTCTTCCCAGTCACAACCGCCCAAGCGCAGATGTTCGAGAATATGCTCGACTGCGTTTCGAAACTCTACAACGAATACTCCAAGAAAGCCTTGGACGAAGCCAAGACCGAGGCTGGCAAATTGCTTGAGTTGGTCGAGAATGCGAAAAAGACTCAGCGCCTCCGCTTCGCCCCAGGGATGGTTGAAAGGGTGCTCAACTACACTTCTCCCGACGTCTTCTTCGCCTATATGTTCGGCGGAACGAACAACGAGGGCTATAAGAAGATTTGGGAGGAGGGCTTCAAGAAGCCTTATATCGAGCAAATCGGCAAAGCCAACGCGTTCTATGAGGCCATAGACCCGCAGGTGAAATACATTGCAAGGCACTCTATGGACAAGGTCTCCGTCACCGATGCAGACGGCAGGAAACGCAAGATTCGCAGAAGAGCGCTTTACAGCGCATATCTAAACGCGAAGTCCAAAGACAACTTGGAGAGGATGCAGAAATCTCCTTTGGGCGTGGCTTACCACGACGGAACCGTGACGCGCTATTTCAAATACTCCGAATTGGCCAAGGCGGTGGAGGAATTGAGCACGCAGGAAAAGGCCCAGCTCGATGCCATCTTCAACTTCTATAACGACACGAGCGAAAACGGCTTGGCGACTTACGCCAAGAACGCGATGCTCAAGAACATCGGCTTCGCTAATATGCGCGAGGGGTATTACCCGATTTCGGTCGCGGATGCAGGGAGGAACACCTCTTTCACCGATAGTTCCATAGCGGGCAACATGAACGCCAATGCGCTTATGTTCGATAGATGGAAGTCCTTGAGCAACAACAAGACCGCCATCGAGATAAACGTAGACCCGATAGCGATGCTCCACGACTACATCGACAAGACGACCATTTCCGGGGAAATCGGTAAGAAGTCGGTAGAATTGAGCAGGTGGTTCCGCGTGAAAGTAGACGGAAAGTCCGTCATTTCCGCCGCGTCCGCCTTTGCTCCAAACGCAAGGGAGCACATCTCCAATGTCTACAACGAATTGATCGGCAACGCGTCGGTCAGAAAAGGGGCGGGCGTATCGAAAGTCCGCTCTTGGCTCGGCCGCTTCGCCACCGCGACGCTCGGCTTCAACATCCGCGCCTCGATGAAGCAGTTGGGCTCCTTGTTCACCGCTTGGAGCAGGGTCGGCTTATGGAACGGCCTTAAGTCGATTCTAAAGGCGGACGGCATCCGAATGCTTTGGAGCAAGGACTTGCGCAAAGAGGCGAAGCAGTCTCAGGTCTTCAGAAGAAGAATTTACGACAACGGCTTCGTCAAAGGCATAACCCTTTCTTCGGGCGCAGGGGAGTTCACCCACGCGGTCACCAAGAAACTGGCGAACTTCGGCTTGGCTATGGTCGAGTTGACCGACCGCTTCACCTGCTACTGCACCTACGCTATGTGCAAAACCGCGGGGAAAGCGGCGGGATTAAGCCAAGAGCAAATCATTGACATGTTCGATGATGTAATCCTTTACACGCAGTCCAACAGCGACCGCATCATGATGTCCCAAGTCCGTTCCGGGGCGAAAGGCGAGCTTATGAGGAGCCTCTTCGGTATGTTCCAAAGCGACAACCAAAACAAGACCTCCCTTCTTATGCGCTCGCTCCTCGATTACAAGGAAGCGAAACTCTCCGGCGACAAGGAACGCGAAAAGGAAGTCGGGAAGCAGATAGTGGTCTTCTTCGTCGCGGCGATAATGAGCGGCTTGGTCGCGCTCGGCGCGGACAAACTCGCCGACATCATCTACGACAAAAAAGAGTGGCCCGATATGCAGGTCACCCCCGACAACGTGGGCGAATTCATCTTCGACACCGCCAAGAACACGGTCTTGTCTTGGATGCCATACGTGAACACCGTCACCGACTGGATACAATACGGCTCGGTCACCTATATGCCGACCGAATACCTCGACCAGTTGATAGGCATCGTCTCGTCGATGGCGAAGGAAGGCGTCAATAAGGAAAACATGATTCAACTCGGCAAAGCCGCCACGATGTGGTTCGGCTTGCCCACCAACAACATTGAAAAACTTATCAACGCCGTCCTCCAAGACATACCTGGGGCGGCCATCAAGAACCGCAACCTGCTCTATGGGTTGTCCTCGTCCTATTTGACGCAACAGGTCTCCGCGAGGATCGCCAAGAAAAACTATGACAGGGCGGGCGATGCTTTGTCGCTCCAATACGCGATGTATAAAACGCCCATCTCCGACGCGGCGACCAAAGAGTTGGTCGCGTTGAAGAGGGCGGGGATGAAATTCACCGTCCACGATGCTTTGACGGCTATTGACGGAACGCCGCTCACCGATGAGCAAAGAGCGAAGTTCAACGGATGCTATAAAGAGTTCGGGAACGCTTTGGATGTGCTAATCTCGTCTCCGCGCTATTCGGTTCTCCCCGATGAGCAGAAAGCGTTGGCGATAAGCGCCTTGTCGGATGCCTATTACGCCTACGCCAAAGCGACGGCTATGGAAACCGCGTTCTCCACGCGCCTATCCTCGCTCGTGGCGAAAGGGGCGGACATATCCAATTTGGTCATTGGGATGAAGAGCGTCGGCAAGGTCGCTTCGAAGCAAGACGCGATTAAGGCGATAAACAAGCTGACTGGAACGACGAGGGGCGAGAAACTCCTCATCGGTTGGCTCCTCGGATACACCATCACGGACAAGGATGCCATAAGGGCGCAACTCGCGCGCTACGGCTTCACGAGAAAGGAAGCCGAGGCGTTGGTGCAATGATGGGTGTCACTTTCGGTGTCAATTTTCATCAAATCGCGCTAAATAATGCTAAATGGCGAAAATAAAAGCGTAGCGTTTATCAAATAAAAACGAATTACGCAAAGTAACCCACGCAACCCTCCGGGCGCGCCATTGAAGAAAAAGCCTCGCTAATTGCGGGGCTTTATTCTATGTGTGGTGTCGTTTTGGGTGTCAACGAGGTGTCATTTCCTAGTGATGGCACTCATATTCATGACCTGATCCATAATCCCGTCCGTGATGTTCGGGAAGAGGTGGCTGTAGGTGTCGAGCGTCTGCTGAGTGCTCGAATGGCGGAGGTGCTTGGAGACGATGAGCGGGTTAACGCCCATATTGATTAGCCTAGAAGCCATTGAGTGCCTCAAATCGTGGACTCTGATTTTCTTAACGCCAGCCTCTTTGATATGCGCGTCCATTTTGCGTCTAAGGCTCGTCCTAGAGGTTTTCTTGCCGAAGATGACATAATCATCCTCCGAGGCGCAAAGCGCGCCTTTGAGCCACGATAATTCATCCATTACGGCGGTCGGGAGGGAAACGCTCGCTCGGCTTGCGGAGTTCTTCGTTGTGGTGACCGCTCCGGTGAGGTCTAACGCCTCATTGATGAAGATGGAGTTCTTCGAGAAGTCCACCCATTTCCATTTGAGGGCAAGCGCCTCGCCCAAGCGGAGCGCGCCGTAATAAATCACATCGAACGCTACGCCCCATTTCTCGTCTTCGCCCTTAAAGGTGTCTCGGAACGCTTGGTAGTCTTCGGGAGTCCAGAACTCGTGCTGAGGCTTCTCTTGGATGGATGCCCTGGGCGAGGTCAGGAGCTTCTCCATCTTCCTTGCGTCCTCATAGGTGATTAGGTCATTGTCGGCGGCGAACGCGACGACTTCCCTCATTATTCGGATGATGCGCCCTTTATGCTCGGATGTGACATCCTTTTCCCACACGCTTTCCTTGAACCTTCGGCAGGTTTCCGGAGTCATCGCGGCGGTGATGGGTGCCTCCACCCTGAAAGACGGGAGGATGTATTTCGTGACGATGTGGCTTTTCGCATAGGAGGTTCCGCGCTTGAGCGTCCTCTCCTGCTCCCTCACATATTCGGAGCAAAGCGATGCGAATTGGACGGTTCTTCCGCCGATGGAGAACGCGTTTAGCCTCTTCGCTTTGTCCTTCTCGATCTCGGAAGCCTCGATGGACTTCATATAGCGCTTGCCGACCTTGGAGAAAGACCATTCCTTCCTTTTGATGTTGACGGTCTTTTTGTCTCCATTCGGGTAGACGATGTGGTAGGAAATGTAGTATTTCCCTCTTGATTTGTCTTCTACGATAGCCATAATTGCTTTCTCCTTTCCGCTTCTCTATAATAGAAAAGCGCAGTTTTCTTCTATTGATTCGCTGTCATGTTGATCCCGCGCACCACCCTCGTCAACGCCTTTCGACGGGGGCTTTTATTTTACAACTCCATCAGCGTGATGCACATAGAGTCGTCTTCCGCGTATTGCTTGTTGGCGATTATGCCGACTATTTGCGAGTCATCGGCGAACGCTACGCCGTTCAGCGCGTCCAACTGCTTGACGCAGTTATCCAAGTCGGGCTTCTTCGTGGGCTTAATCTCGCCCGCCAACATCGCAACGTGCTTCTTCTTCGACGCGCTTTTCGGCACGCGCATCAACACGCTTATGCGAGCGCATATCGGCCCTTCCATCGGCTTGGCATCGGGATACGCTTTTTGATAGCAGAGCCTCACCCAGTTTTCGTATTCGATTTGCTTGGATGGGGTATAGACCTTGGCGTGTCCGCCAAACGAAGAGGCTTTCGGCCTCATCTTGCCTCGGACTTCTCCGGGGACGATGAATTTCCTTGTTTCCATAATTCCTCCTTACTGAATCGCATAGAAACCGCACTTATCGCAACCGATGTGGAAGTGCCCGTTGTAACCAGACCTAGAGATGTGCATTATGCCTCCGCATAAAGGGCATCCGACTTCTACGCTTTCGCCCCAATCTAATTCCTTAAGCACATACTTTACGGACTTTAGGACATAGATGAACTGATCGGCCACTTTCCCAATCTCTTCTTGGAGTTCCTCGCCGTTTTTCTTTCCTTCGACGATTATTTTTTTGTGCTTCTTCCAATCGAGTTTGTGGATTGTGCAAAAGTGGTTCGCCAAACAATGTGAGGTTATCCCCTTTCCGAGATCGGCGTGCTCTTTGACGTAACTGTGGTATTTTTCGATTAGACCAGCGCATTGAATCGCCATTATTCTTGCGGCGAAGTTTATCCTCGCGTCGTTTTTCATTCCAACTCCTCCCTCGTGAGTGCCCACGTCTTGCCGTAGTCTTTGCAGTAATACTTAACAGCGCGTTTGCCCCCATCATCTATGGCTATGTAGTAAAGGTATTTCTGCCGAGCATTAAAGTGCAATAGATAGGGGTATAACTGATTCTTTCGGGTGTAGATTCCATCTTTCAACGCTTTAAGAAGGGTTGCGGTTTCTATCCCCAACTCTTCCTCAATATCTTCTATCTTTCCGAGTTTATCAGAGCAACGCGTGGACACACATTCGTCAATGTCATCGTAGTGTCCATCTTCCCTCTTTTTTGTAAGTCTCATAACAACTCCTCAACATAGCACCAACTCTGTGGCGCGCGAGTCAATTTAAATTCGGACAATTTCTTCGGCTCATCAAAGATTTCGAGTTCGGAGATGTGCCAAGCATAAAAGGACAAATCAGAAGCATACGCAATGATTTCTGGAATAGTTAGGCAAGATGCTTCTGGAATACCTCTCACAGTGTAGTGGCGACCGTTTATTACATTGAAGCCCTTGTAATATCTAGATATGGCATACAAAACCACCTTGCCAACAACTTTTCCGACATACCTCTTCGCGATATGCCCGATGTAATCGCCTTTCGTGCAATAGATGTTCACGATCATCGACTCTGGCTTATCGGTCTTTCCGTTGAGGTAATCAGCCCATTCTTTCGGTGCGGTCTTCCTTATCTCTAAGGTCTTCTCCCCATTGAGGATTTTCGCCACCCATTTGGGTTTTATCGAAATTAGGATTTGCTTCATTGTTTTTCTCCTTCCACGTCTAGGGCCGTGAACTCCATACCTACTTTTTGGTGGGAGCGCCCAAGTTGGTTCTTATCGTAGAACACCGACACCCTGCTTTTGCCATCAATGATGGTTCGGATGACTTCGGCGGGGACGCCAGCATGCATCAACGGGCGGATGATGTTGAAGACGGCTTCTTCGTATCTCTCTAATTTCTCTTCCAGATACTTAACGTGTTCCTCTGCCTCGTTTCCTTCATCAGGAGACGTGGAAGCGATGTCATTTTCTTTTTCCTTTCCTCCACGAAGCGTTCTCGTGAGGTCTTCGAGCGCATTGGCGATTGCGCCTAATTGCGGAATCGAGATGATTTTCGGTTTGCTCATTTTTGCTCTCCTTTGTATCCTGCGTTGATGTAGAAGTTCGTAATGTGATATTCGGTGTAGCCAGTGAACTTAGCCACGAACTTGCCTACGACTGCGATGTTCTCCGTGTCTATGTTTGGCAGATAGATGAATGTCGCTTTGTGCGTTGATATGGCTATTTTCCCATCGCCAATGAGCAACTCATACGTATCGCGGTCGTCGTCCAAGGTGTAAGCCACGTTTTTGTATTCGGTTTTCGATTCGAGATACGGCAGGAAGCCATAGAAGGAGGTGACGGACAACCCAAGCAAGGGAAGGATGATGAACGCCATAGCGATGCGCCATCTGCGGTCAATCCTCCGCATACGCGCTTGTTTTTCCAAAATCGTCAACTCCCTCAAATAGTGCTCTTGTTCCTCGGTCATACTTCCTCCTTCGTGGTCTTCACAACGATGTCGTAACAAGTCATTTCCCTTTCCCTGTCGAGCATGGAGTATTTCTTGTATTTGACGTGAATGGTTCCGTCTTTCACGCGCTCATCAAGCACGAGGTCGGCGGGGATTATCTCCCCGCCTTTCAGGTGATAGTATTTCTTCTTCATGCTTACGCCTTTCCGACTTGTTTTCCGTCGTCTTTCGTCACCTCGGTGATTTCAGACGGCGCGCCGCTCACGACTTTGGCGAGTTTGGCGATGAGCTCGCCGTTCCAAATCTCCCTTTTCTTTTCATCGGGCAAATCGGTGCTCAAAATCGCTCCGGCGAGGTTGACGATTAAGGACGCGAGGAACTCGTCATAGAACTTCTCGCTGACCCTCATCCTAAGCCTTGCGAAGATCTCGGACTGCTTATCCAGAATCGACAAGGACTCCATCAGGCTCGTAAATGCGCTCCCGACCGAGATTTTCCTTTCGTCGTTGCAGAGTTCGTCCATCACCTCGACCGTCTCTTGTTCTTCGTTTTCTTCTCTTTCTTTCTCCGTCATATTTAATCCTCCTCGCCCTCATCGTCATCGCTATCGTGCACCTTGAAGAGAACCTCAAGACCAATCATCAACACCCAATAACAAGCGGTGAGAATCAAGATGATTAGCCATAAAGTCGTCATTATGATGGCGATTGCTCTAATCCATTCGGGCATTTCTTTCTTTGTGGGGGCTTATGCCCCCTTTCCTTTCTCCGCCGTTTTGAACGAATGGGTGGCAGTTACCCTTGGGAAAGTCGTCCTGAGTCGCTCAGGTTAACTTTTTATGGTGGGCTTAAAGGGAGTTGAACCCTTATCTATCGCTTATAAGGCGACCGCTCTAACCGTTGAGCTATAAGCCCAAGAAGAGGCTAAGTCTCCTTAGTCCCTCGCTTCCTTTTGTCGATGGTGACGTTCCTCGTATTGGAGTTGGCTTCTACCAGGCAGACATACAGGTCTTTGCTTATTTTGCTGACATCGCGGGAATCATATTGAGCCTTGGCGCTCCGATAATCCTCGACGGCCTCTTCGTAAATGCCCCATTCTTCGAAAACGTCTTCCATTTGAATGTCGGTTAATCCGTCCCATTTTGGGTTTTCGACATAGTCGATGGCATCGGTTTCGTCCTCGGTGAGGTTAATGACGCAATACCCGATCATCGCTCGATGTCCTTTCTGGCGAATTCGATGCTTTTCAATGCGCTGCTCAAGTCGCCGTAAGCCTCGTTCACATCCGCGATGCACTCTTGTTTGTCCTCTTCGTCGATTCCCTCGATGTCGCGGATTAGGAGGGCGAGCGCCGTGAGCCTGGTCATCTCGGTCTTGATTTTCGCCTCGTCCTCTTTGAGCAATTCGATGATTTGCGGTTTCGTCATTTCTCTATCTCCTTTAAGAATTTTTTGTCTTGCATGAGGTCTCTCGACCTTGGGTGCCCGAAGATGAATTCAT
>Ga0326513_10003045_pt1 | contig 12239 bp, 9 predicted proteins | sample 2_2465_0518_D_FD_203654 | JGI IMG/M metagenome (GOLD analysis project Ga0326513, IMG submission 203654) | Bovine rumen microbial communities from UC Davis, California, United States - 2_2465_0518 | ecosystem: Host-associated > Mammals > Digestive system > Stomach > Rumen | place: USA: California... | reverse complement strand
GTGAAATCCTAAGAAGGATGGAAGCTACAGTAATTGCCGGAAAATATCTATCTCAGTTTAGAGAGTCTGATAAACCTCAATCACCTTATATTTGGGATGCTTATATGAGAAGACCAGATACAGGTAGGGGTCAATCACCATTAAAGATACCAGCTATACTAAATGATGTAGAAAATATGGTAATGGATTTAATGGTAAGATGTTATAGGTTAGTTGCTAATCCACCATTCATAACTCCTAAAGGCGCATTTGCTCCGAATATAAAAGTAAGAGAGGGTATGCCAATAGAGTACGACCCGTATATAAATGAGAACCACAGACCGGAAAGACTTGATTTCTCCGGTGGTTTCCAAGGGTATAACCTATTAAACTTTACTAAACAAAAGATAGAGAATGCTACTGGTATTACACAATATATGCAAGGTAGCCAAGATGGTTCAGTAAGAACCGCAGCAGAGGCAAGTTATATTCATAGCGGAGCTTCAATGAGAATAGCTAGAGAAGCTTATAAGTTCTCACATAGATTACTCTATCCTCTGGTTAGAAAATATGCTCTATTTAAAAAGGTATTTGATACTAAAGATATGGAGGTAAGAAAAGAAGACGGAACATACGCTCAAGTAAATGAAGCTGTTAGGAGCGGTAATTATAAGTTTATAATCGGTGGTAGTCAATCCGCAATAGAGAGAGAAGCTGAAACCCAGAAACTATTTAGTTTATTTGGTTTACCAGCAGTTCAATCTTTAGCTCAGATTATGAACCCAGTACAAGCAGCACAACTTCTAGTATGGGCTATGAATAGATTAAATATTCAAGGTACAGACCAAGTTGTAGAAATGCTTAACAGCAACCAGCAACTTAAAGAAATCGCTAAACAGTTAGGTATTCAAGATATGAATACTCCAGAATTTGAGAAAGATGTTCAACAATATATAAATGATAATATGGGTAATATCGGCATGCAGTATTTAAGTCAATTAAATAATGCTATGAAATTAGACCAACAACAAGGAGGTACGCAATAGTGTTTAACTTTGAAACTATCCAGAATTACCTTAAAAAAGATGCTTCCTTTGAGGAAGATGCCACTAAAGAAATGGCTAAGGATATTCTAAAAAAGTATGAATGTTTCAATAAGTTATTAAATGGAAAAGAAGATATTTTTCAAACTTGTAAAGACATTATACTTAAAGATTTACTCGCAACTCTAAGAGGTAATCCCTCTGCTAATAGAGATTACATAATAGGTTATCAAGATGCCGTTGAGGTTTTCTTACGTAACTTCAATAAGTTTAGAGATGCACACGATGTAGTATTTAAGTAAAGGAGAAAATTTTATGGAACCAACTAATGAACAAGTAACTACAACACCTGAGCAAGTATCGACTCAACCAGTTGAAAAACCGATTGAAGAAAAAACTGATACACAAGTTGTAGATACACAAAACACAGAAGGTAATGATAGCCCACTAGAAGGCTCAGAATTAAAAGAAACTAAGCCGGAAGGTATCGTAACTCCTACGGAAGATAAAAACCCCGTAGAGGGCAAGCAAAAGGTCTCAGAAGAAATCCAAAAGAAATTAGACCGATTAGCTGAGTACGAATTAAAAGATAAGGAGCTTACAGATTTAAAAGGTAGGTTAGGTGTTACAGACACTATACCTGATAATCAAGTATTCTCCGCTCAACAACAACTAGCGATAGTCGAAAATCAAGCACAGCAAGAGTACATACGTTTATGTAATGAGTACGGAGTGGATTACAGACCCGACAAAATAGATGCTAGTGGCAAGGAATTGTTAGAGAAAGACCCTAAAGCATTTTACGAATTAAAGTTTAAACTTACAAATCTCAATGAACAAATTGATGCAAAGAGAATGCAAGTGCAAAACTTTATTCAGCAGAAGGAATATGCAGCAGCATTTGAACGTAATAAACAAGTGTTAGATGCTTCTCCAGCAATTAGTAGAGTGGTTAATAATTATATCAAATCAGGTCAAGTTAGTGCTGAACACGTAGATGATATTATTCGGTCTAGCTTAGATATAGCTACCGAAGCTTATGAAATGGGAAGACAAGCAGCCCTTGCGGAGAAATCCCAAGTCAACCCAGCTAAGGTATTAAATAATAATACAATATCTCAACAGGCACAATCTACTCCGATAGTAGAAGATAAACCTCTAACCTTAGCAGACATAGAAAATATGGATATTGCAACCTATGCGAAGAATGAAGCACTTATCAATCAAATGTTTAGAGAAAATAAATTAAGATAAAAGGAGATTAATTATGTCTGATACTTCAACCGCAGCAGGCTTAACAGAAGGCAATGGTGCTATTCCTGTAATATTTAGTAAGAAGGTAGCACTTGAATATACAAAACTTTCTAACAAAACGATTGATAATTTAACTAATGACCAGTATGAAGGTGAAATTAAAGCAGAAGGTGATAGAGTTCGTATAGTTCTTCCTAACGTAGAAGCTATCGAAATTGCAGACGGAGACTCTTGCCCCGTTCCGCAATCTACCCCTCCGGAAGCTTTGGACCTTATTATAGACAAACAAAAGACTTTCGCTTTATCTATGACTGATAAAGAAAAAGCACAAACTCAGTTTAAAAACTGGTTAGATGGTATGGCTAACGGTGTCGCTCAAAAAATCGGCAAAGTTAAAAATATGGAAATCCAAAGAGCAATCTTTGAATATACAGCTGGTACTGATGTTACTCAAGCTAATGCTACGGCAGCTCCTAATATGGGTGCTTATGATTTCGATAATCATCCTCTTGCTGGTGAATTTGGTACTGACTCTAGCCCGTTAGACGTAAATCCACAAAATGTATTCTCATTGTTATTGCAAGTTAAAATGGCATTGTTTGACTCAGGTGCTATCGCTTCTGATGGTACTTACAACTTTGCTCCTCTTAATGGTGAGAGTCAAGAAATGAGAGGTGTATTTATTTGTGGTTCTAGATTGGCTGCAATCCTCTTATCAGCTTACCAGTTAGCTGGTCGTTCTACTGATATGGTAGATGTAGTTGTTAAAGATGGTGAAGTAGCTAGAGTAGCTGGTTTAGATATTCACATTGATAGAACATTAGACGAAGTTACTACTACTGCTGGTGCTGGTTATACTGACTCAAGAGTTAAATTTACTAACTTGCCGTTCATTGCTGGTACTAAGAATGCAATTACAAAAGCTTCTCAAATTTCTAAGGTAGAACATATTAGAGACCCGTATTGCTTCCAAGACATCGTTCGTGGTATGGAACTTTATGGTTTCAAGATTGTTCATCCGGAAGCATTGGTTCGTGGTGTTGTTAAGAAACTTGCTTATGATGAGTTCAACGCTTCTGTTCCTGTAACTATTGTTGCAGAACCAACGGGGGAGTAACAAGCTATACCTTAACTATTAATACTACTCCACAGGATGCAAATGTTACCATTAACGGAGAGGTTACCAATACGGTAACCCTCCCTAGTGGTTCCACAGTATCTTATAGTATTAGTAAAGTAGGGTATAGCACAAAAACAGGAACCGTAACAATTACAGAAGATACTACTCTGACGTTATCTATTCTACCTGTACGAATGACTGAAATGTTTGAAGGGAATGGTGAGTATGAGCAAGCAATGTTAGAAAGTGGAACCGCTTTACGAAGTACTTTTATGGACAATAATGGTCCAATTGAGACTTCTGTATTTAATTTATTGTTTGCAGATGAGTCTCCGAAAGACGACGGGTACTTATATTCTGATATTAATTTAAAGTCTAGTATGAAACAATATTTCCCAGATATATATGATGGTTGGGTTCTTCATGTTGGTGTAAGTTCTGGTATTAGCTTCCCACTATATGCTATATGTTATCTTACATCTAGTGATGAGACAACGGATGCACTTAAACCAATAGAATATGATGGATATATTTTAATGGTAGATGAAAATAGTAAATTATGTTGGTATAATTCTACAACTACTGATAAAATATATATGGAGACCCCCCAAGGGAATAATGTAGAATGTAGTATTGAGAAAGTAACAGGTACATTACCTTCACAAAATTTATATAGGGATAAAAATAATAAAATATTTACTGACATTGGTGCTACGAGTGAATTAGTTATTTCTAGTGGACAAATATCTGGTGGTGTTTATGATAATGGCGGTTATAAACCTGCTGGTACGGACACACGTTATAAAGTATTTATAGTAAATGCCAATTCCGGATATTATCCAATGTTTAATACCGATAATAAACTTTGGGTAGAAAATCCTGATGGTATAATTTGTACAGTAGGAGAAGATGGAGTTCTTGAAACTACTAATTATAGTGTTACAAATACCAACGCTAACTAGATGATGATGCCGATGCAGATGCAGACGCTGATAACGAACCGTAAGGTTATAAAACATTCGCTAGGGAGAGAAATTTCCCTAGCTCTCTGTTTGGACAATTTAATATAGGAGACAATAGATGTCTGTAAACAATAAGAACTTTTTTGAATTATGTAATGAAGTATTAGATGAACTTTATTACGAACAAGTAGAAGACTTTGATGAACTTGAAGAATTAACAGAAGGTCGTAAAGTTAAGAAAATGCTAAATAGAGCATTAGTTACTATTTGTAATAATGAAAATGAGAATTGGCAATTTAAAGAAGTAGATGAACCTATTATCTTGGTTGCTGGTCAAGAACATTATGATAGACCTAATGGTTATATTCGTTGGATAAAACGACACGATGAAAATTATGTACTTAACTACATAGAGAATAGTAAATGGGTTCCAGAATATAGTACAGGTACTCCAGTAAGTTATTGGATGGATGGAGAAAAGATTAGATTATTCCCTATTCCAAGCAAAGATGCTGAGAATATGCAACTTGATGTTCATATGCTTACCAATAACTACGCTACAGATTGTATGGGAGTTGGTAAGTTGGAAATGGAATGTGAGTGTGATGTTCCTATTATACCTAACAAACATAGACAAGTATTAATCTGGAGAGTATGTGCTGATTGGAGAGCAAACGATGGAGACCCTAAATCTCAATACTATGATAGAAAGTATAGGGAAGCTTATAGGGCTATGAAGGTTGATTGTCTACAAACTGAGGATTATCCTAGTGGTTTAGATATTACAGATACTCCAATTAGTTATAAAGATATTATGTTAGATATATTTAAGAACCCTTATACAATTAGAAGGAAAAGTTAATGGCAGGGAAGTCTTTAGGATTTTTTAATTTAACAGGTGGGCTAAATACAGTACAAGATTTAGCTACTATAAATTCTACAACAAATAGAACTGAGTCTCCTGAGATGTTTAACGTAGAATACTATAAATTATCTGGTATTCGTACAATGAACGGTAACGCTCAAATAGGAGTTGGTTCAATAAAAGAACATAGTGGTGAGACTAAAATAACTTGCGGTTATGAGTATACTCTTGGTAATGAAAGCTCAATGATTATTACTACTCAAGCTGGTAATATTTATGAGTATAATAGTTATGAAGATAAGTTTGAAAAGATAGCTTCATTTGGACACGCTAGTCATAAACATTCTATTTGTGGATTTAATAATGGTATAGTTATTTGTGATATAAATCCAAATTATAACTATATGCTTTATTATAAAAAAGGTAGAAGTTCAGAAGTTACAGGTATTAAAGTAGATACAACTACTAATAGTAATGTAATAGAGATTACAACATTCCCTAGTGCAGCATATACAGCTTCTGATGAATTGTTAGCTAAGGGAGACTTAATACTTTTAAATAATATAGAGTATGAAGTATTAAGCGTTAATTCAGCTTATCTACCTGATGGTGAAACTGTTAACCCAGATGCAGCAAAGTTTACTGTAATAGAAAATGTAGCTACTGGAGATACAAGTATTTCATTATACTTTGCAGACGTAGCTAAGATATATAATACTTATACATCAAAGGTTTATACTAATGAGTCTGCTACAACTTATGATACTACAGTAACAGATTTTAAAGCTACAGTAGTTCAATCTCACCAAGGTAGATTATGGGTAGGTACCGAGTCTGGTTTAGTATTTTATTCAGACCTTGGTAATATCCATGGTTGGGAAGGTGGAGATGCTTCTCCTCATGATGGTGGATACTTTGAACAATTCTATGAAGATAATTCTTCTATAACGGCAATAGGTACTTGGGATAAATATGTTGTAATTCATAAGAGAGAACATACATATCTTATTGATACAAGTAACTCAACAGCTACCAATTGGAACGTAGAAAGTTATTCAGAATATACTTGCGATAATCAATTAGGTTTTGTTAAGGCTAATAATGGATATTATGTATACGCTAGAGAAGCTGGCGGTATTTATCCAATGATACAAAGGACAATATATTCTGCTATTAGTCAAGGTGCCGAAGCTTCTGCAAAGATTAGAAATGTATTTGATAACCTATCTAGAAATAGATTAGATGAGATATATGCAGTATATCATCCTTATAAAAGATATATAATGTTTTATATGCCTTTTGTTGGATATGAAGGTAGTAACAATTGTTATATCTTAGACCTACAAACTAAGAGCTGGTTACTAAGAAGAATACCTCAGAATGTTACAACAGCATTCCAGTTTGATAGTAAAGTTTATATCGGTACTGAGGATGGTAAGGTATTAGAAGAATTTACCGGAGTAACATTTGAGAATAAACCTATTAAGTTCTCTTGGAAATCCCCTTGGTTTATATGGGGTGGTGCTACTAACTGGACCACATCAAGAGAATTTAGAATTAAGATGTCTCAAGATGGTATTAATAATTTCTATCTTAGAAACTATAGAGACGGTAATGATAAATATAAACAAAGAAACATTATATCAAAGTCTAATAATACTTTAATGTGGGATGAGGGTTATTTATTAAATGATGTAAATCCTGATTATCCTACAGAATATAATGTTTATAGTTATACAGCTACAATAGATGGTACTTCTAAAACATACTACGCATTTACTAATAAGTTAGATAAATACAGTAGAGTATATCAAACAATACCAACTTCAATTACTTTAAGAAATAGTATAGCAGCAGGAGCTATTTGGTCTAAAACGGAAGTTACAGACCCTGATAAAATAACAGCTGGTAACTATGATACTGTAGAATGGGGTACGGGTACAATATATGCTTATAAACACTCACCTACTAAACCTCAATATATCTGCTATAGAAGTACAAAAGATAGTAATATAAAAGCTTGGGTTCCTGATAATGACCATACTAAGGCTACGGTAAACGTTAAACAAACAGTTACTAATAAACAAGTAGCTTGGGGTTATTATGGTTATTATTCTCCGGCAGAATTTGACTCAGCTGGTAATGTTATTTGTTATGCTAGTCCAGAACAAATAATGAATGCTGGTCAATATAGTTGTACAGCTTCTAATGTTAAAGTAGTAGTTCAGGATAATGGTTGGAATAATTCAAAGGTAGGTTGGATTTATTACTATGCTAACGGTATGTGGGCTAACCTAGGTCATTGTTTATATTGGGTTAATTATTCTAATCCAATTCATAGACAACCAGTAAGGAATACTTCCTTAGATGTATATGAACAACAGACCGGAGAAGTTTGGAACGGTTCTACTACTCGTAGTGGATTAAACAAAACAGTAACATCCTTCTCTAGTTCAAGTATAGTTATTGATGGTGTAACCTTTAATAGATATACAGCAGGGGATGAAGGAACACTTCCTAACGGTGCCGACGTTATTAAATACTCAGATAAATCAACCTTAGTTGTAGGTGATACAGTTTACGATAATACAGACTTAACTACTCCTTATGGTAATGTTACTAACGTATCTGGTACTGATTATACAATACAAGGTAACGTATTTGTTCCTGATAGTAGTAATAATATAGTAGGTGTTGGTACTAAGTATTATTTAGTAGGATGTGCATTTACATTCCCAGAAACAAGTAGTACAATAGCTAGGACAATTAAATCAAAATATCAATATCCAGAAGATATGGATACAGATAAGACAAAGAGGTTAACTAATACTGTATGGGCTGATGGTAGAGATGATGCAACTGATATAGACCCAGACCTTACAGAAGAACCTACAACCCTTGGTGATAAATGGGTAACAGCAGGTCAATTAACAAAGAGGTTCCCTATAGATGGTCAATACTTCCAGACTTTACAAGTAGAGTTTTGTGGAGATGATTATAATCAAGGTATAGAATTATATGGATTTGAAGTAGATGGTATTCAACTTACTGAGGTTCCTTGGTAATAATACCTAAGTAATAACAAAAAGGAGTATAATATGTACGAAGTTATTAGAGTTAGATGGAGTCCGGAATATCAAGAGGATATTACCGAAATTTACAGAATGTTCAAAGACCAAGAAAGAAGGATATTTGACTTAACTACCTACTTTGATGGTGGTAATGTTATGGACTTGGTTGAGCTAATGTGTGAGGAAGATTTTGTATTCCTTATTAAGAAAGACGGTATTCCTTGTGCGGTATTCGTATTAGATAATTTGAGAATATATAATACTATAATAACAAGAGTTAATATACATTGTGCAATCCGTAGAAGATATTGGGGAGCGGAAGCGAGAGAGATATGTAAGATGTTTAGACAATATCTCCACGAGAACTATGTAATTAAAAAGATAGTAGCAGAAGTTCCTCAATGTGGATACGGTGTAATTAAATTACTAAAAGATATGGGATTTAAACACGAAGGCACAATGAAGGATGCAACCTTATATAGCGATAAAAATGGTAATCCTAAATTTTATGATGCCTTAATTTATTCTTTAACCAGAGAGGATATTAAATAATGAAAAAGAAAACAGTTGAAGCTCCTAAATATGAAGAGTTAGCAGATACCGCCTTTATATCAGGACTAAGGGAAGATTTACCTACATATAGAGACCAGTACAATCATATGTTAGGACAATTAGATGTTACTTCTCCAGAAGTACAACAAGCCTATAGAGACTTAGCTAATCAGTATACTCAAGCTCAATGGAGTGATTATAATAGAAATGCTTTACAGGGTATGAAAGCCCTAAACGCTGCTAATTATAATAGGTTTGGTAGCTTAGGTAGTTCCGGTGCTATGTATAATACTGATACATATAACAGAAACCTAAACAACTTAGCTGCTAATATAGCTGGTAATACTGCTGCTAAATACGAAGACTTAATTAATAACTATTATAATCAGAAAGCTACTACAGCTAATGCTTATGGTAGTGCTTATAGTACAGCGGGTAACACATTACAAAATAATGATATAGCTAACTGGAATATACGTAATAATAATAAGTATGCTAAATATGTAGCAGATGTTCAAAATGCTAAGAATGATACTGGTATTCTAGGTGGTATTAAAAATATATTAGGCGGTGGTGTACAAGGTGCTGGTAATGGTTTTAGTGTAGCTGGACCTTTTGGTGCTTTAGCTGGTGGTATTGCTGGTACTGTAGGTGGTACATTAGACACTATATCTGGTGATGCTTACAATTCACAAGGTTCTTGGACTAACGTATTAGCTCCTAATATTGGAGGTGGTTTAACTAATATGTTTGGTTCTGGTGGTGGATTAAATCTCAACACTAAAGGTAATACAGTAAGTTCTCCAACTAACTATCGTACCTATATGGGAGGTATTTATTAATGGCAAGGAAGATTTCAATATCAAACCTTGAAGACTTTAAAAAAGCTTATAATAAAGCTCCTAACTTATTAAAACAAACATTAAGAGCTGCATTCCCTGAGTTATATGAGAAGATGTCTCAAGGTTATAAACAAGCTATAGATATTACAAAGAAATTAAGAGCAAGTCAACCACATATAGAACCTAAAGTTAATAAACCTAGTATAGCTAAAACAGTAGGTACAAAAGCTGGAAAAGCTGCTGGAGGATTATTAAGAGGTGCTGGAAGATATATAGCTCCATTACAAGGTATTTCTAATATAGTTAGTAAAGACTCTGATAAATGGGATAAACTTGCTGGAGCTGGTATGATAGGAACTGGTATAGCTGCTTTAGGTGGTGTAGCATTAGCTCCTGAAATAGCTGGTAGTTTAGTCTTGGGAGATACATTAAAGAAATATGTAGCTGGTCCTTTAGGTAACGCTATTGGAAATGCTATTTACAAAAACAATGACCCTAGATATAATTTCCAATCTGGTGATAGTATTATTAACCAATATGACTTAGCTCCTGAGTTAGCTCAATTAACTCCTGAACAACAAGAATTAGTTACAGCATACAATAAAAGAAAAATGAATGAACTAATGTCTCAAGCTCAGCAAGGTATAGAAGCTAATAAAGCATTACAAGATGAATATCAACAAGGTGAGAATAGATTAGCTGAATTAGATAAACAGTTAGGTTCAGACCAATACGGTGGAACATATACTCCTCCAACTGTTCCAACTTCTCAACCAGTATTTGATAATAATGCATCTTATTCTATTTCTCCCCAGAACGCTCAGAATGTCCAGCAAGGTGGGTTAAATAAATTTCAGGATACCCAGATACCAAATTCAAATCAACCCGCCTTAAATTCGATTGTAGAAGGTGTAGGTAATGTTCCTATAAATTATTCTAATGAATATTTAATAAAGAGTAATGCTTTAATAAATGAATTAAAAAATAATGCACAACAGAGAGGTATGGAAATGAGTGCGAATAATCCTTATAATATAGGTGAGCTTAGAGGGTATGCTCCAATAGATAATGTGCAAGCTAGTCAATTAGCTCAACCTTCTGGTATTGATTATGCTGATATATTAAGAAGATACCAAGAAGCTGCTAAGGCTGACCAAGTACAGAATATGGTAAACAGTATTAATAATGCTCATACTTACCAAACATATAAAGCTCCTATTTATGTAGTTGGTCCACAAGGACAGTTGGCTGCTATACAACAAGACCAAACATCAGCTCCCCAACCGTTACCAACTAATACAAGCTTTAATACACAAAGATTAACGGGTGAGTTGGGAATACTTCAAGCTCAACAAAAAGCTAAAGCTGATTTATATGCTCAACAAATGGCAGAACAAAAAGCTTTACTTGAGAGACAGCAACAAGTAGATAGAGCTAACGCATTAGGTTCTCACTTTAATGCAGACCCGAGAATGTTCTTAGATACTGATATAGCTAAAGCTGCTATGCAATATGTTTTCAATCCTAATATTCAAGCACAAGCTAATATAGCTGAAACGATAGGTAAAGCTCCTACACAAGCTCAATTAAAACAAGCTGAACAATTAGTTGATATTGCTGGAGAATTAGATAATACAGAGCTTGGTAAGCAATATGATGTTATGATACAAAATGCTAAAGATAATGCTGCTATGGCTAGAACCCAAGCTGAACAAATGAATATGAATAAGAGAGCTGCTGCTCAGATAGAGAGCCAAGCTTATATTCAAAGTTTAATACAGAGTCAAGAAAATCTTAGACAGCAAGCTGCTTTGAATAATGCGGTAGCTATACAGCAGATGAAGGGTGAGCAAGGTAAAGACGTTGCTAACATCTACGCTAATAGACCTAGTGGTTCTTCTAATGATTTAACTTACGAACAACAAATAGTTAAAGTTATGGTAGGACTAGGTATGCCACCAGCTCAAATACTTAAAACAATGCAAGGTTTAGGATATACAAATTTCGGTTTAACTCCAGCAGAACAAGCTGAAATGAATAGATAATAGAGGTTATAAATGTCAAGAGACACGTTTATAGATAGTGCAATAGCGAGAGGTAAATCAGGTGAGCAAATTAATGCAAGCCTTGGTAGACTAGGATATGACCCTCTTAATCGTGTAGAGATGCAACAGATTAATGAAGGTACTTATGGTATGAACCTTGGTCAACGCTTCCAAAAGAACGTTAAAGACTTAACTGCTGGCGCAAGCACAATGATAGGTCAAGGTTTATATACAGTAGCTCATCCGGTTAAAGAAGGTTTACCTCTCTTGGGTAAGGTTGGTAATTACCTAACTAGTAATCCTAGTATTGCTGGAGACTTAACCAACCTTATCTTAAGTCCTTATAATTTAAGTTTACAAAAAGCTGCTAGTCAAAGTCCTATAGAGTCTGCTAAAGATATTGCAGCTGGTGCTTATAATAATCCAGCATTCGCTATGTTAGATACACTTCCTGTATGGGGAGGGGTTGCTGGTAAGGCAGCAGGAAAGCTTGCGAAATCATTACC
>Ga0326513_10003043_pt1 | contig 12251 bp, 10 predicted proteins | sample 2_2465_0518_D_FD_203654 | JGI IMG/M metagenome (GOLD analysis project Ga0326513, IMG submission 203654) | Bovine rumen microbial communities from UC Davis, California, United States - 2_2465_0518 | ecosystem: Host-associated > Mammals > Digestive system > Stomach > Rumen | place: USA... | reverse complement strand
ATAAATAACAAAATTTTTTGTAACATTTCTGAAAAAATTATCACTAACTGACAGGAGAAAAGTTTATGAAATTAAAAATCAATCTGAAAACATTCAGTCTGATCTGTCTGCCTCTTGGACTGATTGTCGGAGGGTTCGGCATCTGGTGTCTGCATACCGCTCTGGACATGCTGGACGGACTATCCCTTAATACACAAATGATGATGTTTGGCTTTTTGGGGGTACTGGAACTGATGCGATGGATTCTGGAGCATTTTGTCTTTTTTATCTTTTTGCTGTTTGGCATCTTCTGTACATGGAACGGAACGGCTATGTTCAGTAACAGTATTTTAGGACTGCTTGTGACGGCGATTCATAAAGAAAAAGCATTCCGTTTTCTGGAATATGTGAATTATCTCTGGTATGTTTTGCTTCTGATCGGTGTTATTCTGACGGCAGTCTATTATTTTCATGGAGAAATCTGGAAACAGATTCTGAAAAGTATTTTCCTGTTCTGGTTTAGTGCTGTCTTTCTGAATAGTATTCCTATGCTGTTTATCAACTTTGCAAAAGAAGAAAGGAAAAATTTATGAGCATATTGGCTTTAATTATAATTGCTTTGATTGTTATGATAATAATTGCTTTTGGAATCCCTAAAGATAAGTAAAATAAATTTTATGACAGGAGTTGAATATCATGAAACAAGTATTTAATCCGTTTTTACCGTTATATGAATATATTCCGGATGGTGAACCGCATATTTTCAATAACAGGGTCTATCTGTTCGGCTCTCATGACAAAGAGGGCGGAGATACATTCTGTATGCTGGATTATGCAGTCTATTCCGCCTCGGTCTCTGATCTGAAAAGCTGGAAATATGAGGGAATTATTTATCATGCGAGACAAGACCCGCTCTACAGTCCCGAACGTTCTTATATGTATGCACCTGATGTCGTTCAGGGAAATGACGGCAGATATTATTTATATTACTGCTTATCCGGAAAATTCGGCCTTGGCGGGTATCATGGGCCGATCAGCGTGGCCGTCTGTGACAGACCTGCCGGACAGTATCAGTATCTGGGCTTTGTTAAAAATTCGGATGGCTCGCCTATGAAAACTTATGTCTGTTTTGATCCTGCTGTCATGAATGATAATGGTGTGATCAGACTCTATTACGGTACACAGTACCCCTATGAAGAACAGCCTGATTTCAGAGAAAATCAAGATCTGATCCGTCAGGAATGCGAAATGTTCGGAAAATCCGAAGAGGAAATTTTAAATACGCCTGAAAGCGTCATGGGGGCTTCTATGTGTATTCTGGAAGATGATATGCTGACAGTCAAAGAACCGCCCAAGCATATTATTCCGTATGCTGTCAGGAACACAAGTTTTGAAGAACATCCGTTTTTTGAAGCCTCTTCTATGAGAAAAATCGGCAGAAAATATTATTTTATTTATTCATCACAGCAGAATCATGAATTATGCTATGCTGTCAGTGACTATCCGGATAAAGAATTTGAATTCGGCGGTACGATTGTATCTAACGGCGATATTGGCTATCAGGGAAGAAAATCCGAAGACCGTTTGAATATGACTGGTACAACTCATGGCAGTATTATTCAGATTCAGAATCAATGGTATGTATTTTATCACAGATTAACACATAAATCTGATTACAGCCGTCAGGCCTGTGCCGAAGCAATTCAGATTCTTCCGGATGGCAGTATTCCTCAGGTAGAAATTACTTCATGCGGACTCAACGGCGCGCCTCTGCTTGCATCCGGAGCATATCCGGCAGTGATTGCCTGCAATATTACCAATGGGCATATGCCTCATGGTTCAAACTCTCAGTATCAGGAGGATTTTCCTCATGTGACACATGAAGAAAACAACAGATTTATTGCAGAAATTTCTGATCATACGCTGATAGGTTATAAATATTTCAGATTTGAAGAAAATCAGAAAAATCATAAATTAAAAATCCTGTATCAGTCAACCGGAGAGGGAAACTTTCAGATTTTTACAGATATTTCTCAGGAGAAAATGCTCGCTCAGATTCCGGTCAGTCCGCATGAAACATGGACGGAGGCTTCTGCCGTTCTGCCGGAACTGCATGGTACTTTTCCATTATATTTAGTCTATTCCGGCACTGGAGAAGTCAAACTGATCGAACTGGAATTTTCATCAGAAGAATTTAATCCTGAACTGAAAAATGAAACAACAAATCAATCAGCATTCTTTATGGCATTGGCACTCGTTGCCGGAGCAGGTATCTTTCTCGCAGGAGCATTTCTGATCGGAAAAGTTCTAAATACTCCGAATATTCCGGAATCTTCTGATTCAGAACAAGCACTGATCGAAGAGATCGCAGAAACAATTTTCTTTCCTCCGGAAGTCACTGAAACAGAATCCTACAGAACCGGAAAGGCTTCCGGCGGTTCTTCGTATCAGGAATTCTACGAAGGCGATGAATATGAAGTCGGAAAAGATATTCCGGCCGGAAAATATCTTGCTGTCGCAAATGACTATACCGGAGGAGATTTTTATTTCGGCGTGTACAGTGAACCTTATGTCGAATCTGGAAATACTCCGCAGATCGCCGGAGGATGGCAGAAAAATTATTATTATATACAGATTTCTGACGGACAGTATCTGCATTTTTCACACTCGAAATTATATCCGGAAGAGGAAATTTTAAATAATCCTGATCTGAAAGATCTGAAAGAATATCTTGTTGATCTGGATATTGCAGGGAGTTATTATGTCTCTGGTGATTACGAAGTCGGTAAGGATATTCCTGCCGGATGGTATATAGCTGTACCGAGTCGGGATAATCCTGAAACAAGTTTCTATTTTGGTGTTTATGATCAGCCTTATCAGGAAGGGGAAGATATACAGCCCGTCATAGGCGGATGGCAGGACGGAAGTTTTGAAATCGAACTCGAAGACGGACAGTATATCAGTTATTCATGGGCGGATTTGCATCCGATGGAAACTACAGATCAGAAACAGGAAATAAAAATGCCTCATGAATTATATCAGAATTTCTCCGGACAGTATTCCGGCGTTTCAGGCGGAAATTATCATGTCGGTGAGGATATTCCGGCAGGACTCTATATCGCCGTCAGCGATGGCTATACCCATAATAATGAATTTACATTCAGTGTCTATGACAGACCTTATGTGGAAGATTTTGGTGAAACGCTCCCTCTGATGGAAAATGTTTATCAGAATAACTGCTATGTTCAGCTCGAAGATGGACAGTATACCCATTTCTTTCATGCGAATTTATATCCGGTAAGGGAATCCGCTCCGGAACTCGATCCGTATGCCTACAGCGGTATGTTCAGAGTATATCATGATCATCTTACTGCCGGAACTTATACGCTTATTGCTGATGCTGATTATGCCGGTCAGTATGCTGTTTATCATGATATTACTCCGGATGCACAACCTGTCCTCAGTTCAGGATATTTTGGAAATAAAAAGGGAGAAACTGTAGAAGTCACTCTCGAGGAAGAACAGTATTTAATGACAAAATTCTGTCATATCATAGAAGAATCTTATCCGGAGGGAACATACACAGTCGGAGAAGATCTTCCGGCCGGACTCTATGTAGCAGTCTATCTTCCGAAAACGACATTCGGAGATGATTTTCTGCTCGAAGTATATGATCAGAACGGAGAAGCTCTTGTCGGAGGGAATTCTCATAAATGTCGCTATGTAAATCTGAAAGACGGAGATACTGTCAATTTACAGAATGCAACGCTTTATAATGCAGAATATACCCGTCATGTACCTGATCCGTTCGGTAATGACGGCATGTACTGGGTTGGTCATGATCTTCCTGCCGGAGAATATACGATCGAAGGTGTAGTTTCTGAAGCCGGCAGCCGATATGCTGTCTATGATAAAGATATGAATCTTTTAGATGCTGTTTCTCTCTCTTTGGGTGTTTATGATAAAATCACACTTAACGAGGGTGAATTTATTAAAATGAAGAGTGCCTATTTGTTGAAAAATTCCGGCAGTTCAGACTCTTGACAGGAAGCATAAAATATGCTATAATTCAGATATTAAAAATCAATACGAAATGGCAACGACACATGCAGCACTCCGGTGCATAAGACTGATTACGGGACAGCCTCCTGAATGCAGTCTTTCCGGATGCATGTGTCTCTTTTTGCCTGAAAGGAGAAATTTTTTCTATGCCGAGAAATCAATTTGAACGTATGATGTTCGCTCTGTTTACTGTGATTGTGACAGTACATGCATATGTATTCTACAGTCTGTATGTGATCAACGGAGAAACATTCACCAGTATGACCGGAGAAATGCATGTTCTTGATGCAGTCCGAGCGATGGGTGGTGTTTCAGTGTTAGGTCATGCTGTTCCGATCTGGGCAGTTGTCTTGATTGAATTTGTTCTTGCTTATACGCTTGAAGTCACTATGGGAAGCCCCTGTTCTTTCAGACTCGCCTGTAAAGTATTCAATCCCGAAGAGACACATCCTGTATTATTTGAAACGGCAATTATCTGTGCGACTGTCGGTCTGATGTGTCCGGCGATGAGTCTGATCGCTTCTGTGTTATATTATCCTTATCAGTATATGGATTTTAATCTGATCACGCTCTTAGCGAACTGGATCAAATTAGTCTGCTATAATTTTCCGTTTGCATTTTTCAGTCAGTTATTTTTCATTCAGCCTCTGATCCGGACGGTATTCAAGTTAGTATTCCGGAGAAATGAAATGCCTCAGACTGCTGAGAATGCTGTATAATAAAAAACAGCTCCGTGCGATTTACACGGAGCTGTTTTTAATAGCCGATACTTTCAAAATATTCTTTCAGTGCAATATTAATTTTATTGACAGAGGTATCTTCGTAGACAGTATAGTTATCAAAAGAAGATGGTGCAAGAAGGTCTGAAGTAGCAAAATATATATCTGAAGAATCATCAAAGATAACCAATTCACCTCTCTTAACATATGCATAACCACCTACTGTTCCACCTAGTTTGTTTCCACCTGTAATTTCTACAATTTGAATTTTATCGCCTTTAGCAAATTGTATTTTTCCTGTATCGACTATACTGTTAAAGTCAGTGTCATTTTTTTCTCCCGAAAACCATTTTGTAAGCCGAAGTGATGACGGATCTCCCATCTTTTTGGAAAAATCAATCAGCATTTTGTACATTTCCTGTTCCTCATCAGTCATAGTATCAACAATAGTAGTTTCTGCAATAGTTTCTGTTTCTGTCTGGAGTTCAGTTTCCGTTATTTCTTCGACTGAGGAAACAACGGAAGATTCTGCATTTTGGCTGGTATTATTTCCGCAAGCCGTCAGTTGCATTGCTATGATAACTGCAAGAATATAACAATAAGTTTTTTTCATGGTAATATTCTCCATTCATAAATTTTTAATTAATAAATCAAGTATATCATGCAAAAAAAAAAATGATAAACAAATTGTGAATATTCTGTAAAGTTTAGCTTAATCGATTTATTGCAGAAAATTGTTTAAAAAACAGCTCCGTGCGATTCACACGGAGCTGATATTTTTTAATTCTCATGCTTTTTGTCTGAGAAGAAATTTCTGTAATTTGATAATATCTGTCAGAGAAACTAAGCCATCCGCATTGCAGTCAGCATTTGCGAGACCCTGTCCGGAAAGCGTTCCGGATTTCAGAAAATGCTGTTTCAGAAGAACGAAATCAAAAATATTAACAATGCCGTCACAATTGACATCTCCTGAAACTGCCAGAGATATGCCGAGTTCATCCGCAGAGAAAGTCCTGAAATTGGAATAAACTGTTCTTTCAGAATTTGTATTCTGCTGTTCCCACGGATTCCAGCCGCCACGGCCGCCCCATCCGGAAGAATCTGCTTCCTGTGCGAGATATTCGCCCTGAGCATTTTTCATTCTGATCTGAATTGTATTCAGAGCAGTACTGTCCTGATTCAGCAGGGAAGAACTGATATTCAGACTTGCAGTTCCGTTTTGAATCTCAGCTTCTCCGGCGAAAATGCCATTGATATGGAATGTAACTGTTTCGGCCGAATCATCAGAAACAGAGGCTTTCACGAGAACAGTTCCGTTATTGCCGGAAATATCAGTAATTGCTAATTTATCAGATGCTTCATAGCCGAGCGATTCTGCAAGAGATTCTACAGAATCGAACTGCTGTCCGAGCCATGAGAAACGCTGGGTAATATATTCTTTTGTTTTTTCTAATTCAGATTCATAATTCTGATCAGAATGCCATTTTGCGAGATCAGCTTTGGAAGAGAGTGCATAAGTTTCGCCGAGCGTATCGAATAAACCTCCGTCTTTGCTGATCGCATTGAATTCGTCTTTATGAGCCTGATATAATTCATATGCCTTTGTGATAAAATACGGATCTTTGACAAGATGTTTATACCAATGAACGGATTCGTTATAATAATTCTGATCTGTCCACCATTCGTTAACAGGTACGATATAGCTTGCATTCCAAGTCCAGTCGAAATCCCATGCAGGCCCCATTTTGAACAGCGTATCGAAATCTTTATACATGTAATTGCTGTAACGCATACCATCACAATTGGAAGATAATTCCAGAATCATCCAGTATTTGACAAGAGAATCCATATCAAAAAGCTGACTGTAATGAGTATTATCTGCATAATAATCATCAGCACTGACGGCATTTTCAAAACTCTGGATATAATTTTTTGCATAATTATATAATTCTGAATTAGTCACAGCATATTCGGGACTCTTGAACTGAATCGGCTGATCAGCATCAGTATTGAAATCAGAAACCTGTTCAGTATGATAAGCATCATAAGTATCTAATTCCAAGAGATAACCGCCATCAATACGATCAGGAAGCTGAACATAATCACTGACCTGATAAGAAATATTATTCCATGTGAAGACTCCGGAAGTAATCCAGTCCAGATTCTGTACGAGCTGATCTTCGAGATCATCACGATCAGTTTTTGTCATACCGGAGGCTTTTTTCTCTTTATAGAGAGCTTTTGCAATATCTTCGGCAGTACCTTCCCAGTCGTAGATATTGACACGATCATTTTCAATCCGGACATTTTCGCTCAGATGATACACGCCGTTATATTCGCCGTTCAGGACAACAGCAACGGCCTTGCTGTCAGCAGTATACTCCATATCGACAATACGGGAGATTTCCGGCATAATTTCATTTCTGAGATGGGTAGGGTCTAAATATTCCGCAAGGAGAACCCAGTGTTTGCTTGTTCCCATGCCGAGTACATCAGTTTTTGTATCGAGTTTGATTTTATAGGGTTTTTTATCATGCACCCATGTATAATTGCCTCTGCCGCGAATCTGCATCGCTCCGGAATAGAGCTGAGTTTCATCAGAATATTCCGCATTGCCCTGAATGGAGCAGGTACCATCAATATATTCTGTTTTGCTGGTGATTTCTGTATCAGTATTTAAATAGACAACGGGCAGAATACTGCAATATGCTGAACAGGTATAATCTTTTCCGTCAGCAGTGACAGTAACGGAAATCATTTTTTCATAATCATCTTCTGTAGGGGTATAGCTTGCGGAATTGTGATTGATTTCCTTACCGTCAATTGTCCAGCGATAAGAAGTAATTTCAGCAGTTGAGTTATTCAGAGTGACTGTCAGGGGCTTTCCGGCTTGTATGGAAGTATTTGTGAAAGAGGCTGTAATTTCTGTCTGAATCTCTTCGGCATGAGCAGAAAGAACAGAGAAATTCTGAGTATCGACTGGAATTGCAGATACTGCTGTCATCATGCAGACGGCACAGCATAAGATACTGATAAGCTTATAATTTGACATGAAATATCCTCCTGTATTTTTTATCTAATTTGTTATTATATAATTAAAATCTTAAAATAATCTTAAAGTTTTCAGATTTTTTGAAAAAAATTTATTTCGATTTACAGGGATTTTGAGAATATGAAAAAATAATAGTTTTCAAAACACGATAGGCCATGAAAAGAAATGAGTGAATTGGGTGTATTTTTGAGTATATTTTTATTACATCCAGCAAGTCATTGAGTGTATTCATTGAGTGTATTTTTTATCAAAAAAATAAGCTATTTCTTTATTTTAGCCATTTCTGCTTTAAGTGTTTCAAAATCTTGATGGATGTATGTGTTCGCCGTTGTCTGAAAGTTAGCGTGGCCGATTATCTTTTGTAGATTTTCAGGCTGCATTCCGGCTGCGGCTGATAAAGAAGCGAACGTGTGCCGTGTGCTGTGGGGTGTAAGTCTGCTGTCTGATATTCCGCATACTTCAAGAGCTTTTTTAAAATTTTTATTCCGGAAATTCTGAGGAGTATGTAGAAATAGTCTGCCCGATTCTGTATCTGCTTGATCTATCCAGTTCTGCAAAAATTCTTTCAGCTCGGGGATGTTCGGCGGTATCGGTACAATTCTGTTTCTTCCGGCTTCTGTTTTTTCACCACCTATGATATACCCATCGTTAAGATGGATGTTTTCAACAGTCAGTGATGTGATTTCGCCTATCCGGAATCCGGTGTAAATCATGATCAGAATCATTTGTACGTTCAGATCATCAGTGTGTTCCCATAATGTTGAAATTTCTTCACGGCTGAATATCCGCTTTTCTTTCTTCTGGAATTTCGGTAGTTTAACAAATTCTGCATAGTTCTTATCTATGATGTCGTTTTCAATAGAGAAACGGCATAACATCACGGCAAGGGCTTTCATGGAACTGCAAGCCGAATAAGACGTTCCTGTGCTGATAATCTCCTGAAAATGTGCAGTCTTAATTTCACGCATTTTCATAGTATATATCGGCTCAAATCTCCTCCACATGTAAGTGTAAAGCTGTATGGCCGATTCTGAAACTGTTTGGAAATGTGTTGCACTCCATAAATCATAGATTGTCTGCAAATCTGCATTATACAGATCAGTTCTTCGCTTTTGTAGATACTGTGCAAGTGCTTCCTGTGCTTCTTTTCTTGTTGCGAATGCTCCTATGTACTGCCGATTTCGGCCAAACTTATCAGATGGGGAGTATGCAAGCCATTCTTTTTTATACCTTTTGTTTCGTTTTATTGTTCCTGTGCCATGTGCTCTTTTGTGATACTGCTGTACTTTCATTGACTGCTTAAACCCACAAAGATTGCAAAATTTGCTGTTTTCTGGGATTTCTTTCCTGCATTTGATACATAACATAATTATACACCGCCTATAAAATAAAAAAATGCCGACTTTTTGCAACATTTTTCAAAAAGACTTGACAATTCACTAAAAATATGGTATTATGTAAGGTTTATTCTTCCACAATTGCCATTAAGTCAGTTAAATATTCCTGCATAGCTTCTTTACCGTTTTCATATGCCTTTTTTTCACCAGATGTTTCAAGATAAAAACAATCGTCCTGAAATATTAGTGTATATTTTGAAATATATGCACTATCATGAAGTTTATATTTAGCAGATTTTACCTTTCCGATTAAATCAGTATTTCCAGATGTAAAAAAATTTATATCAATTGCATTACCAATCCGGTCAATCTCACGTTGCAGAACCGCTCTGTTTTCATATCCTATGTAGTAAGTTTCGTTACCTGTAAAAGCAGATTTTATCAAACCATTATTCACAATGTATCTGTCAATTTCATCTCTGGTTGTATCACTTTTTAGAGAAACAAAAAGATTTTGAAGTGAATCTAACTCTATAGGGATTGTTTCTGATTCTGTAACCTGTTCTGTTGTCGGTCCTTCCGTTTCCGGCTCTGTATTGACTTCTGTAGCCGTTTTTGTTGTTTCTGGTATAGTTTCCGGTTCTGTTTCTGTTGTCGGCTCTGTGGGCTGTTCTGTGGCTTCTGTAGTTGTTTCCTCTGCTATGATTTGTTGCTGCGATGATTCTGTGTTCTTTTGAATGCCTAATGCAAATGATATGATAATGAAAGTAAGCATGATAAAAAGCTGAATTACAGCCACCATTGCTTGACTGATTTTCCCATTTGCAGTTATTTTTTTGAATGTGAACGGAGAACACAAAAATGTTCCTGCAAGCATGGTAACTCCTGACAATGCAGATGCTTTAAATAGCAACAACGTAATGGTTACACAGAACGCACAAATAACCCAACTGAAAATGTACTCTGCATTGACTGATTTTTTATCATTGCTTTTCTGCATCTTATTCACTCCTCAAAAATTTTATTTATTTCTTTTCTGAAATCGCTCTTTGATGGCTTTTTGAATCCATCCGGAACATATAAACGATAGCAATTTTCAATCATATTATCAGAAAAATATTCCCTTAATTCCTTGATAGTCTTTACAATTCCGTAAGCTGTACCATAACAAATAGATTTTCCAAGTCGGCAATCAGAGCATAAATCGAAATATGTCACGAATATGTAATTTTGCAGAGCTTGTATATTTAAGCCACCTTTTTCATACTGTTGAGCTATCGACAAGTATACATTTCGCATTTGGTCAAACTGATTCGGTGCTGTAAGATGTGCCATCTTTTCAAGCAGTTGTTGTATTGTTTCAACAGGTGCTTCAAGCAATACACCATGATTTGAAAGGAACTTCTGCCCTTTTTCCGTAAGCTCTAAGACTTCCGGCAACTTTATCTGTGAAATACTTCCATCTGTAACAAGCCTGTGAATCAGATCATCCTTTTTCCCTTTGGTGGAAAGGCCTTGTTTTTCAAGGGCTGATTTGATTTCTGGGAGTTTCCACTTTTTCAATGCTGTTTCAGGATTACTATTTTTAAGATAGCCTTTATCCCGAAGTTCACATAATTTTTTATAAGGATTTTTTATGCCGAAATCATATTCAAACCATCGTGGGAAATCTTCCGGATTTTTGCTTAGTACAATCCCGTTATATGATGCTCTCTGCAAAATTCTTGTCGTTGCAAGCTCTGAATTTGCTTTATTTTTCGGCTGAAACGAATCAAATGTGATCACATTCCTCATTCCCTTTCTTGCATTCATCATGGAAATCATAAATCATAGACATCAACTTATTACGCTCTCTGGGGGACATATCCGACAACATTTCGCTGATTTCCTGCTGTTGTTCTCCAACAGCACTTGTCTTTGTGCCAATATTAAAATTATTTCCTGTAGAGCTGTTATTGTCACCACTGATATTTCCAGCATGAATACTGCTGTCTGCTTTAGGTGTTGGCTCATCTATCCGGCCAAGGAGATAGTCAACAGAGCATTCGAGCAAATCAGCTATTTTACTAATTCTGTCACAAGAAGGTGAATTATCCCGTTTTTCCAAATCATAGACGAAACTTTTTGCAAAACCGCAATCTGAAAGCAACTGTGTAACAGAAATATTCTTTTCTTTACATAGCAATTTTATCCTGCTTGTTATTTGTAAATTATTCATAAAAAGCACTCCTTTCATTTGTGCATTTATACAAATTACGGGTAAAACCGTATTTTTTTTAAAAAAACTATTGACATACGGGGATTCCCGTGTTATAATAAGCATGTAATCAAAAATGATTACAAATAAATCAAAAACAAAACAGAAAATATTCTGCTTAGTACTATTATAGCACATAATTGGTAAAAAGTCAAGAAATTTTCTGGAAAGTATCTTGAAAATTGAAAAGAGGTGATAACATGGCATTGGCTGAAAACATCAAGGCGAAGCGTGAAGAAAAAGGGCTTAATCAGAGCGAACTTGCCGGAATTGTAGGAGTAACAAGGAATCAGATCAGCGATTATGAATCAGGTGAAAGAGTTCCACGTTTTTACGTTGGCCTTGCAATTGCGAAAGCACTCGATACAACAGTTGAGGAACTTGCAACAGCAGACCTTGTAAAAGGCAATTCAGAAAAAATTTTATCCGAAAAAACTAATAATTAAGAAAAGGAGCTATTAACATGAATGCTTTAATCAAAGTGAAGTTTGACGAAACGTCAGACACAATGCCCACTATTTCCGGCCGTGAACTGCATCAGGCTCTGAAAATCAAAACTGCTTATAAAGACTGGTTTCCCAGAATGTGCGAATATGGCTTTACAGAGGGAAAAGACTTTAGCTCATTTTTGAGCGAAAGTACAGGTGGCAGACCTGCAACAGATCATCAGCTTTCAATTGACATGGCAAAAGAAATCTGCATGTTTCAGCGTTCTGAGATCGGTAAGAAATGCCGTGAGTATTTTCTCGAATTAGAAAGACGGTGGAACTCTCCGGAAGCTGTCATGGCTCGTGCTCTCAAAATGGCTGATGTCAAACTGCTGGAAGCAACACAGAAAATTCAGG
>Ga0326513_10003042_pt1 | contig 12251 bp, 11 predicted proteins | sample 2_2465_0518_D_FD_203654 | JGI IMG/M metagenome (GOLD analysis project Ga0326513, IMG submission 203654) | Bovine rumen microbial communities from UC Davis, California, United States - 2_2465_0518 | ecosystem: Host-associated > Mammals > Digestive system > Stomach > Rumen | place: USA... | reverse complement strand
CAAGGCTATACCCTATCCCATGCTCATCTATATAATACTCCCCTTCATCCTCAAAAGCCCAAGTCTCTTCATCACGATTCGCATATTCCTTTGTCCAGAAATATACAGCTGGCATCATTTCCTCATTTTCCTTTTCATCCTCGCTGAACACCAACTGCTCATGTTCATGTACATGAGTCGTCCAAGGAATATGAAGCGTATCAATCCTACAACCTATCAATGCTCCTGGCTCAATTTCCTCTACCCCTTCAGGAATCCAGTATGAGCCTTTAACATTGGCTCCTTTCAGCAAACGTTTCCCATCTGCAGAATAGATAAAGCCATAGCTGTCCATCCATAATCGATCCGTATCTCTCACTTGTCAGATTCTTCTATTGCCTCATTAAGGCCATCAAAAAATCCTTTTATTTCACTCCCTAATCCATCAAGAGATTTTACGCAACTTTTCATAAAGTAGCCCATGCACTCTCCTTCTAATTTACCAATTTTCTCAGCCTCATCTGTAGAATACTGATAATTCTCCATTTCAGCAGAGATTTGTTCATAACGAGCATAAACTTCTTTCCAATCTGCAGTCGAGTACTCTGCGTGATGAATTCTAATATCCTCAGTCAGATTTTCTAATTCCTGAAGAGGAGTCTGCTTCCCTATATTCATAGAACATGACATCATAAGAAAACATGCAAAAATAACATGGGAAAAAATCCATACACCAGTTTTACTCATATCCTATTAATGATAAAGCGTCTTCACTCATATAATCTGCTATGTCTGAAAAGGGGATAGTTATGTCTACTTCGCCTAATGCTCCTGCTCCAATTTCATACTTCTGGTAAATAAAGCGGACACCTTTTTCGGTGATGAAGGGATGCTTTTTCGGATAAGGATGGGTTTGCAACTCATCAACAGATAGCATTTCTTTACTGTCAACATCTAAATTGTTATTAACAAATCTTATTAGACTGGCTATAAATCGGGAATCAGAAGGGTTTTCTATTACGCGAACAATATGACCATCTGCCTTACTAAAAGTTGCTCCATACAAGATTCCTCCGCCAACTCCACCATGGCTTCCTCCAAAATTGACTTGATATGAAATTAAATTTTTGGTTTCACAAACCATTTTTATAGAAATTGATTCTTCCCATGAAAAGGAGTCGATTGAATCTCGGGCTCTTTCTTCAGTGATTTCTCGCACTTTATCATTAACAAAAAATTCTGCTATTGCTCTGCCATCGGTTAAATCTCCGTCATAAGTAGGACGTGAATTTTCACCCCAAGTAAAATCATCTGTTAACGCTTTTACAATAAATGAAACTACAGATTCCTGCAATATTTCATTATTAGTTTGAGGGAAGTCAATAACAACTTCTGTATTAATATCGTCAGTTTCTTTTCCATAAGAAACTGGAATAGTAGAGAAGTCTATTTCCATTATGGGTTCCTCTATTACAGAATCGACAACGGCAACGATACTATCAGTCACAACAACTGAGGGTTCATTGTTTTCTTTCGAGGAAAAGCCAATTATCCCAATTACAATACCAATAATCAATATGCATCCAAGAATTATTGGAATATAGTTCTTCTTAGCTTGTTGTGGATCTTCTGTTTCGTAACTGATAGCATCTTCTGTTTCGTTTTCTTGGTTAACCAATTCATCAAGATCAACATTTTCTTGTGAATCTTCATCTATATGAATCGGTGAAGGAGACTCTTCACTATTTATTGCATAACCACAATGCGGGCAAACTGAAACAGTATCACTAATATAGTGATTACATTCGGGACATTTCTTTACCATAATCTGTTAATTTGACTTTTTTTCTGTTCGCAATAAGCTATCAATTCTTGTTGCAGTTAAATCATCCATAGATGGCAGTACTATCACCACCATCCCAATATTGACTTTAGTTTTTAAATCTGCAATATCTTCGTTTTTTAATCTTATGCATCCTTCTGTATCTCGCGTTCCAATAGATTCGGGCTTATGGGTCCCGTGAATTCCTATACCTTTATGTCCAGGGACTTCTAATCGTAAAAACCAAGGACCATAAGCACCTTCAATCTTTCCTTTACCATCCTTAAAATCGTGTCCCCATGTTGACGCTTCCTCTATTTCAGTTATATGAAAAATACCTTCTGGAGTCTTTAAATCGCCAATACGGCCTTTATTCCCCGGATTCTTACCACAAGAAATACCATAAGTGTTTATCTCATTCCCTGAATAATCAAAGAGTTTTAAGGAAAGTGTCTCTTTGTCCACAATAATAAATCTTGCATTAGCAATTTTGTCAATCTTGTGATTATACCACATTTTTACACCAAACAGTCCTAAATATGGCACAATCACAAGAAAGGCTAAAAGCGCATACAAAACATTTCTCGTAGAGCTACTTCGTTTTTTCATTATCTAATATGAATATTCAACATTTAGCACCTTTGAAGCAGAGTAGAAATCATATTCATATGTAATATCTACTATATAACCTTGTGAAGGTGCATCTTGTTCTGTGAGAAGATGCGGTGTCTCATCTTCATCAAAGTAGAAATACAACAATTTCCTTTCACCCGATACAGAATTAGTGATGATTACAGCAAAATCTGTAAATTGAGAGGACTTGTTATATAAGCGTTTGAAGAAGACACTGTTTGGCTTAGCATCCTTTGGCTTTGTAAAGACTTGCCATTGATTTGTGCTATTAGGTGACGTGGAGATACCCGCATCAATTCTCATCTGCTCATCAATTTTCCCGATATATTGCTTTTCTTTGAAATAGTTGAGTAAGGCAATTCGACATTTAGTTGTGATTATTGTCTCCTTGCTATCCTGATTTCCAAATATACTATTCATGATAAAGAAATCTGTCTTATTTAAAATATAAGGAGAAGCGACATACCCTTCTTGCTTCTCTCCAGCTTGGGAATTAACCTTCACTTTTGCCCACTCACTATCATATTCATATGTAATAAGTTCTGTACCATATGGTAATGATGCCACCTTGTTGAAATCGGCACCAGCAGAACGTGAGGAGCGTAAGACAATAACGTTCGCCATGGAATAGTATCTTGGTGCCTCACGATCAATCTTCTCTGGCAGATATACATTATCATAATAGAAGTAACCACCGACTCCACAAATAATAACTGCCAGTAAAACAATGATACCTATTAATGTGCTATTACTTTTCTTAGCCTCTTGATATGCGACATTTGAAGGAGGCGTTGCTACTGGTGCTGAATAAGTAGAGGAAGTATCATTAGGAACTTGTTTGACTGGCGCATTCTGCTCTGCAGGAACAATCTTAGATGTTGTTTCCACCTGAGGCCTCACGGCTACCGATTCTACTTGTGCTACATCTTCTTCAGTTTGAACAGGTTGTTCAATAGTTACTTGATGAGTTCTCTGTTCTTCAAGGGATGACCCCCCTAAAGAGTTCTCTAATTGACTATTATCATGAGTCTGCTCAGAACCATTATCAGATTCTACAGTCTGGGGGTCGTCAAATAACTTTTCCCCACAATGTGGACAAACAGGAGCCATATCACTAACAAAGTGATTACACTTCGGACATTTTACTACCATATTTTTATAAAGCTAAATTAACCAATAATGTAAAGCCAAAGCCTGCTGCAGCCCAAATCAGATAGGATTTAGCTGCATTAGGCAAATTGTTTCTTTTAACAAAATAGAGTACAAGACCTACAATAGGAATCAAGAAACAAATAATCTTCATTAAGATTCCTGCAGAATCCTCTACGTCCTCATAGAAATCCTCTCTTTCTTCAAGTGGAGTCTGGTTGTTAGTATTAACATTAGAAACTAATGTAGAATTACTTTGGTTCGACTCTGCAGGCTCTGATGAAAGCGAACTTAGTTCATTTCCACAATGTGGACAGATAGTAATGGTATCACTTATATAGTGATTACAATGTGGACATTTCTTTACCATAACAACTATTCTCTTTTATATTAATGAGATTGTTGGCGCTAAACAGATAATAGCGAGTAGAACCCACAAGCTAAAACAGCCTTTGGATTCTTTCCATATTAATCAAATCATATAACTCCGGGGATTTTTGATGCCAAATCCTGGATACTAAACGTACCGTCAATCTGTTGGATTTCCGTTTTCCCATGAAGAATGTCAAAGAACATTTTTGCCACTTTTTCTGGTTCAATAACGGCCTTGTTTCCTTCAGCATCTGTACCTAAATCATATTTGCGAAGAATCTGACTTCCCATCGCCGTAGCTCCTATCAGGAAATGATTCTGCAAACGTTCAAAATCAACCAAGTCTGTGGCTAGAACTTTACCAGCAATTGAATAACTATAAACCAACATCGTTTTTTGATCCTCAGACAGCATTGTCTTTAATTCATCAGTCTTGGCATCCATTTCGATAACACCTGTATTCTGCATCTGCTGAGTACCTTTATAAATTGCACCTAAATCTGCAAGACTTAAGTTGAATAGCTTTGATTCGGCCATAACTTCAATTGGGGTGCTACAGAATGCGCTTGGTAACAAAAGATAGTTAGCCCCTTCAAGATATACGCTATTTGAATTAAAGGTTCCCACAATGCAACTTTTCATGTCAATGCTTTTTGTCGAGAATACGCCACCAATTACAATACAGTCTTCGAGTTGTATTTCATCAGCATAAATACTACCTGCTACAAATGCATGATTAAGAGTAACTTTCTTTGCATTAATGTCAGCCATAAACATCAAGTCACATTCCTTTGCAAATGACGTTACAGAGTCAGAAGATGCTACTGATTTTCTCAAAATGACCTTGCCTTTTGCTTTGGTATTAACATGAAGTTCCAACTTGGTATACACGGCTCCGCAGATCTCTGCGTCACCACTTTCAATCTCTAACTTATTAGCATATACAGCGCCCTCAACCACAGCATCAGCCAATATAGTTACGTTTCGATCGAGTTCTGAGGCCGTATGTGGCAGAATAGAACTTCTAACCAGATTGTCCTTAAGAAGGACTTCGCCCTCCATACTAATAATGTTTAACTCCTTTTTCATATGTCTTTGTTTTTTTATTTCACGAATGTTTTGAATGAATTGTTCTCAAAAAAGCCTTTCATTATTGCCACAATCCTTTGACTGCGTGCAGATCCATCACTTACATCAGATAGCATCTTATTATAATATGCACCTATTCGGTTCTTATCGTCAATACTTACTTCCCGTTCCTTAAGGCTATTTGCAGAATTGAGCAAAGAATCTTTTGCCTCCTTATTTCCATCGATAATAGGATTCGCATATATAGTCGTTTTTAAGGATGATGATTCATCACCACTGAAGACGACGATGACAGGAGCATAGCAAACTTTGTTAGATTCCTCTGTGTCAATGCAGAATTTATCCTTGGCAATACTCAAAGATTTGTTACCTTTAATATAGCCTCCTGCAGTTGATATTAGGTTTTCAGCGTTGCTCTTCATCTTGGAGGCCTGAATGGCTATTCGTGCAGAATCACTTTCTTTTCCTGTCGTAGTTGCTACGGAAAGAAGGGAAGTTTCGATTCGACGATTTTGTTCCTGGCGTACTTGACTGACGAAGTCGAAACAAGGTTTAATCATTTGTTTAATACGGTTATTCATCTCCTTTGTAATTGTTTCAAAAAGAGATGTATACCGAGATTTAATTCTGTTAAAATCCTTGTTCATAACCTCATGCTTATACTCCAGTTCTTTGCATTGCTGCATGAGTTCACCTGCAAGAGCATGCATTTCTGCTTCAATTCCCGCATTCTGTAAAGTCAGATTTTGCTCAATTAGAGACGAGAAACCAGAAGTTACACTATTAACTATTTGTTTCTCATTATTAACTTTTGAAGCAACGTTTGCAGTCTTAAAACCTATGATAGAACCCGTCAAAGTTCCAACGTGGTTTCCACAACGATCCACACTATTATCAAATGGCGTTGTGTTAACCTTTACATTAACATCTATATCTTTAACCTTCTCTTCTTCAACAGATTCTACATATACTTTTGTTCCGTCTTTTAATGTCACCTCATTACGTGAGTAGACGCTACCATTAATATACAATCTAAAATGGTGGTCAGTGTATTTTACGCCAAGGGTTTTCGTTTCTGTATAACTCATAGACAGCCCTCCTTATAATGTTTGAAACTTACCATCGAATAATTTCATCATAACATCCTTTAGGCGTTTAGGAACATCAGCTTTGTCAACCATCTCTGCATATTGGTTTGCGATGTTTGCACTTTGGCTGTCATCAGTTTTCCATTCTATTGACTTAACAATAGCATCTAAAGTCTGAATGGTCTTTTGATAAGCAACATCACCTAATGCAGATTTTAAAGTCTGGTTATCCTTTATCATAGATGCACCACTTCTGAGCTCCGTATTCTCCTCATCGATAATCATTGGAACATAGTATATCTTCTCTTCTTCTATCTTTGAGTTCCATAAGTTTTGGGTTGTTCGCTCTTGTTGTTTATCATGCTTTATGTATTCACCAGCAGCAGTGATCAAATTTTGAGCGTTTCTCTTGATGTGAGCGGCCGCAATAGCCTGTGTCGCAGTCAGACTTTCCGATTGTAGGACAGGTACTCCAGACACCAAACCATAGATGCGATTTTGTAACTGTTTTACCTGCTGTGAGCAATAATCCATCAAAGGTTTGTCTAATTCGGAGATTCGATTTCTCAGCTCTTGATTAAGACTGCCAAACAATTTGGCATATCTTGAACCAATCATGTTATAGTCACCAGTCATTCTTGATTGCAGACTTTGTAAAGCCTTCTGCTGTTGCATAAGTTCAATAGCAAGTGCTCTGGTCTTAGCATTCTCATTTGCCAATTTTTGTGCAATCTGGCTAATAACGACATTAAAGAAACCGACATCGAGCTTACCGCAAATTTGCTCAGTTGAAGACTTCTCCTGAGCGATTACAGCCGTTTCCATAGCGGCAACAGCTCCTGTCGTCATATCAACTTTATTTGACACCACGTCTATCTTATCAGCCATTGGCTGTGTACTGACATGGATATCATACTGGTCATTACTATCAAAAATTCCCATAGTTGTTCTATCTTTAAGTTAAAAATAGTCATTCCTCCATTAAATCAACTTCAGCTCCAGCAGCTTCAATTGATTTCTTTAATTCTTCTGCTTCTTCACGAGAGAGGTTCTGAATAATAGGAGTAGGTGCAGATTCTACTAAATTTTTCGCTTCTTCTAGTCCCAAACCAAATGTCTCTTTTATAGCTTTCACAACCTGAAGTTTGGCAGCTCCTGCTGACATCAAGATAACAGAATATGATTTCCCTGTTTCAGGTTCATCATTTTCAGGTGCATCACTTTCAGATGCATTTTCTGGTTGGCTATTTTCTGAAATCTGGCTTTCATCATTGGATGTATTCTCACTTAAATCATCTGTAGGCATCTCCTGTCCAGAATTTGGTATGGTTTCTCCTTGCGGCTCAACAGCATTTGTACTTTGTTTTTGTTCGTCTATCTCCGTCAAGGTATTGGCCGCATATTGAGCCACATTTAATGACAATTGTTCTGAAACGGAATCATCTACTGATGGGGATGGTGGTAGTACAGATGCTTGTGCATATAATGGATTAATGCTAGCCAACGGCCGACGGCGGTCATCCAATTGATCTTGATTATCCCCTGCTGATACCAAGTCCTTTGCAAGACGGTCACGCAAAGAGGCATCGTAATACTCAATGTATTCGAAATTACGAGCTCTTTCATCGATGTCATCTTTCAAGCGATCCATATATTCATCAAAATCTTCCTGCGCTTTTCTAAACTGCTGTGATTGCAGTTCAAAGGCAGCGAGATTGTTCTCGTCTTGCTTGTCAGATTTATTCTCCAATTCTTCAGATTTTTTCCCTGCGAGCATCTGATTCTTCATCGAACTCTTTATTTCCGCAACACTTTCAACGGTAGCCTGTGCTGCAAGGAATTTCGTCATATTGCTTCGCATAATATTCAGCAAGTCATCGCTGGACGTTCTATTACGGCCATAGAAGTCTTCCGTATCTTGATGCCATTTATTAAGATAATCAATCTTTTGATTCTTTATATCATTATAAATCCTCATTCGTTCGATTCTAGTTTCAGCCAATAGATTTTGTACAATTGGAGCAACTATTTCTTCCTGAATCTGGCTAATTCCAAATGGCATAGTTGTTATTGTGCCATCTTCTGCTACCCAGTTACCTGTCTGAGCATCGTACTTTACCCTTGAACTTTCCTTTAACTGGAAGGGTTTGTAGCCCTCTACTGTATCTGAATAGTTGAAGTTCGTGTTTCGAATCTTCTCAATTTCATCATGCTCCAATAGCGGAGAATAATGATTATATGAATTCTTAAGAATAGTAAATAGTAGTTGGTTAGAACTATCAATTAATTTGTTATTTGATGCAACCTTCATAGTGGCAACAGTTTGTACTGCGACACCAATGTTTGCTATCAGGTGTTTTAAGACACCTTCAAAATCTTCGTTCTCTTTTGCAAATTGAGCTTGGAAGTCACTAATCTTTTTAAATTCTTCCATCTCCTTGTCAAAGCGGTTCTCATAGAAAACGGGAATTGTTATTTCATTATCAATTTCCGTGGTCGCGAACATATCAAGATAGTTCATTTGTTTACTACCAGGAAGTATAAACGGGACCTTTATATTCTTTGTAGAAACATCAGAAAGATAATAAGCGCCTGTACGTAATGTACGATCCATCGTGCCGAAATAATCGTAGAATTTCACGTCTTGAATAGAACTTGAGTAATTTGACGTTTCTACCTCCTCTACCTGTTCTGACTTCTCTACGACAGGTGCTTCGGTAGAGAGCTTTTCAAGGTCTTTTAATGTATTGACAAGTGCTGATGGGTTATTTGCAACTTGAAGGCTTACATTTGTTGGAGCAACGCCATCAGTCAAGTCTACTACAACACTCTTGTCACCAAAGGCGACCTTTTTAGCCACGGGTATGTAAACAGCTCCGATTTTATTAACTCTGTAATCTCTGAAAATACCCGCTTTCGCATTAGATAATTCCTGTTTCTTTTGTTCAATTTCATCAATATTGGATTGAATGTTCTTCTTAAAGTTATACGTCTTAAATAAGTATGCACAACCTGCAATAGCCACGATTGCACCTATTATAGGATTTACAATTAGAAGGACTAATCCTATCACCAACAAAGCTCCGCCTATCACATAATCTCTGCCTACATGATTAGCGCTCTCATTAATTGACGCTATCTCGCCGTCTAACTCTTCACTCTTTTTGTCAAAATCATCCTCTTGATCGATGATTTTTTGAGCTGCATTTAGATAGAAATCAAACAACACTTGTGCTTGATCCTGATAAACATCCCTTGAGGATTCAAATACTTTACCTTTCATAATTTTATAGTTTAATAAGTTCTCAATCTTTGTGATAAAATTGTTTTTGCGTTCTCTAATTCAGAAAGTAATTGGTCAATTGATGCATTTGAATTAACCAGTGACATAATGCGGTCTATCGAACTGCTTAACATATTTTCTTGCATATTTGCTGCTGCTGAACTACTAGGTGAGACATATCCAACCCTTTCTACAAACTTTGAGATTTCTGTTTGTATGTCAGGACTAATAGATTTGTTTAAGGATGCAGCTAATTTCATCTGCGCAGCTTTTGCTGCTAACATATCAGTGTTTGCATGTCTGACCTGACTTTTTGTTGCGACTTCGGACATCCTATTGACAGATGCATTTGCAACAATTAACCATACAACAAATACGAAAAGGAAGCATGCCTGCAAAAATAATTGCCAATTAAAGGATACTCTATATGCATATCCCATAACTATGCACGAAAATATTAAAGGCACGTAAGTCCACAATGCGTACATTTTTACTCCAGTGGCTGGCACATCGCTTGCAAATTTTTCTGTAGAAACAAACAGACCGCCATATACATAAAGAGCTAGTGTGTACGCAATAACCAGCACACTCCCATCTAGAATCAGTACTTTTTTATCTTCAAATGCGCCTGAGAGTAAAACACATAAAAATACAATAAGGCCTACACCTATCAGCCAAATAAAGAAATTGGATATTTTCATAATGCTACCTTATTTTATTACCACATTTGGGACAGAAATTGGAGTCATTAGGCACTTCAGCTCCACATCTTGAACAAAAACTAGATGCTACAGGAGCCGTTTGCAATGGTGTACCACAATTAACGCATCTTCTACTATTGTTTAAATTGTCAGACCCACATTTGGGGCAAGGAAAATATTGCTTACCACAATTTGGACAGAAACGACTTACATTTGTGTCATATTTGCGGCCACAATTTCCACAGTACACCATATGTGCATTGGGATTTACTTGCTGCTGGGGTTGTTGTGGTTGCATTTGCTGGGGTTGGTTATAAGATCCACCTTGTCGCGAAGATGAATTCATTGAATTTACCATACCCATTGCAAGTACAGCTCCCAAAAGCCCATTGCCACCACCTGATAAATTATTGATGGCTTTTTCCTGTATATCAAGAATACGCTGACGTTCAAATGATTCTCTATCAGTACCAAAACCACTGGCCATCATAAGTCCTTCTTGACTGGTATCTTGAGTAATACGTACGTTGAAGTCAACAAATTGCAATCCCCAATCTTGAATAAGTTGTAGGCAAACATTTTGTGATTGCTGGGAGATAATGCTTAATCGTGAGTTGATTTCTGCTACAGTTATACCAAGTTGATCTACCAATTGTGATATTTTTTCTGAAATGACCCGAGTAACTCTGCCTTGAATTGCTTTAATCATATCAGATTCGCTGAAACATGGATTCCCATTGACAAGTTTTAAAAAGAATGGTTCACCTTCTTCTACTTTAATGCCGACATTAGCGATTGCAATTGCTGGAAATCCTTGTGGTTTAGTAGGATCCTTCAACAAGAAAGTGTCTGTCACAATTTCCATGTTAACTAAATCAGCCTTATTGATAAACCATACTGCGGCCAAAACAGGATTACTGCCGCCGAATGGCAAGCCAAAAAGTTTTCTCACAATGGGCAAGTTAGCCGAATCTAGTGTATAAGGTCTTGGGCCATTTGGAGGGAATTTCATTTCTATCCTTCCTCCTAAAACCAGAAGCGCTTCCTGACCTTGACGTACATTCAATTGCGTGTTCGATGAAAGATTCTTCTCTGGATATTCATAAGCGAAGATTTTTCTTCCCCCGATATCAAAGTTAGCATGATCAATGATAGCCATAGGCTTTCGACATCTTTATGTCTCGCAGCTACCCCTATACAAGACGGTTTTAGCTATTGATCCCTCACATATAATAAAAAGTGTGGGTCGCTGTACATGTTGCTCGTCCCACTCGCTAGGGCGTCTCGCATTGCCCGTCTCTCAAGGAAGAGCAACGCAGAAGCCCACACATGTATGCAAAGACACACACATACACGTCTCATATTGACGTAATGTGGGCATTCGTTTACATACCCTATGAGCATCTACTGTTGCTTTGGTTCTGAGAGACTCTTTTCTTGTTTGCGAGACAATTTAGCGAGTCAAAGAACAAAGCGCCATAGTAGACACTTTTCTATATATGTATCCCCACTCATCAGCTTCAGCTTTCGCATAGCGTCAACGCGGAGATGCTGCAAATATACAAAAATTTATCCGTATAAGGTTATTTTTTACCATTTTTTGCAATTTTTCTTTCCAAATATGATGCCAACATTTCATATTTTGGATAAATTTTGTCTCCTTATATCAAATTGATGGATGTACTATTAGTCAATATTAGAAGATTTAATGGTGCTAGATTGATCGCCCATTTCCGTATTTTCTGTTATAGGGATCTCCGGTACGTAGTTCTTCAAGCGCATTGAAAGTACCATCACGCCAATAGTATTCTATCATGGGGCTTGCAGCATCCCAGAGGTCGACACAGAGCATATCCCTGTCACCGCCATCTTGGCTAATGAAGGCTTCGATTGCATCAACCTGTTTTTGGTTGAGATGGCGCTGAGACGGACAGTTGCCCATTTCAGCCAAAGCCTTGACCGCTTCTTCAAATAGTTGGTCGTGCTTCTGGTGGTAGGATTCCCAGGTGCCATCAGCAATTTTCAGGGCGTCATCGTATAGAGGCTTCAAGGCTTTGTCATCAAGTTCCAAATCTGGATCAGTCTTAGCCAGCATTTTCGCAAAGTCAAATGCATCATTGACGTATGTCTTACGA
>Ga0326513_10003041_pt1 | contig 12251 bp, 9 predicted proteins | sample 2_2465_0518_D_FD_203654 | JGI IMG/M metagenome (GOLD analysis project Ga0326513, IMG submission 203654) | Bovine rumen microbial communities from UC Davis, California, United States - 2_2465_0518 | ecosystem: Host-associated > Mammals > Digestive system > Stomach > Rumen | place: USA: California... | reverse complement strand
ATCTTATACTTTCGCATTATTATTTACCGAATTCTTTTAAAGCTGTTAGGAATTCTTTTTGTTGTGCGTTAATAGTTTCATTGTATTTATCTATTAGTCAGTCCATGCTCTTTACATAGAAAATAACTATTCATACAATGCTGATTAAGGCACATATCATAATTGCTAGAAACGTTCATCTCTCGCTACTGGTTAGTTTAGCGAGAGCATTTCATGTTTCTTCTATTGTATCTTTATCTAGTGTTGGTGTCATTTATATTATGTTGTTAAATTTAAACTGTCTGCCGATTACTTCAATCATAGATTTTAAGAGCTGAATTGCTCATATCATACCATAGTGTTCATTGTTCTGGATTTGGTGCCACAGTGCTTACCAATGCTGTAGCAGATACATTTAATGCAAGACTACTGCATTCGTATCAATTAGCATTAGCTGTAAATCAAACAGTTATAGCCTCTGGTCATTCTCATGGGATAAATGTATACATCTTAATAGTATTCTGCGTGCTTATGTAATTAGTAGACATAGTCCATATCGCATAAGGCGTTCCATTAGGGAATATTGATTGTAATGGGTTATCTGTCCTAAATATTGCTATATTAGATGTGTCAGTAAGATAGTTATACATTTCTGTTACATCATCTCATATATTTGGAACACTAAATACTCTTATCCATTTCTCGTATTTAACTTCTACTCACTGGCAAATATTCCCCTCAAATGATATGTCTAGGAGTTGTATTCATGGATTGGAATACGTAAAAGTAGGTGTAGATTTTAAGTATCCGATAGCTGTAATATGTCATAACACTCCGTCATCATCTGGTTGGTATCATGTGACATAATATACTTCTCACTCTATTTCTCATCCATAGATTACTGTCACATAGTCTTCCCAATGGAATGCAGAAGCTATTATGTCTGAGATGTCCTGATTCTGTCATGGCATCTCGAATAGGTTTACTTTACATTCTCCTCATCCTAGTTCTACCCATTCTCAATCTCCTTTATCATGATATAACTTACCATCATTAGCATATATAAGTCTGTTGTAATCTCATGATGTAGTCTTCCAATTCAGAATTAATCAGCTTTGTTGCCATCAATCTGCTTGGAGTATCTTCCCTGTAGTTACTCACACAGGAAATGTATCTGTAGGTTTAATACCACTAGGTAGTTGTAAATCTACATATAGTTCCCTATCTCCATTCACTTGGATTAGGTTATTCATCTCTCTGAGTAATACATTGATAACGTGATTATTAGTAATCTCTATTCACTGTCATCATGTATATGGTATTATTCAGTCTTTTATTCTTACTGGCATTGCTTTTTAAAATAAATTATAAATTAGAATCAGTAGTTAGCTTTAGTAAGGTCATAATAATCTGATACTTCTTGTGATGTCCAACATTTATCTTCTATAATCAATTCAGAGAAACCTCATGATAGGTAATCTCATGTATTCCATACAAGACTTCATAGAAGTATATCATTTCATATCGTACCAAGCGTTACATTCCAATTACCCATGTAAGCTCAGTTAATGTACAATGTCCATATATTGTTGCTATCATAAGTCATAGTAATTAGATACCATGAGCCTGTTGTCCATGTATATAAGTATCATGAGTTAGCTCATCGTTGAGATAATGATATTTTCCAATCTGAACCATTAAGCTCAGAATAAGCACCAAATACTTGGTTATTACCTCATCACGTACCGTAGAATACTGTTCATCATTCATTAGTATTAGAACCAGAGAAATAGAATCGCATACTTACTGTTCTCTCTGCTGTTCCCTGTGGTAAATTAGCCAATGTTCCTGATAATCATCCATTAGTTGTTATAGCACAGTTCACTGTACTTCATCATATTGTTCCGAATGTAGCATTTCACGTTAAGTTATTTCAGCTTATTGTATCATCTAAATCACTAGATAGAGGTAAATAAGCTACTGTATTAACTCATGGTTGCCATCATCATGCACTAGGAGTTACATTCACAGCATCACAATAGCTTATTCCACCTAAGTCTGAATAACTGAATACTCTATAATAGTACGTTTCTCATTCAGTCAATCATTGGTCTACGTATCAGCTTACTTTGTATGTATCCTTTACTGTTTCCGTGACTACTAAATCTCAATCACTAGGAGAAGTAGGTGCTGAGCCTATCTTCCTAACTAATTCAGACTTCTGGAATGTTGTAGGTGGTATAGTTCAGATTTCATTATCTTCCCATTTGATTGTAGCATCTAGTCAGCTTGTAGTTACTGTAAGATTAAGAGGCTCTCATATATTACCTCATCATCATAGGATATATTCTGTTCAGTTATATACCATCTTATTAAATACTGGCATTGTTCTTTAGAAATAATTTAAAAGTCTGATTAAGATATTCAGTAGTTAGCTTTAGTTTGGTCAAAGTAGTCTTGGATTTCCTGTAAAGTCCATGCTTTATCTTCTATAATCATATCAGCCATCCATCCATTAAAAAATCTATAATTCATATTTTCTCAATTATTCCTTGTAAACCCAAAACTATTTGCGTCTGTGCTTAAATTTACCGTAACACTTTGAGTTCATTGTAATTGACCATTAAAATATAATGAAATCTCTCAATTATCAAGTACCCCTACTACATTATATCGTGTATTATCATTATATGGTTTATTATATATCGCACTACCACCTACAACAAAAGATAATGTATTTCATTGATTAAATGCTCATCAATCAAGCATGAAAGCACCATTATATTGTTTCTGTGAAGTGAATACTCATGCACTATCAGCCTGTGTCCCATTTCTTTTTACCCATATATTCATTGTTATTGGTTGTGCTGTAATTAAGTTTGTATCTACATATATTCAGTTAGAGCCTCAGAATGATAATACTCTCTTTCAACTTGCCAATGTATCATAATTCGCCGTTCAATGCCAATTAAAATCATTTCAGTTGGTTGAATGGTCATATACTATACTAGAAGTATCTGAAGCATCTATTGGCATATATACTATTGTATTCACTCATGGTTGCCATGGACTAGGTGGAGTTGGTTGGTCTGCCAATAATAAGTAAGCTGTATTGCTATCAGGTGTCAGACTTTGATAATCGCTTTCTGTACCTCCCCATATCTTCATTCATGGAGTGAATATGTTATTAGCTTGGTCTGATACTAGGACATCTCATCATCCTACTGATTGCCATGCTGTTCAGTCCCATACTTTCATACTACTACTAGTAGTATCATACCACAAATCTCATTCACTAGGATTACTTGGTGCTGTATCACTTGATACTCAGTTCTGTTTCTTAGCCAACTCTCAGTCTATGTAATTTCTTAGAGCTAGTAAAAGTGCATCTACATCAGCTTTGAAATAAATCTGTTTGAATGTCCCTGTTCAGTTATCTATCCAGAGTGTTCATTCATCAGCATAGAAGATTTTGATATTATCTCCACTAGTAGTAACGGCTGAGATTATAGTTCATGGTTTATCCCATCAGTTATCTACGATTACTCTCCCTACATTTACTCATATAGGGAAAGCATCAGTAGGTGTTATCTCATCATCTAGTTGTAAGTCTACATATATCTCATCATCTCACTCATCATAGATAATCAGATTATTCTCATCTCTTAGATTCAGACTTATAACCTTATTTTCATCTATGCTTATAGCTTTCCCTCATGTGTAAGGTTTCTTTCATTCTACGATTCTTGTTGCCATCGTATTTTATTGTTATTAGTTAAATCAATTGTTCAAATACTATCTAGCCACGACCTTAATAACATCTCACGCTTGTCACATTACAAAAGGTCTGTTTAATGCCTGTACTTGTCTGTTTCGAGGTAGATGTAATTCAGCACTAGGATTAAGCTCTATGAAGTCTGCTCTAGTTCCATCATTCACTTGTTTATCCTCAGTGTAATCTGATACTAGAACTGAACTAGCATTGTCTTCAGCTGCTGTTATACATAGAGAATCGAATAAAGCTCAGAAACTATCTGTTACTTTATCTCCACTAGTAATTCTGTCAGATAATTTCGCTTTCTCCATACCTATCTCTATAGGTAGCTCTATCCATTCTCATGTCATCACGAACGTTGCAATCATTTCATATTCTTTAGTAAATAAAGTTTTTTGTTATATTCATCTGGCTTTTGTCCCTTAACCTCTAGTTCCAAATCCTTATTCATTTTAGCATTGGCTATGGTAGTAAGCTCAGCATTTTTTCTTTTTGTATCTTCTAGTTCTTTTGTTAAATGGTATCTATTACTATCTTCTATGTATTGTTTAGAGTTCTCATATTTCTTAATCTGATTATCTTCAAAGATTAGATTATCATCCATGCTATACTTTGTGATATACTCTCTGTACTTGTTCTGCATTCATGTCCATCTGAAACTACTTCTCATTATTATGTTTCACTTATCACTGACATATACATACATTACATTGGTATAAAGACTAAATCATAATATATAGTAGCTGTAGGTGTATCTAGTTCAGTACCTCACTCTAGCTTGTAGAAAGGTATATAATGCTGACCTTCTACATGGATAGTATCCATAAGTAGTTCATCTTGATTAGTCACATATTCATTATGCTCTCAAACTACATACTTGGCTATTAGCAGATAATCTCCATCTGGAACGTTTATCATTCATAATCCACTACTTTCCCTTCAAGATATGAAAGATTTATCGTGGAAAACCATAGGTTGTTTCGTTATCTTTTTTTGAATTAGCGATGTTTGTTCTTGGATGTGGAGAATTGTTCCCTCATACAATTCAGCTTTCGTTTTTAGCGTTGCTATCTCCTTATAAAGCTCTTTAATCTCATTTCATTGTCTTAGAACTACATCATACAGCTCTTCACTAGCTTTCTCATGTGCGTCTAGTCATTTATCTAGTTCATAAAGAGATTTCTCTAATCCATTTATTCTATCTAGGTGTGTATTCATAACACCTCTATGAGATGCTAATACTCACTCTAAACTGTCACACTTTCTGTTGAACTCAGCTAACTCCTTGTTATCATATCAGATTTTTATCTCTATTGGTTTTTTGAATGCTTCACTCTCTAACTTCCATACATTTCAGCTTTTTTTACCCTCTGTTAAATCCATATAAACACTCTTTACTTCCATAGGTAATAATAGGATATAAATCTGATTGTAATATAGTCTTATGGGGTACTATTTTAAAATTAAGAAAAAAAAGTGTTAAAAAAATTTGGAGATAACACCCCTTATGATTATAATGCCACCGAGAATGAAGATATAACGTCTTCATTTCTGGTCAGTTATGTAGGGGTCTGTACTAGAGAGAGCCACTGAAACCCGATATACTGTGAAAAGTTAAAACTTTCAAAGGTTGTCAGAAACTACGTACTCATGAGAGTAGTGTTCTCACTCAAATACTCCGCTGGCGTAGGTACAAACTTATGAGTTGTGCTTGATTTTAGCATACAAATAAGTAAAAAAAATTAAGCCTATACTAGTAGGGGTTTTGAGGAGAGACTAAACCACTCAACCTGTGAAAGTTTATAGTATGTAGTGTAGGTTATTAACTTAGGTATCTACGCTAGGATATAAAGTCTGACTTCGGTCAGATTTTTTCTTTTCTTTAAATTAAGAAAAAAGACAGATTTCTCTGTCCTTTCTCTTTATTTATATTGTAAGTAGTTAGTTATTGCTTGTCGCTCTCTTTATTGTCTTTCTCATCCTCGTTAGGTTTCAGACTTGAAAGCACAGCACCAAGAAATAAGATTGGATACAGCTTAATTCCGAAGAATAATAAGGCTAATACTAATAATGTAATCATGTTTTTATAAGGTTAGGGATAAATACAATAGTATGTTATTTTTCTTCTGAGAAAAGTCAAGCATCTTTTTCTGATTTTTTTATTCATTTTTTGATACTATTCTTTTTCCTGTTCTTCTCTTGTTCTTCTAGCTTTTTTATCTCTTCTTCTGTTAAGATAGTCTTTTTGTTTATCAATGAATCTTGTATTCACTTAAACAGTGGCTCTTCTGCAACTATCTTTTTTGCCGTATTCTCAGCTGCAGTCTCATCATATCATAGCTTCTTGAATATGTTTTCTAGTGCATTCTGATATTGGAGTTTAGATAAAGATATTTTGTCCTCTAATTTTAACAAATCTTCTAAATTAGATTTAGTAATCTCATCCTCAAAGATTGGCAATTCTCATTCTATATCTGGTATTTTATCAATATCTTTTAATAATTCATATATACCTGCTCATTTTCTTCATCTCTGACTGAACATCCTATCGTGCATTCATAGATAATAGTTCCAATAGTCATTTAGCTTAGTTACTGATAATGGGTCTGAGTTGGTTAATGTGTCGAGTGTTTTCCCCAATGGGTTCTGAGAAAAATCATATTCATTAGATGCCTCTTTCTGTAGTTCAGTTTGATAATCAGTCTTCTTTATCTCTTCATTCAATTTCCATATTTGGTCTACTAGCAATTCAGAAGATGTGGCAGCATCAGAGTATGCTTTATCCAACGTCTTTATAGCCATCTCATATTCTGGTAGCTCTTCTTTAACAATGTCGTTTATAATCTCAGATATTCATCATCTTATTTCACTTATCTCTCTCTGTGATACTCAATCTCTTGCCTCTCATGAAGCATCTTTCTTAAACAATTCAAACTCATTTCATAAATACCTAGAGAATTGTTTTGCTTCTAATGGAGTAAGTTCCCCTGCTTCATATTTCTTATACATCCTTTCTATACTTGCTTGATTAGATGTACGTGGTTTCTCTCATTTTTCTACGTCGTATTTTCACATTTTACGTACTTTTTCTACTCCTTTCTCAAATGGGTCAAAACCATATTCAGTAGCATAACTGTCATTATCTCAAATCCCTAGTTCTTTGTTACCTGTCACTCTATCTACTCTTTCTTTATTGATTTTTCATCTTAATTTATTTAGGAATTTATCTTCTCATTTTATTATATCATTTTTGTAATCATCAAGAGTTTTTTTAGTATCTTCTATAGTTCTATTCTCTCTCTTAGATTCTTTTTTCAGCTCATTAAGAGCATCTGTAAACGCTTGTCTCTGCCTTTCGCTACTTCATCAAGACATTCTGTTAGACATATCTTGTTGGCTCTTTTCTATATTTTTTAGCATCTCTGGGTTTGTTTCTTCTGGTATCTCCATATCCCAATCTAGTCATCAGTATTTTTCCTGTGTCGGTTTTATTATTTGTTCTCATATATCTCATTCAAAATTAGACTTCAACATCTCTTCTTTTATCTTATTCTTTTGCTCTCTTCCCCATGCTCGTGTTTTTCATGCTCGTTTTACTCATTTCTTTCATAGATATTCTCATGTAGGCTTTACTCATTTATTCCACAACCAACTACCTGTGTTTTTTGTTCATCTCCAAAGACTTCATCAAATACCGTCGCTATTACTATACTTATCTTTAGCTCGATTATATCATTTACCTAACGTTTCTCCAACTTTATAAGCTCACTCTCACATCAGTTCTTTAAATGCTACATAGTATGGCATCAATTCTGACACTCTCATAGTTTTTAGCAGTGATTTTAATCATGCAGCAGTCCAGCTCTGTACTTTTTTATTACTACCAATTCATAATGCTAACCGAGTTCAGATGGCTGCTTGTAATTGTTGTGAATATTCTTCTGCTCATAAAAGTTCTTCTGTAGTAGGCAATCATAATGCGTCTAATCATTCATCTCATAATAGCTGTATTCACATACCTCATAATTGTATAATCGCTGATAATAATTCTGGTCAGTATTTTACTACTGGGGTTTCTCATGCTACTGAAAATAATGCCTTAGCTTTTGGAAATTTGGAAGTTATAAGAGCATCTGTTTCTCATAACACTAGTGCAGCCACTGATTTGGCAAAGTTAGCTCTGTACTGTTCTATAACCGTATCTTCATTATCTCTAGCATATTGCACAAGCTCTATCTTCTGTCTACTAGATAGCATTCAATATGGTTTTCAGAATTTAGCATAAGATAGATTGTCTTTAACTCATTCTAGTATGGCTGCATCTCTTTTGTCTGGAACGTTGTCTTCATCAAACAGGTCTTTTATACTTCATATTACTTCATTTCACATATTCCATTGATTTTCTACGGCGTTCCATAATGTAGGTGCAAAAGAAAAGAATGAATTTATAGTCTTTCCAAGAAATCATATCTCTTCATCTTCCTCACTAGGAACTAATCAATATTTCACTCAGAAATCTAAAAGATTTAGATTCTCATCTTTTATAGCATCTGCTACAGCATCCCAATTCTCTGGGTGTTCATGATGATAGTGTGCGTATATAGTTTGTGGGTCTTCTGGAATATCTTTAAATCAATTATCTATAGCATTGTTATATATCATGTAAGCAATTCAATTATAGTTACCCATCTGTCTGCTAGAAGTACTTACTTCACTATTAGCTGAATTATGAGAAATGTCGTCATATTTATATGTATATCATAATAAATCTGACTTAGTTTTCTCTATTTTCTCTTCTTTTAATTTCTCTCTATTCAACATAACATCTCTCATATTCTGTCTAATCGAAGACCCATTTTGTAGCATATTAGATACAGAACTTCATATATTTTGATTATCTCACAACATTATTATGTAGTTATATAATAAATATTAGTTTGGCTGTACACCATTTAATAACTCTTGTACAGCTTCTTTATCTTCATCTGTGATTTGGTTTCATCATGTTATTCATTTATAAGCAGATTTTTCTTTTTTTGTTCAGTAATCCCATCATCCTAGCAATCAAGAAAACCTAGCATTATCTATTGTTATATAGTCAGAGAAATCTGGATTAATTCACACTAGTCATCAGAGAGCAGTTAATGTACCACCTTCTTTATCCCACATTTTCTCCAGCTGTTCATCACTTATAGGCATTCATACTTTTTCTCTAAGGATTTTATATTTATTGTTGATAGCCTGTTTAAAGCTATAATCAGTAGTCCCTCAATCAATAGGTGTAGCAGCATTCCTAACCATCTTCATATCAGCATCTGATACTGGATATAAAGACACTCATCATTGTTTAGCATCAGCAAGCTGATTAAACACTTCTGTTGCTTTTAGATGATTATATGCAACAGCCCAATCTGCTCATTCTCATCGTAAATCTCATACATCTATAGTTCAATCTTCTAGCATAGAGTCCATGATGTTTTGTCTTTGTATATAACTAGCATCTTGCATAATTATAAACTCCAAATCTCTTAATACATTCCAGTATTCATCTATGGCTTCTCATTGATATTTCTTAAAATTAGCGAGTTCATCAGATGCTATCTCTATAGCCTGTTCTAAAGGTCACTCTATTCATAGCTCTGCTACAAAGTTCTCCCATTTTCAATCTAACTGTCATGTCTTGCTTAATGCTTCATCAAGTCTGTTATATACATCAGCTTTACCAACTGCGAAACCATAATCTCTAGTAACTTTTCTTCTTAAATCAGAATATAAGTCTGTTCAATTATCTTTAGCGACTTGATAATTACGTGCTTCTTGTCACATTTGGTCTGGCGTACGTCAATGTGTTTCTGCATATTCTGACAACACTCACTTAGACTTAAATCATGACTTAAGTATTTCTTCGTAAGTATCTCTTAATGCAGTATCATATCATAATACTGGGTCAAAACTTCAATCTCATATAAATTTATAATCAGCAGTTATTCATGGTGCATATACAATAGGCTCTCATCAGTCTGTTGGAGTAATTACTGTTCTACCTTGTTCATTGATAGATACATCTCATTGTGGTGTAACTGTAACAGTCGTATCTGCAGTTCATGTACCCCTATTCTTCAACTGCTCTCTAGCAAAGTTGGTCATTCATAAATAATCATCTCAGAAACCATATTTCATAGCAATAGTTTTTGCAGTAGTTTGATTTGTATCTGGGTCTAAGTATGTTTCAAAATTAGCATAATCTTTTTCTTCCCATTGTATGTTAGATGATGTAGTTGTAGTAGACTGTTGCTGTCATTTAGTTACATCTAGGTATCAATATATCCTATCGCTATCTGCTTTTATCTTTCTAACCTTTGGTGTTTCATTTCATGAGCCATTCCAATCTAAGAATTCTATATATCAGTCTTTCTCTCATATTACTATTCAGATATGTCAGTTATCTGGATATGTAGGAGATGACATGATTATCAAATCTCATTTTTGTGGATTATATTCTCATCTAAGGTCTGTACATATTCATTTCTTACTGTCCCATGAAGAAAGATTAGGAATACTGATTCATAACTTAGGTAGATAATATTTCTGTATTCAAGCAGCACATTGTGCGTTACCTATTTGTCAGTTATTTACCATATCAACTAAGTCATCTAGTTCTCATCATATTTCATCTCTTGAAAGATTAGTAACATTAAGTTCTCTTCATCATAATGTAGTTACCTTTCATGATGATGTAGATGTGTTACTAGAAGTAGTATTTGTAGATATTCATTGTTCTGCCAAAGTCTTCTTATATTCAAACTCATCTTGCTGTAGCTTTAATTGTTGTTTCTTCAAGTCAAATTCTTGTTGCCATTGAGCTTGTGATACTTCTGTTGTGTATCTCTTATATGCTGCATTATATCTATCTTCAAGAATAGAAAGCTGATTCTGTATCTCTTGTGATTTATTATTCATATAAGCATTAACTAGATAATCTGGTGCATCTCATTTGAATTTACTATTAGCTTCTTCTCTCAGATTTTTAAGTCTGTTTTTTAATGTAGCCATTTCTCATTCTATTGTTCACATCAATTCCTGTGCTGTCTGTGCTGTCTGATTATTATCTAGGATAGTATTGATGTTCTTTGTTATCTGTGCTGAACTAGTTGTAGATGTAGCATTAGCATTTGAAAAATCAGCTATGTTATTATTCACAGCTCATACTGTATTAGTATTACTAGGTAAATCTGTACCGTTAGTTACAGCATTTACAGTATCTTGTGCTTTCATCTCCTTAACCTTTTGCTCTACTAATGCTGCTGTTTCTGGATACCTTAATGAGAAATCTCTCCATTCCTGCTCACTATATGCTCATGTACCATAATATTTAGTAGCAGCTAGATTATCTACTCATACATCATACATCTCATCTGTTTTTCTAACTCTAGCAGCATTGATAGCATTGAACACACTATTATCATCAGATAACGTATCTATTCATTCTCTAGGATTTCATTCTTCTGCTGTTGTTTTACCATAGATTTTACCACTAGTGTCTTTATTGAAATCTGCCTGTGGTTCTTCTTTAGGTTGGATCTGTCATAGTCTCTTCCATACGCTCTCAATAGTGTTTAGTCTATCTGCTTCTGTAGAATTCATCCATTCATTCTGTTGACTTAGGAACTCTGCTACTTCTTCTTTACTTACTTTTCATTCATTATATAAAGCTGATGCTATCATATCGTTTCTCCTAGCAATATATCATGCTTCCTTCCTGTTCTGTTGTCTAGCATTTTCTCAGTATAAGTAATTAGGGTCTAGGTCTGCTAATGTAACGTCTGGGTTATATTCAATATATGTGTTGCTTACTCATTCTCATGTATATTTCTCATTCATTCATCCTTTCTGTCATTGCTGATTAGGATTACTATCATCTCAATACTGATAATAATTTAAATTAGCATTCTGTGGTCATACAGTTATATTACCTTTCCCGTCAGTTCAGTCATACTTGCTTACACTTGTTCCATTCTGATTTTGTGTAGCGTTCTGAGCATTTTGTGGAACGGTACTACCTGCTGTTTGTCATCAATTATTAGTCTCTCTTAAGTTATTCAGACTTTCTTTTAGTCATTGCTGTAGCTCTGCTTCTTTCTTGGCTAGTCTATTCTGCTTAGCTTTTGCTACTACATCTTGATAATCTCATGGTATAGTATCAAACTCTCAGGTATAACGAACTCATGTCTTCACTCATTCTGGAGAATAGAAATAAACATCTCATGGTTTGTTAGTGTATCAAGCATCTATATAATTCTGCCTTATCTCTTCCATTTGCTTCTTTTGGAAGTCATTATACTTAGGCAATTCAGATTTTTTTCATCCCACTGGTGCTTGTTCCTCTAAACCACTATTCATATCTGGATAAGTGATTTCTTTAACTACTCATTTCTTTGCCATAGTTATTATTTATTATAAGCTAAATCTATATATTCTACACATCGCCAATTAGCGT
>Ga0326513_10003040_pt1 | contig 12253 bp, 13 predicted proteins | sample 2_2465_0518_D_FD_203654 | JGI IMG/M metagenome (GOLD analysis project Ga0326513, IMG submission 203654) | Bovine rumen microbial communities from UC Davis, California, United States - 2_2465_0518 | ecosystem: Host-associated > Mammals > Digestive system > Stomach > Rumen | place: USA... | reverse complement strand
ACGAAAACATCTAGTCAACTAGAAAATTTCAAAAACCTCTTGACAAGGTATCACGGATATGATACAATATAAGAGAAGTAAGGGAACAAGGTTAGTGATAGCACCTGACGGATTAGCACCTAACTGGAAACGAAAAAACTTCTTGACAAGGTATCAAAGATGTGATACAATGTAAGAGAAGGTTGGATAAGCCTTCAAGGTTCAAATGACCAATACGGTCTAGTCAACTAGAAAGGGAGTAATTACAATGGCAAACGAAAAGAACATCACTCTGACGGCGGAAGTAGTATCCTCGCAGGATATCCTTGACACTATGGGTGTCCGCTCCGGTATGAACATTGACGAAATCACGGAAACTATCCACAAGGCTGACGGCGAAATCGCTAACCTCAAAGATGGTATCGGCAAACGCCTGTTCGCAATCGGTGTACTTCTCAAAGATGTGCGTGACCGCAAACTTGCAGGCGTGTACACGGACAAGGCGGGCAAGGTTCGCAACATCAAGGTGGAGGACTGGGCTAGTGCTGAGTTCGGGTATTCTAAGTCCTACACGCTCGGTCTGGTCAAGGTTGCCACAAACTTCAACGCCGAACTTTGCGATAAGTATGGCGCGTCTAAACTCATTCAGATTGGCACGAAAGACCATCTTGAAAAGCTGGAAACTGAACAGGGTATCACGGAAAATTCTACCCTTAGCGACATCAAGGACGCTATCAAGGCGGAAAAGACTTCCAAACCTAAAACGGCTGAACAGGTGGAACGTGAACACGAACGCCATCAGCAGGCTCTTAAAGTTGCCATTGACACGCTGATTTCTGACGGCAAGAACAAGGACGAAATCCGCAAGATGGTAGAAGCCTTCCTGGGCTAATAGGCAGGTGGGGAGTGAGTCCCTCCCCACTTACCCTAACAATTCGGTATCATGTCTAGTCAACTAGACTGATATAAATACAATCTTACACATTTATTAACTTGTAGCCCAATACGGGCAGAAAGATTAGAGGTATTCATCATGGCTATTAACTTTAATGCAGTTGCAACGGCAGTCGTTTCCGGTTCTCCGCTTATCGTTGGCGAAAAAATCAACACTGAGGACTTAATCAGTGGCGGTCCTGTCACTCCGACGGCGGTTGACCTCGTTCAGATGGATAACAAGGAAGTGGCTGTACTCCAGTTCGCTGAAATCGAAGTTCCGCACCATTACTTCGGCGGTACTCTGCTGACTAAGATGGTACAGGCTTGGCGTTCCGCTAGTGAGGGCACGGACGAATGGCGTAAACCTGAAGGCGTGAAAATCGTACTCAAAGAGGGCACGACTAAGGCTGGACGCAAGGTAACGCTGGTAGAACTTGCATAACAGAATAGATTGAGGGAAAACAGGGGGAGGACAATTTAATAAGGTGTGGTCTATCCTCCTGTTTGTTCATTGTGGACTGTCTAGTTGACTAGATTCCTAGACAGGTAAGAAAGGAATGACGGGAACGATGTTAGCAAAAACTGGTCAGAGGAGAAAGGTGCGTAGACACTTAAACCCTAAAATTAAGCAGTTCTTTGGTGACATAGGGTTAATATTGGAATACTTAATCTTAATGATACAATTCGCTTTCATAGCGGCTCTGTTTGGATAAATGCGTGAACCCTAGTCTATCAAAGGCTAGGGTTCTTGTTGACCAATAGACTCAATGGATTGTGTGTGTGAATAGTCTAGTTGACTAGAAAGGAATTGTATGTCAAGAAGGAAATATCACGAAAATAATGAAGGAATACCATTTACTGATTGGGACGGATTCATCAGTAAAGCAGGAAAGCGGGACTACAATGCACAAGTAGATGCTTCACCATTAAGACCTGAAGGAATAGCTAAAGGTGTAACAGTACAAATCTATGATGCTAAGTTTGTAGCTAAGAATTGGAACGATAGCGAAACAAGGAAAATAGCATGGACTTACATTCAGAAGGCAACACTTAATGAAATCAAACAACACCTTAGAAGTTTACAGTCAACTGTAAGAGGACGTGTTGAAAGATTGAAAGCTAGTGGAGTTCCTTCTCCTGCATTAGACGTATGGGAAAAGAACACTAAAGGAATGGGCTGGAGTACAGGGAGAATATACATTAAAGGATTTGACCGTGATACATTGATACATGAATTGGCGTGTGTTAATCAATTCTTATCATCAGAAACATCAACGGTTGGTGGTGCAAAGAAGGTAATGAATCAGGCGTTTAGGCGTTTAGGTTTTGAACCTGATACAATGAACCAAACTCTTGTATCTAATATGTATAAAATCATCAATCAAATTAAGGAAGTGGGGGACTATACCTCATTCCAATTTAACTATGAACGATTGGCTGGTTTACTTGAGGAAGAATATGGGGACTTCTTGCGAGTAGAAGAATACAATTCACAGAACGCAAGTGCAGAAGCAGAAGAAATGTTTGGGGAAATTCTTCGGCGTGGTATGGATAATGCTAAGAAATTGTATGAAGAACAAATGGCTAGTAGAATGGACGCTTTCAAAAATGCGTACAGACCGGGACGTACATTCACTTGGTAATCTAGTCAACTAGACAGGGGTAAGAACAATGAAATGGTACACAGAAGTTATAAGCTATTTACAAGAAACAAATCTTCCGATAGTGAAAAGCAGTAGGAAGAAGGACGGAAGTTTCTACAATGTACCTGTATCATTTGATATTGAAACAACTTCATTTCAGAATGAAGAAGGACAATACTGTGGTATCATGTACGTGTGGCAGTTCGCAATAAATAATGAAGTGTTCTATGGAAGAACAATGGAACAGTATCAAGAGTTCTGTCAGATATTAACGGACTTCCTCCAGCTGGGGACTAAAGCTAAACTTGTAGTGTACGTTCATAACCTAGCATTTGAATTTCAATTCATAAGGAAATACTTTACATGGGTAAGAGTGTTTGCAGACAAGCAACGAGAACCAATGTATGCAGACACAGGAACAATGATGTATAAGTGTTCTTACAGATTGAGTGGATACTCATTAGCGAAACTTGCAGAGAACCTGCAAAGGCATACAATAAAGAAGTTAGTTGGTGACTTGGATTATAGTCTGATAAGACATACTAAGACACCATTAACGAAAGAAGAATTAGGATACTGTGCTAACGACGTTCTAGTTGTAACGGCTTACATTGAAGAACAGATAGAGGACAACGGGGATATAACGAAAATCCCCTTGACCTCTACTGGATTTGTAAGACGACATATTTATGAACAGACTCTTGCAAGTCCTAACAGAATAGTTGGTATCAACTATCGAGGGTTAATGAAAAAGCTAACCATCAATGAAGAAACCAGATGGAATCCTAAAAAGAATAAAGGAAAAGGTGCATACGAAAACAAGGAATATCAAGCATTGAAGATGGCGTTTCAAGGCGGGTTCACTCATGCGTCAGCAATACATAGTGGAGTAGTTGAAGAAAACGTATCGTCATATGATTTCACTTCTTCATACCCCGCTGTTATGCTGAGTGAAATGTTTCCAATGTCAAAGGCTGAAGTAAAAGTTCCGTCTAGTCAACTAGAATTTGAAACAATGCTCAAGAGTTATTGCGTGAACTTCTCAATCATATTGAAGAATGTTAAAGCAAGATTCCCATTTGAACATTACCTGTCAGAGTCAAGGTGTTATCCACCAGTTGATGATAACGGAAACATAATGAAGGAAGTGGATATGAATATCGTATCCGAGAATGGACGTGTTGTTTCAGCAGATTGGATTTCCTTGCAGATAACGGAACTTGACTGGGATATAATTAAAACAACGTACGACTTTGAGATTGATGCAATCGGGACTTGCTACTGCTACAAGAAAGGATACTTACCAAAACCATTCATTGAAGCAATTCTTGAACTGTATGAAAAGAAAAACTTATTGAAGGGTGTTAAGGGTAAGGAAGTAGAATACTTAAAGTCGAAAGGTATGTTGAATAGCTGTTATGGAATGAGTGTAACAGACATAGTGAAAGACTCATTCATCTATGATGACGAATGGGATTGTGAATTTATTGATGAACCAACTGCAATCAATCAATATAATAATTCACACAAAAGATTCTTATTCTACCCGTGGGGCGTATGGATTACGGCGTATGCAAGAAGGAATTTGTGGACAGGTATCCTAGAGTGTTGTCGTGATTATATCTATTCCGATACGGATAGTGTAAAGATATTGAACAAGGATAAACACAAAGGATACTTCGAGTATTACAACAATGCAATAGCAGAAAAACTTTATAGGATGTGTGAACATTATGGTATCGACAAATCAAAGGTGTGCCCTAAAGGAAAGATGTTGGGTGTATGGGATTATGAAGGCGATTACAAGCGATTCAAAACTCTTGGAGCAAAGCGTTACATGGTTGAGGAAGGGACAGGAACCATTACGTTTACCGTTAGTGGCTGTAACAAGAAGTGTGCTATTCCCTATATGCTTGAAAAATATGGCAGAGAACGAATCTTCGACGAGTTCAAAGATAGTCTGTACATTGATGGAAAGCACACCGGAAAGCTAACACATCGTTACATTGATGAAGAACGATTCGGTAGTCTAGTTGACTATACAGGATTGAAAGCCTACTACAATCAGTTGAGTGGAGTCAACTTATCACCTGCCGATTTCACGTTGAGTCAAACGGCTAATTACATATTGTACTTGGCAGGATTGAAAACAGATGGTGGGCGTATGGAGATTGGAGGTCAACACAAATGGCAACTAAGTTCTACTCTTTGAAAAACATATTGAAAAAGAAAGCTCAATACAATATGATTATTGGTGAGCGTTCCAATGGTAAGACGTACGGTTGTTTGAAGTATGCACTTGAACGGTACGTTAAGTATGGTGACGAGATAGGTTACATCAGAAGGTGGAAGGAGGACGTTAGAGGTAAGCGAGCAACTCAGTTATTCGCGGCTCTAGTAGCTGATGGAGTTGTAAGTAAATTAACGAATGGTGAGTACAGTTCAGTCGATAGTTATGCAGGTAAGTTTTACCTGTGTAACTATGACGAGAACTTAAAGAAAACAATCAGAGCACCACAACCATTTTGTTACGGGTTTGCTTTAACGGACATGGAACATGATAAATCAATATCGTTTCCAAATATAAGAACAATAATCTTTGATGAGTTCTTGACACGAAAGATGTATCTGCCTGATGAGTTCGTAACATTCATGAATACTTTGTCAACAATCATTCGACATAGAGATGATGTAACCATCTTTATGTTAGGTAATACAGTTAATAAATATTGTCCGTACTTTAAGGAAATGGGACTCGATAAAATCGAGAATATGGAACAGGGCAGAATAGATGTATACAAGTATGGGCAGACAGACTTGAAGGTTGCCGTGGAATATTGTGATAATGCACAACGGCAGAGTAAAGCGTCAGATGTTTACTTCGCATTTAACAATCCGAAGTTGCAGATGATTACAGGAGGTAAATGGGAAATTGATTTGTATCCACACCTGCCAACGAAGTATCGTCCTAGCGAAGTGGTGTTCACGTATTTCATTGACTTTGACGATAACCTCTTACAGTGTGAGGTTGTCGATAATGGGAAAGACATCTTCACTTTTATTCACCGCAAGACAACAGAGATTAAGAACGAAGATGACTTGGTCTATCGGCTTGTCCAAAGTTCCCGTCCGAATATACTCATGAACATTTGTAAGCCATTCAATAAAGTAACACAGATGGTATGGAAAATGTTTCAGATGGATAAAGTATTCTATCAAGATAACGAAGTCGGCGAGATTGTACGAAACTATTTAGGACAGTGTGGTAAGTTACTAAAGTAATCTAGTCAACTAGAAAAACCCCTAGCAATAAGCTAGGGGTTATTTTTATTTGTTGTTCACAACACCACCACGAAGGACAGACTCAATGTGGTCAACATCATCTTTAGTTATCCATGTGTATCCAGCGAGTGATTCAATATCAAACTGAATGTTATCAGCCTCAAAGTATCCATTGATTTCAGATGCTTTAGCCGTGTAAGAAATTGGACGGTGTTCGTCAAGAGTAACAAAGTTATGTCTAGTGATTATGATTTTAGGAACTAAGTCAGAGAAATAGTTACTAGATTCAACACGGACATTGGTTCGTTCAATAGTTCTGAATGGGTATTCAAATCCGAACTTACCACTTTCACTCTGAACTAAAGTGTGGTCACTGTAAATTCTACACTCACAATCACAGGTATACAAGTTACAACTATATACTAATTGGATTGTTTTACCTATAACATAATTAGATGGGATACTAAAGATACCACAGAAAGGTAAGTAGATTTTGCATTGGGTGTGAGGTTCGTAATCCATAGCAGAATTATATTTTTCTTCAAACATTACCTCGTCACTCTTAACATCAGTCAATACTGAATCAGTATAAGGAATTGTAATCTTGGTATCATATCCGGCAATCTTACAATTCTTGACACCATTAGACGGTATCTTAATGAATGTCTGGTACATGGCAGATATATTAGTGTTAATATCATTACCGCGTACACTATCACCAGAACCACTAGCTGTAATCCATCTAATTTCTTTTATCTTTTCTAGTTGACTAGAATCAGGAAGATAAACATCAATGAATCTTGATACTTGTGTAACAGGTTCATCGCCACCAACTTTAGTAGCGTTAGCAGATACAATAAAATCAGTTGTAGGAGTGAAATTAACACTAGCAGATTTCTTGTCACTAGAAACTGTGAAGTCAATAGTTTTGTTGTTATGAACTATTGTTGGAGTCGTGGTAAATTCATAACCATCACTAGCATTTACAGTAATTGAAACATCTTTATTTGGTGTAACAGTAGCACTCTCTAAAGAAGATGAACAATTACCTAACTGATAAGTAACATTACAAGGTTTTATAACAGGTGCATCGGATTTTAGAGTTATATGAATTTCCTTAGGTAAATCTAAATCTTTCAAATAAGTATACAAAAAAGGAATTTCAATACCCGTATCTGTTCCGTCTTTATAAGTTCTAAATACGTCATCATACGGGAGTTGCTCATAGCTTTTTGTCCAACCTTCACTTTCACCTTTTTCATCTGTAACACTTACAACTTTAGCTTTACCGTTAGTCTTAATCCAAATAGTATCTATATCTTTTGCGTCGCAACAATTTTTATTATGCGGACCTGAAGGAACGTACAAAGTTATAGGGCTTGTACCTTCTAGCATTAAAGTATCGCTAGAGCCGTAAACAGTGATGTCACCAGTACAAAAACCATCAGCAAACAATTTAACATTTGGGGATTCTGGCTCAGGTTTAGGTTCTTCTTTAGGTTTTTCAGGTTCGGGTTCAGGCTCAGGTTCAGAGGTAGCCTCCTGTTTGAATTTGAAATAAACGCTTGCTATGTCTTTACCAACTAAAAGTTCACTCCACACATACCTGTAACTTGTTTTGAATTTTTCAAACCTAGTATCTAATCTACCACCAATTTGTTTACCTGGCATGGTCCAACTTGATGTTTCAAAAAGCGTTTCTATTGTTCTTTTAGAATCTTTAACTTCTTCATCAACATCGTTGTAATATGTAACAGATTCAAGTGAAGTTGGTTTGTCAAATTGAAAATAAAATTGGTCTGCCTCAGAGTATATTCTAGTTGAACCAGTTTTTAATGTAAACGGCAGTTTACTATGCGTACCATCACTCTCAGTCAACCTAATAATAACGGATTTAGGTTTAACATCACCTTCAACATCAAATAAAATTGGCATATTAAATCACCTCACACAATCATAATAGTTTGCCCATTCGCGTTCAAATCAATAGGAATTTCTTTGAATTCAGATTTAGTTCTTGACTCCTCAATTATCCCTGTATTGATAAACTTATTAAAGTTATCTACTTTAGTTATATGAACCATTGAATTTTCAATAAGAGTTTTGAATGTCATGAGGTAATCACATACGCAATCAAGTTCATAATATCCGTACTTAACGCCAATCACTTCTCTAATGAAATAAAACCTATGCAACTTCTCTATATACATATAGTTACAATCAGGTACACTAGCAAACCTTAGACGCACAATAGGATTATCCAAACTCACTTCAGTCTGAAAAGTACCTTGCACCCGCTTAACAACCGAAACATCTTTATTGAGATAATTCTTAGGGGATTTATTTTGCATAAGAATTATTTCCATAATCATCATTCCTTTCAAAACAAAAGAGGATACTCGATTGAGTACCCTCCTGTCTAGTTGACTAGATTACGCCACGAAGAACACTACGAAGTTTTCGTTCATGTCGTTGAAGTACCCAGCGTCAAACTTGAAGAAGTTATTGAAGAACTCTGCTTTAGCGTTGAACACAGTGGTTACACGCTTGTCGATGTTAGTAACACCGAGTGCTTCACGGTCGAACATTACACCAAGGATACCTGCCGTGGCGACATTCTTCTTGGAGTCGAGGTTCACGTTAATAGCGGACACGGAACGGAAGTCGTACCCCGTACCACAACCCTGCCAATACGGAACAGTTTCAGCATTCGGAAGAGCCGTGAACTCATTGTGATACGTATCACTCTGAACGTACACGTTAGACGCACTAGCGAAATCAGAGAGGAAAATCATGTGCATATCGCCAGCCGTGGTAAATCTTTCCTTACCGCCAATGTTGAACAGATTGGAAATCTTGCTCATTCTGTCTTTGTACAAGCTAATCGTAAGGCTTGCAAATCTGATGAAAGCGGGGTCAGTCAAGCATTTATCAGCCGTGAGAGTCGTACCAAACTTCTCGTTGTACAGTTTCAACAAGTTGACTGCACGATTAGAACTCTGATTTGCAAAACCGTTCTTCGGGTCACAAGTCAAATCGTGGGAAAGAGTTTCAGCAATCATACGATTGATTGTTCTCATAATGAGAGCGTCGGTCTTGATGGTCATAGACTTATCAACCGAGTTATAAAGCATAGAGGTAAACCCGTTGAGTTCACTTGCACTGCCGAGGGATTCCTTAACCTGTCTGTCAGTGAAGGACAAATCTACTTCAAACGTAGTCTTGCTATTGAAGAACTTAGCAGATACTTTAGGAGCGTGGAAAATATCTTCCTTGTACTGCTGACCGTCCTGCAAATTCCAACTATCGTTCTCAACGGCGTCAGGAAGTTCGCACTGGATTTTCTCAAGTACAGAACCATATTCCCAACCGTCCATCATCACGGAAGGAGCAGAACCACTGTAAGGACGGTTCACGAAAATAACCTTACCGATACGGTTCACGAGGGATTTAACGTAGTTATCAACTGCGTCCTTGTCGATAATCTCTTTACCGACATCAACAATGTTGCTCAGGTCTTCCGCAACGATATCACTCTTGCCGAGGACTTCACCAGTTACCGTGTTCATAATGTCATAAATCTGTTTTACTTCCATTTTACATTCTCCTTTTCTAGTTGACTAGATATTATTCTTTGAACTTATTAACATAATAGTTTATCTTTCCTCGTAACACATCTCCGCCACGAGTTCCATCAGTTGCGTCAGGATTATAAACAGGACTATCATCATTGCCTAAAAATTCCAAATCCCAACGTGTATCGCCTTTACCTTCAACGTCATTCCATACGGCATAAGGTACATGGCAGTAAACACCATCTTCATTGTTGGCGGCTTCACCATGAGTGAGTACATGACGTTTGTCACAAGTGAGCCACAAGCCTTCACATAATCCTGCAACAACTTGAGCCATACGTTCAATCTGGATTTTAGTCGGAGGATTAACACCTAAGTCGTTAGTCGTTGCACCAGCGCAACAACACAATGAAACAGAAACTGAACCACTGTTTCTTTTGTAAGTGGCAGGACGATAACGACTTAAATCATCACCCATGTAAACAACATCACCATTCCCACGAATGCAGATATGGTAGTCGGTGAAAACGGTATTGTATCCTCCTGCACTCCAATGTAAATAAACTTTTGGCTCGCGGTTATATCTTTGAGCGTCAGCCCAGATATTTTCGCGACATTCACTCGCTTTTTCATATGCTTTGTCGTACACCTCTTTATCAGTAGACACTTAACACCAACTCCCTACATATAGAATCTACAACAAAATCGGCAAACTGCTGGCACTTAAACTGTCTATCTTCCATAATAATTTTAGATGGAGCATCTTCACGCTCGAACCTAGTATCCATAGTATACGTTCTGTCTTTAACCTGACTGCCTTCGTTCGTATTAGTATCCGAACTCGTTTCACTAGGAACTGCTTCCTCGGTATCAAACCCGTAAACATTATCATTCTTAGTTGAAACCCTAGAGTCTTTAGACGAATGATTTTGTTTATCTGTAACAGTTTCCTTAGACTGTATAGCTAGAGGGTCATACTCAAGTTCAAACGTAGGTTTGACTTTGTTCCACATGGGGATTAGTTTACGCATGAAGTCTGCAACAACTTTCGCCTTCTCCTCAACCGTTGTGTAATCCTCTAAGGTTTCCGCTATATACGGTACAATCTCACGACTAGCGCATTTACTGTATAACATAGTTCCTAGTTGTTCAGGTGTGAAATCAGTCACGGTATAGTTTAGGCTCTTGAACACCAGACCCGATTCCTTTAATCGAAATGTGTCTTTGAAGTTCATGACTTTTTCTCCTTGTCACTCTCCGATGATACGTTGTCGGTTTGTCCCCCTTCATCTTCCGCATCAGATTCTTCATTCTCCGATGTTGAACTTTCCGATTCCGATTCATCATCTTTATCTTCCTCCTCGTCTAGTTGACTAGATTCTCCTGAGTCGTCCTCAGTTTCCGAATCTCCGTCTGAAGTTCCTTCACTTCCTTCATCAGTTCCTGAATCATCTTCGTTAGAGTCACCAGCTCCGCTATCGTGTTCTCCGTTTTCTTCATTCCCGCTAACGCCTGAAGTATGTTCATCATTATCACCTACATTAGATTCATCAACATCATCATTGTTTTCCGCATCATCACTGCCCGTTTCATCTTCGGACTGTTCTTCGTTATTTTCTGGACTGTTTTCATTGTTTTCAATGCTATCAATAACTTCGTTCGGTTCTTCATTTGTTCCCCCAACGTCTAGTTGACTAGACAATCCCTGTTCTACTTGTTTACGTTTCCACACAGAATTGAAATCAACTTCAATGTCTGTACCAAACATTTCGTTAATCTCATTGACAAACTGTTTACGACACTCAAGCATATTGTCAACAAGAGGACGTAGACCGTCATCATTCATTCCAGTTTCGTCTTTGTTGACATATTCACTTTTCATGTTGTGTTGTGAGTTTACGCCGATAGCCTGCAAGAAACTACCTTTAATAAACTGCATGAGTTCAACAATTTGTGTAACATAATTGCTAGTTGTGTTCGCCGTCTGCATACGAACACCATCAAAGAAAGCACTTTCAGCAACGATACCGAGTTGCCCATTCTCAACTTTTTTCAAATATGCTTCGGCGCTTGCTTTTGTTCGTTCATCTGACGCCGAAATAAGAATGTTCATTCTAGTCGTCATAAGGACGGTTCTCATAGTGATATTACTTTCCACCATGAAATTAGTATAACGGTTAATGATGGGCATTAACCCTTGTTTCCTAAAATCATTCTTACATAGAACGTAAGAACCTTCATCAACAGTATCACTACCTAAAACCTCGTTAGCGTATATAAATTGTGTCGGCTCATGGTACACGTTAGGTTTACCACCTAGCGTACCATCAAGGGCATACAATTTGTTATCAACTTTAGTTACTCCACAATAACCTAAAGTCATCAGATACTTCTCAAGATTGTACTTAGGAATAGTATCTGGAAGGTTCTTATACTCGAACATATTAAGAACAAAATTCAGGAGTTCTTCCTCGACGGCAGGAATGGCAACATCTTTATCAATGATATAATCCTTACTCTTATCGTAGGATTTATTTCTTGCCATTCTCGATAACCTCCTTCAAATCGTCAATCGCTCGCGTGTTCGTGTTTATCGTTCCACTCAACACGGTCAGTTGTTCAGTCATCTTACTAAACTTCTCAGTGTAGAATGTCATTATCCTGTAAATCACGTAAACCAAGATAATGTTCGATGCTATCGGAAACCCTAAGTCCGAAACAATCTTTGTAACTTCCAACGCTACCATCTTCCTTTCTAGTTGACTAGACTATTAACTCGGACACATTCTCATCAATCCTTTCTGAAAAGACAAGGGGACACAGGTACAGGACACCAGG
>Ga0326513_10003039_pt1 | contig 12255 bp, 25 predicted proteins | sample 2_2465_0518_D_FD_203654 | JGI IMG/M metagenome (GOLD analysis project Ga0326513, IMG submission 203654) | Bovine rumen microbial communities from UC Davis, California, United States - 2_2465_0518 | ecosystem: Host-associated > Mammals > Digestive system > Stomach > Rumen | place: USA... | reverse complement strand
TCTATCTGCTGGTCACGTTCAAGCGAAACCTGTATATCTTCATCCGTAAGGCCGAAAGGCATTTCCGCGCGCGCATTATTATAATTATATATATTATCTATATTCTTATTCTTATTCTCCGATGCAAATGCATTGCAAATTGTGCTTGTTGATGCAAAAGCATCATTTTGCATTGCTTTGCATCCATTTGCATCCTTTTGCTTCTTCCAGCGCTTATCTGCGGCTTCTTTCCTTGCTTGCCTAATCCTTTCTTCCTTATCTTTTTGATTGGCTTCTTCCTTTTTGAAGGCTTCTACATCCTTCCGCAGCGTTTCCAAGGCTTGCCAGGTGATCGTGTCCTCTCGTCCGCTACTGCCAGCATATTCAGTTCCAGCCCGTACAAACGCATACAAGGCTTTGATGAATCGCCCAGCTTCGGCATCTGAGAGCCTTTCAACCCCCGCACCCCAGACCGTCTGCATTTTGAACCAATCCATGTTCTACCTCCAATTCAGAAGGGCAATTCCTCATTTGGCACTTCTGTGAATCCGCTTTGCGTATCTGTTTTCTGCGCCTGTGCGGGCTTTTCTCCGGGCACGGTGTTCGCTGGGGAAAGGAACTCCACGCTATCCGCGAAAACGTCCATATTGGCCCTCGTTTCGCCGTTCTGCGCCTTGTAGGTGCTTACGCTTACATGCCCCACGACGCACACTTTCTTGCCCTTGATCAGCCATTTCTGGCAGTTGTTCCCCAGTTCGCCCCAGGCGCTTACCCGGAAATAATCCGCTTCCTGCTGGCCCGCATTGGCACTCTTGCGGTGGTTCACGGCTACGGTGAAGGTGGTCACGTTCTTTCCTGCCTGTGTCGTGCGGCTGACTGGATCACTGCATAGGTTCCCGATAATTACTAACTGGTTCATTTTCTTCTTTCCCTTTCATGAAAAGCTGTATGTGCTCCGTGTGTCATAATTGCAAGGTTTTCAATCCTATTGTCCTTCTTATTTCCGTTAATATGGTGTACGTCAAACTCAGGCGGTAAAGCGAATCCAAGATGTTCTTCAACCACAAGCCGATGTTCCATCACAAGGCCCTTTTTTGTAGCATATGGATGGCCCGGGCAGGTGCGTGTAATATATCCTCTTGATGTAACCTGCCTATATCCCTTAAAGTTTCCACTATGCTCACCGCGCATCGCTTTGCTCTTTTCTTCAAAAAAAGCTTCACGATCTTTTTTTATACCGAGCCTGTTAGCCTTATGCTGAACACTGCTTTTTGTCTTTCCGATTACCTTTCCAATATCCTCAGCGCGTTTTCCCGGATAATTATTGATAAGATAATCAAGTTGAGCTTCGCTCCATTCCTGCCCGCGCTTCACTTTCTATTATCCCTCCATTTCTACCTTGAACACGTTCGGCCGGGGGGTGACGGTCACGCCGGGCACGATCTCGCCGTCATCGGTGGCAACGTGTGCGCCGTCCGGGGTGACGGTGACGATCTTTTTCAGCCCAGCCCAGTCTGCGCTTTCAACCGTTTTCGTTTTGACGAAATCATACATGAAATTATCTTTCAGCCATTGCAGAAGTTCTTCTTCATTCGTCTTATATTCCGGCTGCTGCTTCTTCTGAACCAGCTTGCCGCCGGGCAGGGAATAGCTTTCCGTGGTCTTGGTGGATTTGTGCGGGACGCTGGCGAAGTATTCTTCCAATCTGGCAGTAAAGTACGCCACGGTGCTGTCCGCGCTTTTGTTTACCTTCTGCATCTGGGCTTCATAGTGGGCTTTCCACATGGCCCGATCCGCTTCTGCTTCCTGTATTTTCTTCATGCACCATTCGGCAGTTTTATCATCCGTTACGTGGAAGCCATCATTTTCATCAAGCAGTACAGGAATTTCTGTCATTGTTTACGCCCTCCTAAGTTGTATTTCTTTGCTATCCGTTCATCAATTTCAATCGGCACAAGGTGGTATTTTGCATCGAACGCCTTTTCGCCGATCAGGTGTATTTCTTCGTGGTGTTCCCGGCACAGGGGATAAGCCCTCATTCCGATATGGTCGATCTCCCGGCGATTCCGGCCCATTCCAACGTGGTCATAATGGTGTAGCTCCGTTTTCCTGCCGCATACGGCGCATTTCTTGTTCATCAGGCAAGCATATACATACCGTTGAATGTCATCGCACAGCCCGTATAGCGGTTCTTTGGTGGGGATTCCGTATTCTATGATGATCTCCACCAGCATTGTGATGAACGCCCGTGCGGTGGTCACGGTGGCGGTGGACAGGTGGAACAGCCCATCTTGCAGAATATCAAGGTGTTTCAGAGTGAACGCGCTGGATTGCTCCGAATACACTTCCTCCTTGCTTTCGCCCTGATACGCCGCTATCTCCGTCATGAGCGCCCACGCTTTCCGGCGCTGTTCTGGTGTCATATGCCGGTTGTCCTGCCAGATCACCATCACTTCATCGGACAGATTGTCCAAGGGCGGGCGGGTAGTCTTTACGGCTACCCCGCCTTTGTAATCGTATGCCCGCCCGTATGTCATGACCTCGCTCATGCCGTTTTCCTCAGTGTATCAGGATAATTGGCTTCCATCGCCTTGCACAGTTCATCAAAATCATCCGGTTTCAATTCCTTGCTGGGGATGTCCTTCACGATGCCGCCAGCAACAAGCGCGTTCCGCATGTTCCCGAAATCGGCCATTTTCACGCCCATGCGCTTGCAGTAAATGCCGATTGCGTTCATCGGGTTCCAGCTTCCGGCAGGCGGTAAATCCATATGTTCGCCGGGTTTCAGCGCGTCAGCCGGGAGCGGGTCCGTTGCAACGGTGTCACGGGTATACTTGGATCGGTCGTTTTTGTAATACACATCGGCGGCGATACCCAGCGCTTTTGCCGCTACTGATATGGCGTCAGTCAGCGCCATTTTGTAGCATTCGTCGCTCATGTAAGGGCCGTTGCGCTCGGTGGCAACGAAGGAAGCGCCGCCGGTTCCTGGGATTGCGTGGCTGTCGTGGCCCGTTTCCGGGTCTGTGTAGTACAGGTTAATATCCACGAACGCGCATTTCTGGTTTGTGATCTCGTCAAACGTAATTTCCTTGCCGGTGATTTCGTACCACCAGCCCACGCCGCACGGGCCGAACAATTCAGTCAGGCGCTTGATACGGAACATCGGGTTAATATCGCTCATGCCCTTAAGCCGTCCGGCCTGAATGGTTTTCAAGGCTTCCTGCGGAACTCCCCGCGCCGCTTCATAGATTGTCATGTTATCCATTGCCTTTCCCTCCTTAATATTCGTAGCCCATCAGGGCCATATCCCGGTACATGTCGTAGCGCTGATCCGCTGCCCATTCATCCCAATGCTGGGCGCTGTTCCGGTCATCGTCCGGCTCTTCCTCTTCTTCCGGCTCTTCGTCCGCTTCCAGCAGCCCCGCTTCCAGCATTGCTTCTTCCAGCATCCGGTAGGCTTTCGCGGCGTTGGTTTCTTCGTTGTTCAGCAGTTCCTTGGTCACGGCCTTGCCGATGCCGTAGTAGGTGTTCCAAGCGAATTCATCGTTGACGCTGTTCGTGTCGATCATATCCAGCACCGTGTAAGCATCTCCGATCCGGCCAGCCATTTCCACGTTGCCGCTTTCCCGTTCGGCTTCGTACAGGCTCCAGGTCTTTTCCATCAGGTTCGTCATTGTCGTTGCCCTCCTTGTAGGTGATATCTTTTTGATATCTTTCAATAGTATTATATCAAAGTGATATCACTTTGTCAAGTGTTTTTTGAGAAAAATCTTGTTTTTTTGCCATCAATGTGCTAACATATTCTTAAAGGAGTGATGTACAATGCCGTCGAAGATTCCTATGCGGGCGCTCCGCATTGATGAAGAACTGTACAGCAAGGTTTGCAAAATAGCCGATCTGGAAAAGCGTTCGTTCAATCAGGAATGCGCTTATGTTCTTGAGAAGTTCGTTCGTGAGTGGGAAGCTGTGCATGGCCCGGTTCCTCCCGATACCCTTGATACAGCAAACACACCAGATAGTCATTGATGCTGACCTTGATCTTTGAAGCTTCATTGACAATCGCATCATACAGCGGCACGGGAATGCGGATAATTGTTGCGTGCCGTTCGCCTTTTGATTTGTTCGCCACTTGACATGCCCTCCAATCTGTGCTACCATATAACCGTACATAGTCGATTGCCCTCGGCTTTGTCCCCCGCGTTTTTCCCGGCGCGGGGATTTTTTTATTTCTGGCTCCCCATCCGATACCCAACCGCGAAGCCTACATGGCGCTGCTTTTCCGCGTCCTGCCGTGCGTACCGCTGTTGCCGTGCGTGTTCAATCCGTTCTTTCCGCAGGATCGCCAGATAGCATCCGCGCATATACAGCATCCCGCACACGAACCCGGCAACCGCTGCCGGAAGCAGCATCAAGAATCCCATTACGAAAGAATGAAGTGTCATAGTCTTGCCCTCCCCGCTTACGGATTGCTCATGTAGTGGCCCATCATTGCGGCCTTGAGCATTTGCCGTTCGCTCCGCGTCATGTTGTAGTTGAGGTAGTACCGCGCAGCCATCAGCCGCCTTGCTGCCGTCTTGCGGCTCCTGCTCTTGTGCTTGAGTTTTCCAGCCATTTTCTTTTCTCCTATGTTCTCAGGGGGATTTTGCTTACCCCCGGAATCCAAACAAACCGCTCGCTTTTCTTCCCGCGCTTTTTCTGCGCTGGCTTTTTCTCCCCCGGCGCTTGGCCCTGCTCCATTTCGTAGGCTATCAGCGCCCGCTCCGTCACCGCCAGTTTCGGCTTCTCAAGGTGGCGCATCTGCCGCATGATCTTCCGGGCCGTTGGCGCTGATACTTTGTAGCGGCTCATGATGTCCGGCACAAACAGCAGATTGTCCACGTTATCACCCCTTTACTGGTTGATCTTCGCCGTAACGCTTGCCAGCGTTTCCACGATCGGCATATAGTCCTTTATCAGTTCCAATCGGTAGCTGTCATCCTTGCACCCGTCCAGCGCGTTATTGATGCTCGTTTCCGCTTTCTCAATCAGGCCGGAAACAAAAGCGTTCATCTTTTCCAGTGTGTTCATCTCAAACTCCTTAAGCGCTTTTTGTGTCTGTTCCTAACAGTTGTTCAATCGTGCATCCAAGGGCGGTTGCAATAGCTTGTACTGTATCAATCCGAGGGGATTTTGTTTTCCCACTCTCGATGTCGCAGATAACGCTTTGCGGAACGCCGGATAGCTTTGCAAGTTTGTTCTGGGACAATTGGCGTTTGATGCGCCATTCTGTTATCATCCATTCACCCCCTGTTCGATACTTCGATAATATTATAACGAAACTTCGATAATTTGTCAATAGAAATTTCGATAATTTTGTGTTATAATTTTTATAGAATTATCGATAATAGGAAGGAGGGGCATTTATGGCAATTGGGCAACGCATCGGCTGTATACTTCGTGAGCGCGGGATAAGTCAAAATAAGCTGGCAAAAATGGCAGGGCTTTCACAATCTGGAATGAGCAGTATTCTAAGCGGAGCGTCACGCCCGCGAGAAGATACTCTGCAAGCAATTGCAAAAGCACTTGGTATTCCGATTTCAGAATTGATGGATGAACCGACAACAAAAAAAGAGCCCGCCATTCCTGACAGGCTCGATGATGCTTTAATTGATATGCTGGTCAACCTTTCGCCGGAGGAAGTTCAGCGGGTTCAGGATTTTGTTTCAGGGATGAAAGCAGCAAAAACAACTTGATCTTCTGTTCTGTGTTAAGTCCCTCAATCATTTTCTTCGCTTCATCCCTTGTCATTTTCTTGCCCCCTTCTTGTGTTTTCATTGTTAAAGTGTTATCACATTACGAATATAACATTAAAGTGTTATCAAGTCAATATTTTAACCGGTGGAATACAATCAAAATGCAATTTTGAGAAGGATGTGATGCTTTGGAGCAAAATTTGGGAAACCGAATCAAGGAACTGCGCACGGTTCGAGGCATGAAACAGACGGAGCTTGCGGAAAAAGCAGGCATCTCCCAAGGCACATTAAGCGCTGTAGAACGTTCGGAAAAATCGCCCACCACGGAAACCCTGCACAGCATTGCGTCCGCGCTTGGCATTCTGGTATCTGACTTGCTGGAAGAAAAGTTCTGCCCCGTGTGCGGGTTTGAATACGCCTATGACGAAGGGCTGAACTCCGAAGCCCATCAGCGGGCGCACAGCAAAGCGCAGACCATCATAGACAGGTACGGCTTTTTCTGGCCCTACCGGGTACAGAAAATCGAAATCACCACTGCCCGCGCCATTATTGCCGATCCCAACGCCCCGGAGATCGCGAAGCATGACGCGGCAGTCAGCATCCTGCAAGCGCTGTTCTCCCGCTCCGTTGCGGCATACCAATACGCCGATCACCCGGATTTCCGCGCCTACGCCGCTATGATGCTGGGGAATGATGATTACTGCGCGGAGATACCCCCGGAAGTCTGCGCCCATCTGGAAGCGGAGTTCGGGAAGAAAGACGGAATCCGGCACGGCGCGTACTACCAGCGGAGCCAGAAGGTGGACGATCAGCGCATCGCCCGGATAACAGCCGCCCTGCCGAACCTGGCCCCGCAGTACCTTGACATTATCTATTTTATATGTTCCGCGTACGGTGTCAACGGTACGGGCGAAACTGGCGCGGAAGGGGAAAAAACGGGCGCTGATTGACCATTTTTGTATGCTGAAAATTATGGATATTGAAAAAGGAGGGCAAAACCATGTCAAAGAACATAAACAATATTAACGTGAACGTCAATTCATCCGCCCCGCAATATGTGCGCCAGCAGAAAGGGCATAGCGTGCTTATTTGGCTTTTGATTTCGATTATTACTGCTGGAATCGGATTTATTGTCATGATCTACTATACCGTCAGCAAGAATCACTTTTGGCATTTATAAGCTATGTCGCGTCAGAAGAAACAGCACCTAAAGCGCCGGAAGGACGGGCGTTTTGCGTGCCGGTATAAAGATCAATGGTTTTACGGTGAAACGGAAGATGAAGCCCTTCAAGCGCGGGAAGAATACAAGGACGCGGAAAAGCGCGGGGAATTTGCGGTAAAGGACAAAACGCTTGCCGAATACGCCTTGAAATGGATCACAATAGCAAAGCCGAATGTTTCAAAAGGGACTTATCAGGAAAGCGCCATTCTGCTGAATAAGCTGCTTGATGCTTGCGGGAACAAACTCATCCGTGAAGTGCTGCCCTCCGATATAAAAGAAGTGTATAGCACGGCCTTTAATGGGATGTCAGATAGTTATATACGGAGCGCAAAACAATTATATATCGCGCTGTTTGATGCAGCCGTATCGGATGAACTATGCAAACGCAATCCGGCCCGTGAAAAGCCGGCGCAGCCGCACAAGGGAACAAAGGGCGGGCATCGTGCTATAACAGATCAGGAACGGGAATGGATTGATACCTTATGCCTTGATCACCGTTGCCGCCCTGCCGTAATGGCTATGCTGTATGAAGGGCTGCGCCCACCGGAAGCAAAAGCGTTTGACATAGACAAATCCGTTGATAGGGAAGCAGGCGTTATCCGGTTGGTGAAGTTCGCGCACAAGGGGAAAAACAATCATTATATCATCACCGATCAGGGCAAAACGAAAAAGGCCCGCCGGGAAATCCCGCTGTTTTCACCCTTCGCGGAAGCCATCAAAGGCAAGGAAGGAAAGCTGGTTCCAACTGCACGCGGCGGGGAATTGACAATGCAGGCGTGGCGCGTAGTGTGGCAATCCTATGTGCATCAAATGGAGCAATCTATAAACGGCATGGAAAAGCGCTGGTATAAGCGCACCAGAGCGCACAAAAAAATCCTTGCCGAAGCCGCCAAGCTTCGGAAGGAAGGAAAGAAGGATGAAGCCGCCGCCAAGGAAGCGGAAATACCGCCGTGGGTGCCGTTCACAGTCCGGCCCTATGACTTGCGGCATTCGTTCTGTAAAATGTGCCGCGATGCGGGTGTCGAACTGAATACCTGTATCAAATGGATGGGCCATGCGGACGCTTCAATGATCCTGAAAATTTATGATGAAGTGAGCGAAGACAGGAGCAAAAAAGAAGCAGAAAAGCTGGAAAAAGCGCTTTTTCGTAGTCAGAATGGTAGTCAAAAACGCGTGTTTCACGTGAAACGCAGTAATATCAAGCGGTTCAGGCCATAGGGCTTCCGGTTCATACCCGAAGTGTCAATGGTTCGAATCCGTTCGGAGCCACTAAAGAAAGCCTTGAAACATCAACGTTTCAGGGCTTTTTTGTTGCCTTTCCCAAAAGAAAAATAGAGCAAAACAGCGTAAAAAAAGAAAAATGAATGTAGTCAAAATGGTAGTCAAGCAAAAACCCGCCCCATTACGGAGCGGGCCAAATTGCAACTTAATTGCAACTTGTTGTTATACGGCTTCTTGGAATTTATTCTGCATTCCTTTTACCTGGCTCATGGCCGCATCATAAAGCAGCTTCGCATGTTCCGTTTCTTCGCCGGACAGACGGTAGAACAGGTTCGCCAGTTCGGGGGATTCGTCCTTATGCTTCAGCGCACAACGGGCATACTTGCCAGCATCCCGGATTTCGTCTTCGATATATTCGGACAAATTTTCAATATCAATCATGTTTTCACCCCTTTACACGGTTTCCTCGATCTTGCGCCGCATAGCGGACACATCATCGGCGGTCAGTTTTACGGTGATCTCTCGCGGTGAAACAAGCGGGATAGCGGGAATCTGAACGGGGAAGCTCCCATACTGCTGAATTGCCGCTTGCATGGAATCCACAATGCCGGAAATTTCATAAGTGCCGCTTCCGTCATCATCCAGCATGGCCCGCACAATCTCATTATCAAAAATGGTGTCCGTAAGCTTGCTATTCGCTATCGCCGCATTGATCGCAATTGTAAAAATAATCTGAACAGCGCGGTCATTCTGCATGGTGGGAATCAGGTCATTCTTGATGTAGTCAGCTACGCCCTTGATAATCTGATTTCGGCTTACGCGCATTTGTTCCTCCTATCAATGCCGCCACGGGCCATAAAGGCCCGCAGCGGTGTTCACGGTCAGGCGGCGGGACTGTTGCTGGATGTGGTGGCGGTAGCCGGCACGGGGTAAACATCCACAGGTCCCCAGCCGGGAGATACATTCGCGTTCGGGATAGTCAGCCGGGTCATGCCGAAAAGCTGGGAAAGCTGCTGAGCCTGACAACGGATGATCCCTTCCTGTGTGGCATTCCAGACGGCCTGCGCGGAGATTTCAGCCTGTACGCCCGCAATCTTGTTATCGGTGTACATCTGAGATTTCAGGGCAGCAATTTCAGAATCCTTCGCCATAGATTCCCGGATCAGGCTCATTTCATACCGGGTGACGGCTTTCTCGTTGGGGTCGTTGTTCGGGGTCATTCCCAGCAGCCCAGCCAGACCGCCAGCGCCAGCAAGCGCCCCCAGCCCCGTGCCGATAGCGCCGAGCGTTACGCCCAAGTTGCCCTTGCCGTTTGTTGCATACTGCACTTCTGCCATTGAGATTCACCTCCAGAATGATTTCGGGTAGGCCTCCCCTTTGACTGAATTTTCGCAAAAAAATAGCCCGTTCACGAGGGCATGAACAGGCCAGTTTCGGCGTGTTTATGGGGCATTTTCGAGCATAAAAAATCCCCGGCATCAGCCGGGGAAATGCTGGAATATTATCTGTTCCGCTTTGTATATGATGCGCTTGATTTGAGATGGGGAAAGGCTGAACTCTTCCGCAAGCCGTTCATAAGTGATTCCGTCCACCATGCGCCTGTACAGGATTTTCCGGTCACGCTGGGAATGGATATGCTCAACGATCAGCGCCTTAATCTGGCTGTTGGTGTAGTTCATCCGGCACCTCTCGATTCTCTATTTTCCGGTATGCGTCAAAATACCAGCGCTTGCGGTCACCGTCATAAGTCAACTCGAAATACATCCCGTGGGGCAAGGTCGCGGAAATCAGGCACTTGAAATTCTGCAAAACCTGGCATTGCCAGACAACAAAGATCGTGCTTTCCGCGTCCGGGTTCGGCTCCATGTGTTCGTTGATGTAATTGAGGACAAGGGCCTTTGCTTTCTCAATCATGCGCTCACCGCCTTTCAAGGTTCTTCCTCAGGCGGTTTATCTTCCTTCAAGTACAGCATATTCACTTTCGCTCCTGCGGCATCAGCCAGCCCTTCGCCCACAATGTACGCTACTACCGCGCCGAAGGACATAATCAAGCTTGTAATGGCTTCCGTGCTGCCGGAAGGGGAATGGATGAACGCTACAAGTCCAGCGACAAAGCCAGCCAGCGCCATCCAAAATTTTCGAGAACACAATTTCCGAATCCAGTCCTGCTTATTCATGTAATCACCCTTTCTTTTAATCGATGATAAGTGAGGTTCCTGATACAGAAATATGGGGGATGGTTCCTACAGCGCCATTCAGCGCGGCAATGGCTTCATCGAGCGCCGATTGCTGTTCCGGTGTAGGCTCTTCGTTCGTGGGCGTTGCGCGTTTGTCCACGGGGATCATGATATGCAGTTTTGTTACCGTGTAGTCATTCCCGGAAATCACGATCCAGCAATGGATGGTAGCGCCGGGGACAAAATACTCATACGGTACGGAAACGATATCGCCGGAGCCGAGCACGGGTTTGCTCGTCCCTGTTTCAGAGCTGGAGAAGTCCGCACGGTAGCTTTCCGGCAGTTCGCAGCCCACAATCTGCAAAACCATGCCCTGATTGTACTGGTAAACGGGCGCGGTTTTGCATACGGTTTTGTTGTGTAAAAATGCCTTGATGATGTTTTCCATTATTCATCCACCCCCTTTCCAAGCCATATCAGATACACGCCCACGGTGCTGTCCAGCCGTTCAAGACCTTTGAACAGGCAGAACAGTTCACCGTTGCCCACCGTTATCGAATACGCCGGGATAATGCGGTGCCCGTCCGTGATCAGCGCCAGATACTCCCCGTGTTCCAATACAGGCACTTCCAGCCGCGCCGGGACGGGTTCGGCGTACAAATCCAAATCCACACGCTGAATGCCGAGAATGTTATATTCAAGCGGGGCTTCAGACGGCGTTACTTCTGCGTTCCCGTTGTTTAGGAACAGAAGGGATACTGCAATCATAATAATACACAGTACCATAAATGCAAGCATCCCCTTTTCACCATTATCCATCTGTTCACCCCCTTTACTTCTCAATCAGGTAGTTATCAATTTCCTTTTTGGCTTCCACCATTTCATCTGAATTGCCGTTATGCAGTTCATGATTCAGCAGGGCAAGGATTCCACGGCATTGCGCCTTTTGGCCTGTTTCCAAGCTGTCCACCCGCTTGTTCATGTCCCCGATCTGCCTGGTATGCGTTTCCAAAAGCTGCTTATCATTGGCAAATTTCCGGTCAATGTCAGCAAAGCGCGGCTCCAATTTTTCCATCACTTTTTTGCTGATTTCGTCCGCAAGCTGGCTCTCCGGGCCAGAAGCGATCTTTTTGCGCGCCTTGTGCTTTCGCCACACATCGGCCACCTTATCACCCAGCACAATCAACCCACACACGCCCACCAGCACTATCAGCGCTGTCCATAGCATATCCGGCGTAATCCCTTCAATCGGCTGCAATGTCATCACCCCACAAGCATTTTCTCAATCATGTTTAAAGCGGTTTCCAGGGCCGTTTTGACGGTTTCCAAATCAGCCCTATTAACTGCTACCGCCGTGCCGGAAATCGGCTTAGAAGGCCCCTGAGAAGCTGGAATAGGCTCCAGAAACTTGCTCATCATGTAGCCGCCTTGCCCGTTGTATCGGATGCCGCACCAGTCCTCCATTACATCGTACACATCTACAATAGTGCCAACGGTAAGGGATGCAATCACGGTTGATTTCGTGCTTGGCTGGCTCCGCATTTTTACCGGGAAGCCGTTTTCCGCATACACCTTCGCCTCGTATAAACATTCCATTGGCGTTTCCTCCGCACCATAGTTCACATATTTCAGTTTCCCGCCCCAGCGCCATTTCCCAAGGGCATTATCCCGCTTGATTCCACCGTCCACCCCTGTGCAATGGGTAATGCACAGGGGATTGACAGAAGTCACAACGCCTACATGGTAATAATCCCGTTGGTCAGGGCTATTCCTGTAGCTGGAAGGGAGGCTATAACCGCTTTCGCCGGGTTCCTTGGCCTTGTACACGATTTCGCCGGGGAACAAATTGCGGGCATCAGCAATATAATCCAGCGTTGTCATGGCGTTTCTTGCTGCCCAATTGCTTCCATGTACTCCGGGCCAA
>Ga0326513_10003038_pt1 | contig 12256 bp, 12 predicted proteins | sample 2_2465_0518_D_FD_203654 | JGI IMG/M metagenome (GOLD analysis project Ga0326513, IMG submission 203654) | Bovine rumen microbial communities from UC Davis, California, United States - 2_2465_0518 | ecosystem: Host-associated > Mammals > Digestive system > Stomach > Rumen | place: USA... | reverse complement strand
GCCATTTATCTGATTCTGATAGTAAGCTACGCCCTTGTCATGCAGGAATTTCTCCTGCTGCTCAGGAGTCCACGTGTCGTAATCATCGGGCTTGGCGGCGGCGCCAAGGTTACGCAGGTTCTCCGCGTTCTCGTTAACGGTGTATGTTACGTTGTTCCCGGCGTCCACATGCTTGAACGCAGCAGGCGGCTGATGGAATATCGCCCAGTTCTTCTCCGGGTGCTCCATCATGTTGAGCAGGTAATGCCCCTGCGGGGGCTGGTTGGTATCGATGAGCAGTCCGGCGTATGAGCAGCCGCCGAGGTCTTCCGTGGGGTAACGCCCGACACGTCCCATGACGGCGACCACCACCTCGTAGTCCACAGACGTAGCCTCGTTGATGATGGCAAACGACCAGTTGGCGGACTTCACCTTCTCGGCGTCGGCGGGAGACTGGAGCGCCTGAAGGACAAACTCCACGTGGCACATCGTGCCGAAGCCCGGCTGCCACGGCTGACCCTGAAGCATGTAGTCATAAGGTCCGTCACCAACGGGGAACTCGTAAGTCCCGAGGATAGGAAGCCCTCCGGCACGGATATCGCCGAAGTTGCGCGGGAACACCTCGATGATGCTCCCGCGCGTGGTGGAGACCAGCTCAGGATACGTGCCGCGCACCACGCCGATGCGGGTGTAGCGGACTCCGTCCTGCGCCGGAGCCTGATTGAGGCAGTAATACAGGGCGTCGTTCATGATCATGCAGGTCTTGCCCGACCCGTATGGTCCTACAACGAGCTTGACGAACGCGTCAGACTCGTGGAACTTCATGCCCGTCGGCGAGGGGATATAATTAAACCCCTGAACCGTTACTGTCTGTGTCGCCATTTATCTTCTTCGGGAATAACTTATCGGCAAGGTCGTCATATGGGAACGCGCCGGCGGCGTACCCTGCCTCACGCAGGCACATATTCACATATGCCGCGTCGATAATAAGATGCGCCGCGAGGTCAGCGCACTCCTGCTCATGCCCCACCGGGGCGTTGCCCGACAGCACCTGCTCAATCCGCCTGAGCTGGAACTCGTACAGCTCGGCGGACATGTCAATGAGCTTCTGGTTGCCGCTCATGTGGCGCATGCCGGTGCGGATCTGCGGCGGTATGCCGCAGGTGTGATGCTGGAGGGGGCGAATAAGATCTTTAATCATTTAATAACCCCTGCTGCACGCGCTGCGGCAAGAACACCATTTATAGCTTCGTTCCCAAATCCGGCAGCTTTCTGATTAGCCAAACCTTCTATCCAGGCTTTACCCATTTCATCTACCGTACCGGACTCAATACTCCGTACCAGTTCATCGAGTCTCTCTGCCATCTCCATAGCTTCATCAACTGAACTGCGACCTGCTGCCTGCTCACCGGCGGCTGCTGCCTCACGGCCTGCTGCCTGCTCACCGGCGGCTGCTGCCTCACGGCCTGCTGCCTGCTCACCGGCGGCTGCTGCCTCACGGCCTGCGGTCTCAGTACCAGCATCAGCCAACCGAGCAACAGAATCTTTATAAGAAACTGTCTGCTCGCCAAGTTTAGCTGCTCCATTAGACGCAGGAGCTGAACCTGTACCCACAGCACTACGCCCGCTCTCACCCCAACCACCAAACTGGTCAAACTTACCGGTTCCTGCCGGATATTCGGCAGTCCTGCCTGTACGCCAGCTGGCACGGGCCGATGCAGCAGGCTGAGCAAATGACTCTACCGGAGCACCACGCACAGCCCCTCCGTTCATACGGCTAAGCGACTCCTCAAAAGCCTTAGTGCCTGCTGTTGCATCACCTGCGGCAGCGCGGCTGCCTTCTGCCCAGATATTACCAGCAGTAGATGCTCCGGCTGCGGGGCTTCCTGCCTTGAAAACAGGCGGAAGCATTACAAGTTTTGCCAACCAAGGTATATCATCCCAAGTACTCTTAAGCGTTCCCAGAGCAGAACCATAATCGTCCATGTTCTTCTTAACTGCTTCGTGATGCGCTTTAGCATCCTCATACCATGGCGTGTTCTTGAACTGACCTTCTAGCGAAGATGACTCCGGATCAGGCTTCTTTATCGCCTCGGCCTGTCTGCCGACTCCGCCCATAAGCCCGCGATTGAAATTGGTCTCCGGTATATCCGTAGACGACTGTTCAACACCAGCCCCCACGCCGAATCCTGATAACAGCCTGAGCGCCGGAAGGAAACGTGCTGCTGCATCAAGCGCCTGACTACTAAGCTGTCCCAAATCAACACCCGTGCGATGCTCTGCTGCTGAACGGGCAATCTCATTCTCCTCCGGAGTACGGGCACCGCCGGTACGATACTCAGGCTCAGGCTGAGCCTGCTTCTTGTCGGGCTGAGCCTGCTTCTTGGCAGTCTTCTTGGCAGTCTGAGTACGGGAAACACGGTACTGCTTACCGCCGGACTCATTGGAAAAACGTAAGTTAGTATCAGAAGAGTTCACGTCCCAGCCGCCGCCGGCAGGAGCCCTGTATCCTGAAGCGGGCTTGGTCTGCCCCATGCGTGCGCCGGAAGCGTTGCTGTACACGGAGTCCTCCGGGTTCTGTCCCGGCGCGAGCGGAATGTCGCTGGTGTCAGGAGCGCGATAACGCACCTGATGAGACACTACTGAAGAGGGGCGGGGCGCGTTGGCGCTCGCCGGACCATAGGTGTTAAGATCTCGTAAATAGTCAGAAGTATATCCGTCTGACCAGTCATCTACCTGACTCATTCTGTACCCTCCGAGGGTTCTACAACCTTGTTCTGTGCGCAGGCAGACAGCTTGGCGAATTTCTTGCCCGCGATCTTGGGAATGTTGAAAGCTATGTTGACCTGAGTCTGCGAACGCTCAGCCTCCTTGGTCTCAGGAGGGGCGTCAGTACCCGCCGAGCGCATGAGAATGCTGAGAAGCTGGACAGCCTGACGGTCGTCCATCTGCCCGTTGAGGGCACGCCTGTACAGCGTCTCCTGAAGCGAGGAGGCAAGAGCCTCCGCCCTGATGCGTGCCCCGGCGTTGACACCGAGATCGTGTATGCGCGCCTTCTCGGCGGCGATAAGCTCCTTCATGGCGGGCAGGGTGAGGAGCAGGTTAAGCTCATCAGGCGTCAGCCCGTAATTGTCCGCCACGTCATCGGCTGTATAGGTGGCGGCGCCGCCGGAGTCAGTGGACATCATCACGATGTCCTGAGCGATTGCCCCCCACTCCGACCGCTTCGCCGCCAGCTTAGCGCGCGCGGCTGTGTCATGTCCACCTTCCGGTGTACTAATCGTGTCCATAATGAACCCAGTTGTATAGCTATACTCAAGTATTATATAATATTTTTACACATTTGCAAGGGGGACTAGCACATTTGGAACCAATAATCAAGTATCCCGGCGGCAAGCGCAGGGAAATAAAATACTTCGCCAAGTACATGCCGGACTCGTTCGACACATATTACGAGCCGTTCCTCGGCGGCGGGGCAGTGTTCTTCGAGTACATGCCGAAGAAAGCATTCCTGTCTGACGCCAACCGCAGGCTCATGGATTTCTACAAGGATTTCTCCAAACACTACATGAGAGTGCGCCGTGAGCTGGAGGCACTTGCCGCTGAGTTCAGACCCAACCAAATGGAATATGAGCTTGAAAAGAAGATTAACCCTGACGAGCACGTGAACAACCGCAACGAGAACAGGTACTACTGCATGCGTGACATGTTCAACGGGCTTGCCCCGCTCCAGTACTCATATGCCACGGTATACTACTACATCAACGCCATGGCGTATGGCTGCATCATGCGCTATAACAAGTCAGGGCTCTTCAATACCTCATTCGGGCACCGCAAGCGGCTTAACCTTGACAACGCCGACCTCGCCCACGCGCAGCTCTTACAGCAGGCGGAGCTGAAATGCTGCAAATATAAGTACGCTTTCGAGCGTGCCACAGAGAAGGACTTCGCATTCCTTGACCCGCCGTATGACGGGACGTTCGCACGCTATGGCGGCACGGACTCCGGCGGCTGGTTCAACGAGGACAATCATAGGGAACTGGCGCAGGACTTTAAGAACTTATCCTGCAAGGCACTGATGGTTATAGGAAAAACGCCCCTGACAGAGGAACTGTACAGGGGCTGTATCAAAGACGAATACGATGTGCATTATGCCATTGACGTCAACAAGACCGTGGCAAAAGGCAAGAGCGGGCAGAACACGCACCTGATAGTAACGAACTACTAACTACCACTCGTTGCCCATGGCCTGTTTCATGTGGTCGTAGACCTTCTTCCAAAACACTTCCGGGCCGTCACGGTCGATGGCGGCCTGCATGGAACGGCGGAACTCGTCACCGAACTGGCGGACAAGCTCAGCATGACTCACATCATCAGCAGTCTCGCCATCTCCGATATTCCCAGCAGTATTACTGTCCCCGCTATTGTTATCGCTATTGCCTGCATCACGCACCACACCATCAGCCGCCAGTCCATTCATTAAGTCCTCCTGAGTCATGTCCCCTCCTGCACATTAAGGCTTATCAGGCCAAGTGATGGTACGGGGGAATCCCGCCTGTTCCGGAATGTCACGGAGAGCCTGACGGTAGACTTTGACCTTAGCAAGTCTGTCGGCATCAATCGGGTAGTCCGGAGTTACAAGATAGTCCGTAGCGGCGATGAGCCTGTCGCGCTTCTGCCTCGCGCTGGCGGCGAGGGCGGTGTCATACTCGGCGTCAGTGAGATAAATGGCGATACCGTTGTGAACTCCTGAGTCAAAGTCACTCGTAGGGGCTACGTTGTCCTTGGAGTCAGCGGGAGTGTGCACCCAGCGGATGAAGAACTCCGGCTCGGTGTCGGACTCCATGCAGACATTGCCGGAGGACTCAAGCCCGGCACGGACGATGTCGTCAGGAAGCGAGACATCGCCGCAGCACACCGGCTTCCCATTAAGAAATCTTACAGTATATAACATTGTTACCTCAATATTAAACCACGCTTAATGCGGATTAAGGATTATCCGTTCAGACTCTCACTGCGTTCGAGCCCTCACTTAACAGACTCTCACTGCGTTCGAGCCCTTACTTCAGCAGGGCGAAGGGGCGGACGCCAGACACGGTGGACGCGTTGTACGTGCCCGCAGGGCCGCTGCCGTAGACAAACGCGAAACCCGCAGACGAGACGACATCGCTCAGCCAGTACCAGTTACGGTTAAAGATAAGGTTACTGTTCAGGCGGAACGCGGCAAACTGACCGCACATACATTCATCACTGCCTGATGAAGCCCATACTTTTTGCCCGTAAACCATACCTTCCTGCATAAGATGGCAGATATAACTGTTCCATGACGCATTTCCCATTAACGCTCCTGTCCAGCCTGCGTATCCGGCGGACGGAACATTTGTGTTAACGGTTGTATCCTCCAGCCAGCGGAAACTGATCAGGTGAGACGCCCCGAACGCGTTCTGCAACCCCGTGGCGAACGCAGGCATGACGGTTTGGTTCATGTACGAGCCGACATAGCCGCCTGTAGTAACGTTGTCGGCATTCATGTAAGACGAGAACGGCGGTGCCTCGGGCACGATTGCCACGTGATGCACCATAGTCGCCGTGTCGCCACGGTGAAGCCATATGTCGAGATCAGCGATGATGAATTTTATTGTGTACGTAGCGGCGGCGGCATTGGCAGTCGCGGTAACGGTCACATTCTTCGTGATGTAGTCGCCGGGGAAAATATCACGGAATGAACCGTTAGCGATGTTGGCACTGACCGTGCCGTTGTTGAATGCCGCCGTGATGTCCTTGCCGCGGTAGAAGTTGCGGTGGGACGCCGCCCCGTCAGGGACGAGGTCGTAGATGGTGATGGCGGACTTGATAGCAGACGCACCGAGGGCGGTGACGGGGATTGTGATGTTGCCCGAGCCGTCAAAGCCGGTAGCCGTGCCAGTCGCCGCACCAGAGAGGGCGATAGTACGCTTGGCGGCAAGCTTTGTCGCGGTCGCGGCGTTGCCGGTCAGTGAGCCGGTGACGTTGGCTTTAATAGCGGCAGGAAGCTTGAGCGTTACCGCCGTACTGCCATTGACGCTGACAGCCTCGCCTGTATTAGTGCCGTCACTGTCAGAGATTGCCACGTTGCGGGCAGTGCCCCAGTTAGCAGTCGTAACGTTAGCTGTGCCATCAAACGCCGTACCGTTAATAGTGCGCTTCGCGGCAAGCTTTGTCGCGGTCGCGGCGTTGCCGGTAACGCTTCCGGCGATAGGCTTACTGAAGGTCTTTGCGCCGGCGATAGTCTGATCCACCGCGCCGGTCTGAACGTAGGCGGAGTCCGTCCCGACGAGCTTATTCTTGAACTCCCGGAGTCTGTTAATATCAATTAATTTTTTAAGAGATTTGCTCATTGTATCTCCGTAGAAAAAAAGGGGAGCGTACTGCTCCCCTAGTATAACATCAGACCATGCTGATGAACAACTGCTTATGCACCGGCAGATTACGCAAACCGGTCATGACTGGCGTCACGCAAACAGAGCGTCGATGTCGGCAGTCTCGGCGAGAGTGATGTCAGCAGCCTTCTCGTAGGTCGCCTCGGCGAGGTCAGCGTGAGCCTGAGCGTCAGCCTTGGTCTCGTAGGTGTCAGCAATGACAGCACCGTTGCCGTCCTGATCCGCCTTGGTCGCGTGCGCTACGTTGTTGACGGTGATGACAACAGTGGAGCCGTCAGGACGGGAGAGGGTGATGGTGTCGTCAGCGACGGAAGCGGTGCTGATGTACTTCTTCTCGGCGTCAGCCTTGAGGAGGAAACCATCGAGGTCGCCGGAGATGGAGAGGCTGGAGTTCTTCACGAACTTGGCAACGCCGTCTACGGTCTCAAGGGCATAAAGATCATACTCACCCTCAGCCTTGGCAGGGACGAGATAAAGCACGCCCTCCTCAGCGTCCTCGATGGCAGGAAGCTCGGACACAACCTGAACGAGGTCAATCTTAAGCTTGCTGAGCTTGCCGTCAACGGACTGATCCATCAGCTCCTTAAAGCGGGACAGACGGGTAAGGTCAATAAGTTTCTTAGCTTCTACGGACATAATGTCTCCTATAAAGAGCGCCGGCGAATGCCGACGCGTAATATAACCTAGATAAACAGGCCATCGACATCGGAGTCGGTGGCGAGGTCAATGTCAGCCCCCGGCGCGACGGACTTAACGAAGTCCGTCATGCTGGAGCGGTTAAGGGTGATGCCCTTGTCAGTCGGGTCAACGGAGAGCAGGTTCTCCCCATTGTCAGAGAGGCAGTGGGGGCCGTCAACGATTATCTCCCCATTCTCGCCGAGATAGGCGTAGTTGCCTGTCTCACGAGTGATAAGGCCGGACGGGGCACGGCCACGGAAATTAGACATCAGGACTCCTATCGTGTCTCGTACTCAGCGCCGTCCCGGATAGTGCCAACCTCATGTCCGGGGAGCTTCTGCCCCTTAACAGAGTTGGCAGGCAGGCCAAGATATGAGTACTTGTCAAGATCAACCTGAGTCAGGTCGGAGTCGTCCGCGATATTCCAGTCAATCCGGAAAGTGTGACGCTGAGTTCCGGTTACATAGTTGCCTGACTGCCCGGCGCCGACATTACCGGCACGCTCCACATATACAGACGATCCGCTGAACTTGGTTCCAGCCGGGGCGTTAATCACAATATTGGCAGGGTCGACAGAATCGGCAACATAGGATTCTATACCAGCTGTTGAGCCAAACCTGAAAATACCCGAAGGGCATGTCGCTCCGTTCCTAAGCTCTATATACAGTGCTGGCTCTGCGTTCTCAATATCGAATCTAAGATGAGTATTGCCATTTGCCTGAAGCACCTGATGAAAATTCTTGCCAAAATTGGAGCTGTCCATAATCATGTGGCAGGAACGACGGAACGCGAGCATACCATCACCGTACACACGAATAAACGTTACGCCGTTGATATCCTGATCCTCAGACGGGATGTTCCACTGATAGAAATCACAGCTGAAGAAATACAGCTCCGCGGAATTGCTTAACCGAATCTCGTAGCTCCCACGAAATCTCGGATGCTCGGCTGGCACTTCACGTACAATAGTATTACAGGTTATATGCCAAGTCCTGAAATCGCCCTCAATATACTCCCCAGCCTCAAGCACCACGATATTAATCATGTTGCCGGGGAAGGTATGCGCGTTGGTCTGATTAATGGCATAGGTCAGTGTGGCGAACGGATGGTCCATAGTCGAGCCCCACATGTTGCCGTTCTCATCCATGCCCCAGTAGTCTCTGGCGTTGGTCTTGCCTACGTACCAAGTGCTGGGAGTATCGCTGATGTTGGGCGACACAGCGACGGTTACGTTGCCGTTCTCATCGAACGACCCTGATCCGGACACGTAGCCAGTGATGTTCACAGTACCGCCGGTAGTCTTGTCGGCTGAAGCGGCATGGTCAGCGTTAGTTGCGTGGTCAGCGTTAGCGGCATGGGACACAGCGGTCGGGACAACGACGTTGCCATTGGCGTCAACAGTGCCTGTGCCGGTGGCGTCGCCAGTCAGCTTAACAGTGTTGCCCGTGTGGGTATATCCGGTGAGGTCGGTCTTGTAGCCAATCTCCTCCCACTTCTGCGTGCCGTTCTCGGTGGTGGCGATGAACCACCCGTCGAAGGAGTCCTTGGTGCCTGCGTCAGCCGCACTGGAGTCCTTGTTGCGGATAAGGTAGATGGTGCGGATATCAGCGTCAGCGATGGCGGGGAGCTGCTTTACAATCTTGAACTGGTCGAACAGCATGTGCTCCTTGGCGTAGCGGGCTACGATCTCATCAAGCCACTGCCGGTCAACGTACAGGCCGTCCCTGTCCTTGTCGAGGCCGCCGTTGCCCTTGAGCTCGACCTCAAGGCCGTCAGTGCTGGAGATGAGTCCGGAGTCCTCACCGTTGCGCTTCACGCTCACCTGATAGGCGTTGTGGCTGTAGTTCTTGGTGTGGTCTACCTTAATGCCGTCCCCGGCGGTGACGACAGTAACGTGCTCATCGGCTATCTCCGGGAGCTTGTCCACCGCCTCCTGAGCCTTGTCGAGCGCATCAGCGGCGGCGCACTGGGCGTCTGACGCCTTGTCGTAGGCGGCGTCGGCACGAGCCTGCGCCTTGTCAGCGTCAGCCTGAGCGTCAGCGGCGTCGTTGAGCGCCTGAGTTGCGGTGCACTGGGCGGCGGCGGCGTCCTCGGCTACCTTGTCAGCGGTGGCCTGCGCCTTGTCAGCCTTGTCCGAAGCAGCACCAACCTCGTCCTCAAGCTTGTCGAGGGAGGGCTGGACAGTCTCGGTAATAAGGCTTACAGCGTCAGAGCGGGGGTAAGTTACCTTACCATCGTTGGGAGAGGTCTTGAGGAGGTTCTCGCCGTCGTTCGACAGCACGCCATCCCCATTGAGGAACGCGCCGCCGTCAGAGCCGCGGACGATATAGTTGTCAGGGTCGCTGGAGACGGGATCAAGGTTAAGATCAGCGTCAGCAGGAATGACGTGCTCTCCGGTCTCGTCAAAGACCGCAGGGCGGATTACTTTTGATGTGGGCATAGTTGTTCCTTTTAGCTAAAAGTTACCGGCGGCCCTTAGCGGTTAGACCCCTAACGGCTTGTTATGCCGGAGTTCCCCACATAAGTATACAATTCGCCTGCACCAATGTCAAGTGTCGTGTCAGCTCGTGGCAGCACAGTTTATGGCGGGGTGAATGTCTGATTGTCTCACGGCGACCAGTCGGAGGTTGGCTCGCAGTGGCTCGACGGACTGGCAGGGAGGGGCACAGCCGTGAATGTACCCCTCGGATATGTCAACGTGACGGTTGGCAAGCTCAGTATACACGGATCTCGTCGGGTATGTCAAGCCCCGAGACGAGCTTTTTAAGATATTTTTTATTGACGTTGATGGTCTGATTGGAAGAGCCCCGCCACCAAAGGTTACGCACGTCCTTCTTCTCAATCTCAAACCTGCCGTCAATTACCACGTCAGCGAGCATGGCGAGCTCCTGCTGTACGGTGGACTCCAGCTCGTCCATGCGGTAGCCCGTCCATATCCAGATGTCGGACTCAGGCGACTCCGCCCGCACACGGCGGGCAAGCTGGAGGAGAGCGGGGGCGTTGCAGGGATGCATCGGCTCGCCGCCCGACAGGGACAGCCCCCGGCGGCGCACCCTCGTGTCCTTAAGGTCGCTGATGATGCGGTCAGCCTGCTCAGAACCGAACTCGTACCCCCCGGTAAACGACCATGTAGCCTGATTGTAGCAGTGCGGGCAGTGATGGGGACAGCCCGTTACGAACAGGGTGCAGCGGGTGCCGGGTCCGTTGACAATATCGATGGGAATGTATTTGAAGTATTTCATGTTAAGCCCTGAAACTGAAATAAGACAGCGCAATTATAGCAGTTATTGCAGGTTTTGGAACGTTGACAGCCATGGGTGGTTGACAACCCGTGGTGTTAGGACAAATCGGGCTTGATTTTTGGAAAAATTTTAGAGCGATGCTACGGGATATGGCGGGCGGTGCCCCTCGCCCCCCTGTCCAAAGTCCCCCCACCCCTCGCGTGCGTGCGCGTGCGTGCGTGTGTGCGTGTGTGTGCGTGTGTGCGTGTGTGCGTGTACGTGCGTGCAGTGAGCGATCAGTGCACCGGCGCGCGCGTGTGTGCGCGCGATCCTTATACAGATATATAGGTTGTAACCGTCATGGTTACATCAAAAAGTTTTGGAGTTTTTAGCTAACCTATTGATTTAACAGCGAAACATTTTTATAAAAAGTTGTTGCAACCGCCGATCAAAAGCGTATAATGGTAGGTAGGTCCGCCCGAAAAAGGCCGGCCGGAACAGTCAAAAAAACCACTGAAAAAGGTAAAAAACATGAACGAAATTAAGTTTAAGATCGGCACTTTGAAGATCGATTCCGCGGCTCAAATTATTATGGGCCGCCCTGTCCAGGCTTATCTCAATGCACTTAAGTCCGCATGTGCAACCGGTGAAAAGGATAGCGACGGTAACGCCGTCTATCTCTTTGAAGGTCTTAACGGTATCACCAACAACAGTTATGCGGATGAACAGGACGCCGCATGCATTAACGCCGTTCTGACTTCAATCGGTTATTTCAATCCTGGCAAGTTTGACGAGTTGACCGACGCCGCTACCGCCGCCGGTAGCATTTGGAGTAAGGCATGCACCGCCGCGGATGACGCCATGAAGGCGGCGGATCATGCGGTGTCAATTGCCGCGTCGACTGATACGGCGGCAAAGGACGCCGCCGCCGCCGTCAAGTCGGGAACGGGCACAAAGACGGCCGCCGAAAAGGCGGCAAAGACGGCCGCCGACGCCGCAAAGGACGCCGCCGCCGCAAAGGACGCCGCCGAAAAGGCCGCCGCCGAAAAGGCCGCCGCATTACCGGCTAAACAGGCGGCAGATAAAGCCATGGCCGAATACCTGGCGGATGTTCCCGAATATCTTAACTTTGATCCCTTCACCAGGGACAATAAGCGGGATATTGCGAAGTACATCTATAACCGGGACAAGGCCGGCAAGTTGGATAAGCCGGCCGCTATGAGAGCGGCGCATAATTATGTGACCGCTCACTATAAGAAGTGGATTGAACACTTTGCCCACTATATCAACGAGATCCCCGCGGAAGATCAACTCCCGCGGGATTCCGACGGTGAATTAATCCACTCGCGCAAGGACTGGCGGGACGGTATTCATAAGGCCTTGACTACTAGATCATTTAAGGCGGGGATCGGATACAAGATCGATATGCGGGACGGTATCCGCATTAAGGGAACGGATGAACAGATCGAATCAATAAAGATCTGAAAATCATAACCGCCATGAACAGGGCCGGCAATATGCCGGCCTTTTTTCGTTGAGTAACAACAGCGGGCGGCACTCCTGGAAGTGCCGCCCGCTGTTTTTATTCATATATCGCGCCTGTTGGGCTGTATGACGTGGGTAATACTACCCTATTACCCTATGCCGTACAGCTCAACAGGCGCAAATCTAGGGGCATTAACGCGGAAAAAATGCCGCCGTCTTGTTGTCGTCATGACCGACAACGGGCGGCGGTGACTGAATGAGCGACTGAATGAGCGGCGGCCGCCGCCGTCACGTGCCAGGAGTCTGACGCATGACGCATGAGCCATGCGGGACGCCCGTCACGTGCCAGGAGTCTGACGCATGACGCATGAGCCGGACGCCCGTCACGTGATAGGAGTCTGACGCATGACGCATGAGCCGGACGCATGAGCCGGACGCTTGTCACATGAGGGGACGCCCGTCACGTGATAGGAG
>Ga0326513_10003037_pt1 | contig 12259 bp, 11 predicted proteins | sample 2_2465_0518_D_FD_203654 | JGI IMG/M metagenome (GOLD analysis project Ga0326513, IMG submission 203654) | Bovine rumen microbial communities from UC Davis, California, United States - 2_2465_0518 | ecosystem: Host-associated > Mammals > Digestive system > Stomach > Rumen | place: USA... | reverse complement strand
ACCGCCATCTCGATGACGGCATCGTGGTAACATCTTTGGCAAGCGGTTCTGCGGAACGGTCTGCCCGTGATTTCGGGGTACATCTGCGCAATCAGCCGCTTTTGCTCAATGGAAAAGGGGGCGTTTCCATGCCCCCTTAACTCTTCAACTCTATCGAGAGCCTCCTGGTATGTCATAGCGGTTATGACTTACTTGGCAGTCTCCTTCAGCGACTCATAAGCGGCCTCGGTGGTGGCAGCATCGGTGTTGAACAGGAACATGGCACTGAAACGGGAGCCAGTCTCCTGAAGGTTGACCAGCCAACCGCCATCGGTGTCCTCGCTGTACTTGTCGTTGGTGATTTCACTGGCGACAAGGCCCTGTGAGTAGCCGTAAATCTGGTACTCGCCGTCACCCGTGTTGCCGCCCTTGTGCTTGTTGCGCAGGATGGCAACGAAAGTGCCGTTGGCGAGGCCGTCGATGAAGTCTCGTGACGTTTCGGGGTCATTGGCAAGTACCACAAACGACACGGTGTGCGTGAACGTGTTGCGGTAGGTGCCGACCTCCAGTGCAGACTGAGTGCCGGTGAACGGGGTGTTGCCAGCCTGCACAACCTCATAGGCGCGCTTGCCGGTCTTCAAGACGATGGTCTTGATGACGTTGGGGTTGTTAGTGTCGAACACGGTAGCAGCAAAGTCGATGTCACCACGGTTCATGATGATGCCGTCGCTCTCAAGGCCCTTGGTTGCAAGCTCATCGCAGCCAAAGGCGATGTCCTTGGTGATGATGGATTCACAAAGATTAGCCATTTCTTAATCTCCTTTCTTGGTTAGTGGGGTGATTAATAAGCGGCCTGGAATGCGTCGTCCTCCAGCAGCATGGTGCCAAGTTTGCCCGTGCCGTAAATCTTGAACTTGCGGCTGTTCTTGTCGAAGAAGAAGTCGAAGTCGTTCACGAACTCGCCTTGGGGAACACCAGCAAGCAGGTTGTCACGGGTAGAGAGGACAGCACGATAGGGCTTTGCGCCATTCTCGAAGTAGTCAATCATCTCGTCCCACTTGGGCAGTGCGACATACTTGATGCCGTTGTAGGTGGTGGTACTGATACCGTCCACGATCTGCTCCCACGGCAGGTTGCAGCAGTTGGTCTTGCGCAAGTCGATGTCGAATGCGGTGGCCAATGCCTGGGTCATGTAGATGACCTTGCCGCTCTTCTTCATGGTCTTGGGGTTTGCGTCAAGAATCATCTGGTCGATGAGCGTGGTGGCTGCGCCCTGTGCGGTCATGGCGGCCTTGGTGTTGGTGGTGATGGCGGTGCGCTGTGCTGCGTTGGTGGCCACCCGTGCAAAGATGCGCTTCCACAGGCCGTCAGCCACGGTGATTAACTTGGTGTCCACGCCGTTGGTGATGCTGCCGCCGTCGCTGATGTTCTCGGCCTCGGTGTCACCAAACCAAACAATGCGCCAGATGAGGTCAACCAGCAGGTCATTGATGATGGGATAAACCACCTCGCTGAGAATCTGCGTACCACTGAGGTCGCCGATAGCGGTGCCGTTCTTCAGCGCATACTCGGCGATGGTGCCTTCCATCTCGGTGTAGCAAATCTCCAACGGTGCCTCCCAGCAGCCCAGTTCCCAACGCTTGAGGGCGTTGTAGGGGTTCAGTGAGCCGTATTCAGGATCGCAGCCGCAGCCAGCGGTGCCGATGGGGTTACCCTTGCCGATGAGACCGACAGGGTCACCGTTCTTGGCAGTGAGGACGCGCACATAGTCCTGGACGCGCTCGTCACGCAGGGTGTCAACATTGATCAGTTGGGCGAGATCGCGGATGTTCTCGGGCTGAATCAGTAAATTCTCAAGAAAAGTTGCCATTTTTTACTCCTATGTTTTTTTGGTTTTACTTGTTGTTCTTGTTCTTTGCGGCCTCGATGCGCTCTTTGAGGTAGTTGCGCTGGGCAACGGCCTCGGCCTTAGAGGTCACGGGTTCACGCTTTTCGGGCGTGTAGTTCGACTTGATGGCTGCTGCGACCTTCTCATAGCCGCCGCCCATCGTTACCATGTTCAAGATGCGCAGGTCGTCGGTGGTCTTGGCATTGGCGTTGGCCTCTGCCAGTCGCTCGGTGAGTTCTGCGAGTTGCTGTTCCAGTTCTGCGATGCGTTCTTTCAACGCCTCGTTCTCCTTCTCCAACTCGCTCTGCTCACCGCCTTCATTATCTGCGGTTGCATCTCCTTCCTGTTCACCGCCTTCATCCGCAACCCCGGCCTGCTCTTCTTCGGGTTGACGAATCTCGGTGATGACGCCGTTTTCTACCACGATAGTGGTGTTGTCGGGCATGAGCCATTCGCCATCAGGCTCTGCCACGTCACCGACAGCGGGTGCGCCTTCCTCTCGCTCGATGCGCAGGGTGTCACCGCTGGCGGTGGCCAGTTCCATAGCCATCATGCGGGATTCTCCCTCGGTGTCGTTGCCGAACACGCTATTGATGGCGTTGATGATTTTGTCCTTGATACTCATATTGTTTACTCGTTTTGCTGAAATAGGTGCGATAATTTCCCCGACCATGCCAAGTTCCATTGCCCTCTCGACGCTGATGAACTTGTCCTCGGCCATCAATGCCGCCATCTCGTCCCGGTCACAGCCGCAACGCTCGACATAGAGGTCGAGTATGCGGTCTTGCTGCTCTTTGAGTTGCTGTGCGGCCTTTTCCAAATCGTCCGCCGTGGCCATACCCATGTTGCCGATCCAGGCAGGGTCGAGCCACGGGTTATGCACAAGGATTTGGGCATTGGCATAGGCTTTACGCCTTTCTTTGGGTGCCGCCATCATGATGACGGTGGCCATGGATGCAGCCGTGCCGTCAACGATGGTGGTGATTTCCTTGCCCGTGGCACGAAGTCGGTCATATATTGCCCAGCCCTCCAACACGTCACCGCCATTGCAGTGGATATGCACGTCGATGGTCTTGTCATCGGCGGGCAGGGAATCGCAGAACTCGTTGATGTCACGGAACGAGATGCCAGGCTCCATGCCCCACATACGGGTCACGGCCTTTTCCTGTTCGCTCTGGATATCGTTGTATATGTTAAGTACTGCCATATTTTTTCGTTTTGATTTTGCAAATTTAATTTATCGGAAAGGCAAAAGGCGAAAATTTTCGCCTTTCTTGCGGGTCACGTCTTGACCCGTTTTCCCATTTTTCGGGCGATACGTTTGACCGTTGCCTCGCTGATGCCGTACTGCTGTGACAGGTATGCCAATATCCACACCTTTTTGTGTCCCTCACGGGTCAGCCGTTGCCAGTCCTCATAGACGGGCAGGTATTTCGCCTCGCTGGGAACGATGCCTGCATCGTCACACATCCGTAGGATGGATTCAGCCGATTTAATCAGTTCGTAACGTGTCATGAGTTTGCCAGTGTTTCGATTGCATGTACACGGTTGGAAACGTCTGTGATTTCCTCGACACTGACAACGGGTGCTGGTGCCATCGCATAGCCCTTTGCGATAGCCGCTGCCAGCATATCCTCACCGACCTGTGACGATGGGCCGCTGTGGTGCATGATGGGGACACCGCCACCCATTTGATTGATGGCTGACAGCAGGGGTGAGAACAAGGATGTGGCATTGGCCGTCATCACGCTCTCGCCGTTGGACACCTTGGCGGTTATGCTGTCGCTCGTTCCCGTGCCTATGCCCTCGATTAAACCGCCCTTTGCGAATTTGGCCGACTTGACGGTGGATATTGCCGTGGCGATGTTCGCCATGATCGCGGCAACGGTTGTGGCGATTGCTGCGATGTTGCCGGGGAACGGAACACTTTGTGCCTGTGCGACACCTGCTGCGATGGCCTTACCCGTGTTGATGGCGATTTCAGCAAGTGCCAAGACCTTTGAAATCTTGGCGAAATCACCCTCACTGTCACCCATAGCGGCAAACACCTTACTGATGCCGCCCGCAATAGATTCGTATGCCTCCAACTTCACTTGCTCGACCTGCACTTCCTTGTCGGCCAGTGCCTGTTTCTGGTCGAGGTAGTCTTGCTCTAACTGCAATCGTCGGGCGTTCCACGCCTCCAGCGATTCGCCCTCCATTTGTCGGGCATTGTCACGCAGGTAGGCCATCTGCTCCAGTTTGATTCGTTCCTGTTCCAGTTCGTTGTCGGCTGCTGCCTGAATGCGTGACGTGAAGTCGTTGGCCATAGCCTGTGCCATCGCATCGTCCTGTTGTTTTTGGTATTGGGCAACGAGTTCGGCACGCTGCTTGGCATATTTCTCATAGACCAACTGCACCAGGTAGGCACGTTCCATCTCGTCTTGGACTGATTGCTCGATGCTGGCCTGTTCCTGTTGCTGCTGTTGGTCAAGTTGCTGCTTGCGCAGTGCAAGTTCTTCCTCGCTGCCTTTCTTGACGGTTGCAAGTTTCAGTTCGATGCGTTTCTGCTCGGCTGCGACCTGCTGCTTGGTGTATTCGTCATAACCCTTGAGCAACATCTGCTGCGCTTTCTCGGTAGCCTTCTGCAATGCCTCGGCCTCACGGTCTGCCGCCGCCGTGGATGATGAGCCGCCAGACTTACCGGTCTTGCCCGACCTGCCACCACCAGCAGAATAAGAACCTACACCGCCACCGATGGGCGATACCGAACCACCACCAGCCGTTGAACCGCTACCACCGCCAAGCGTGATGTAGTCAGCACCACCAGCACCGACGGTGGCATTGTAGGCATTGGCAAAGGCATTGCCGACGCTGGCACCATACTCACGGGCTGCGATGACTGCGTGCCGCCACGACCCAGTGAGGCTGTTGAGCGCGTTGTTCCAACCGTTGGTGACTTTATCCCAATCCAGCGTGAACACACCTTCAACGATAGTGCCAATGCCCTTCATCGTACCCGCAAACGCCTTTCCTGCATCCTGTACCAGCGTGAAGAATGTGCGGGCAGCATTCCAGGCGGTTGACCATACGGCCACGCTACCCGAAGAAATGGCCGTCCATGCCTTGGACATGAAGTTGTAGAAATCCACACCTGCATTATAGCAGCGGATGAGGTTGGCAAGAACAAAGGCAATCAGGGCCTTGCCGTATAACTCGCTTTTCTTTTTCATCTCGTCCCAGCCGTCAACACCGAACAAGGCAAATGTCTCCTCATTGAGAACTTTCTGCACCTCATAGAGTTGCTGCTGGATTTTTCCGTATTCGCCTTCCTTCTCGATCAGCGAATCCAGTTGCATCTCAAGGTCGGCAAACGCCTTGATTTGTTCTTGACCTGCGGCCACACCCTTACGCCCGAACACGTCATTGATGATGGCACCCGCCTCCTGGGTGTTTGCACCTACGCTCTTGAGGTGTTCACTCACCTGCTGTATGGCTTGCATCATCGTGATTGACCCGTTGGCAAGTTTGTTTTTCATCTCGTCGGCATTGATGCCGATACCGCGTAACGAATCTGCTGTGCTTGTGGACATATCACGCAGCGCCTTGCTCGCTTTGGTGATGGCATCCAAACCATCCTTACCAAACACACCGCTGCGCGTTTGCTGGATGACAGCCACAAGTTCCTGTGCCGATAGGCCCGCATCTTTCAATGCGGGGGCGAATTGCTTGATGTTTGCCAGGAAATCCCCGTTGATGTCGGCACCAGCGGCAAAGCCTTGGGCGATGATGTCGCTGGCCTCCTGCCACTCAAGACCGAACTGGCCGACAAGCGTGTCGACGGCTTGCAGGGTGTCTTTGAAGTCCTTCCCGAAAGTATCGGCTACTGCTTGTACCGATGAGCGGATGGCGTTCAGTTCATCGCCCGTCGTTCCCGTGAATTGCTTGGTCAGGCGCACAGCCTCGGCAACACCCTCGTTGTAGTCCTTCCACCATTTGAACGCCATGCCAGCACCGGCGATGCCAGCGATGGCCAAAAAGACGGGGTTTGTCAGCAGGGTCATCATCGCTTCGCTTGCAGCCAACGCATTCTTGTTCACGATGCCCAATGCGCCACTTGCGGTGTTGGCACCGCCCGCAATGCCCATCAGCGACGATGCAAAGCGGCTGTTTCCCGTGATGGCCTGCGTGATGGCGGCTTGGTAGTTGCCCACGTTCAACTGCATCTTGCCCGTCTCGGCCTGTAGCGCCTTCATGCGCTCATAGACCTGCTTGGACTGGTCGATGTAGGCCTTGTTTCTCGCGCGTTCGGCTGCATCCATTTCATTGATGCGCTTTTTCATTTGCGTGTAGGTCTTCGACAGTTCGTTGTAACTGGCGATGTTGATGTCGATTTGCTTTTGCTCGGCTCGGTCATGCTCCAGTTTCTTTTTCAGTTCTGTGGTCAAGACCTTCATTTCGCCATTCAGTTGGGTGGTGATGGTCTTGCTTTTGGCCATAGCGTCGCCATATTGTTGCTCGGTGATTGAACCGTCTTTTAATGCCTTGTTCAATGCGGCCTGCTCGTCCTTCAGTTTCTTGATTTCGGCAAGATACGCACCAACATCCTTAATGCCCTTTTCGTAATCGACATTAAGTTTGAGAATGGTTTCGACCTGTTGTGTCTGGGTGGTCGGCATTTACATTTCCTCCTGTTTCTTTAATCGTAATAATTTGGCCTCGGCTGTGCCGTTGCCCTTGACGGATAACTCCAGCAGGGCGAAATATGCGCCGTGCTGACGGATAAGAATCGGGCGTGTCTCGTCCACCTGGGTCAGTTCCACGTCCTTCATTCGGATGGTCTCGGTGATGACCGACGGCTGGCTCATGGTCTCGCACAGGTCACCGTAGTAGTCGGCGATGATGCGCTTCATGTCCATGTCGAACACGCCCACAGCCTCGCCATCTTCACCCTCGATGAGATTCAGCACACGGGGCTGCACGGCCTTATACTTCATCTCGATTTGCTGGTTGGTCTTTATCTCCTTGGTGTAGAGCGGCACGTTGTTGCCGTCGGTGGCGGCAAACGGGAACTCCATCACGTTACGCTCGGCCTGTAGGGTGTCATCATCAACATCTATGCTGCCGTCATAGTCGCCATGTACGGTGCCATCCTCTTTCCACCGCCACCAGTTGCGTTGCGCCCATTGGTCAACGGCAAAGTCTTTCTTTGCTGGGATTGGCTGCGATGTGACCGACAACAGGCGGGGCGACCAGTCCACGGCATTGTCGAAGTTGAAGACCGACGACACGGGACGCATGGCCAATGTGTCACTGGTCGATGCCTGGACGGGGAACACCCCAGTCACCGCCGCCAAGAACTTGACGAGGTCGATTGGCTTGATGTCGGGCAGGTTGCCCGCTACGGGGAAAAGTTGTCCCGGCTGCACCTCGTTCTCGCTGCCCACGATCTCGGCAATGGTGAGTGTGCCGCCCCGGACATTCAGACCACCCGCTGCGTTTGGATTGAACTGGCCATCGGTTGTGCTGCCGAGGAACACCGACAGGGTGTCACCCACGGCCATCTCGACATTGAGTTGGCCGGTCACATAGACGTGCAACTCGCCGTCGACAATCTTGTCGGCAAGAAAGGTGAAGTCTTCGGGCATGACGGTACACCAGTGGGTCGTGCTGCCCACCTTCAGGCCGATGGAATATCCGCACCTCGCACGATAAACAGGATAGGCTATGCGCACAAGGTTGGCCTCGTTGATGTAGCAGTAGAACGAGTAACGCACAAGCCCGCTGAATGCCGTTGCACACGTCAGCCTCGGTGATATGGGGCTGCTGGTGGTCTCGGCTATGATGGCAGAATTGCGGGTCGTGCGAAGTCTCACCGTATTACCCAGCAGTGACGATGCCGATGCCCCGTAGCCGTAGTTGTACGTTATATCGTTTGGAATCTTGCCCACCAGCGGGACAATCATCTTGCCGATGTCCAAGGATGCCTCGCCCCAGTCGATGTGCGCATTGTACTGCGCTTCCATCAATGACAAAATCCAGTCCATGCGCACGGACGGGTGCAACAGGGCAGATGCGGCACGTTCCTCGCTGTAGTCGTATGTCTCGCCACCGACAACGACATGGGTGTTGTAGAACTCGTTGGCACTCTCATGCAGCATCGTGTCTATGGTTGCATAGAACACGTCATCGGTCAGTGCGTCGGCATAGTCACTCACCTGGGGGGAGTCGTTCAGCGTGATTGATGCGTCGGTGGTCAGCGATGCGATGGATTTGCCGCTGCCCAGCAGAGCATCCACCGCCGTGCGGACTCCCCACACGATGGCGATGTTAATCTTGTCGGTACCCGTTGACACCAGCCGACCGATGCCGCCCTGGATAATGGGGATGCCGTTTCGGTAATAGTCCACGTTGTGGAACGTGTAAGGCCACGTGCCGCCACCCTGCACCAACTGCGCCATGTCTATGATGCTGCGGTTGTTCACCGTTGCGGGTAATGCGATGGTCAGCGTGCGGTTGCCCTTAAAGTCAGCGGCACCCGTCAGCAGGTTCGACACGATCGAGAACGTGACGTTGGTGTCCTCGGCGATGTCGGCAAGCCTTCCGTCTATGTATAACTGCTGCGTCATAACTGCTGGATGGGGATTTCGGGTAAAACGAGGTTGCAGACAAAGTCCTGCTCGGGTTTCTTCACGTCTTTGGTGTACTGGCCCGGCTGGATGGTGACGGGTGACCAGATGTCGTTGGCTTGTTCATTTTGGCCGATGACCATCTCGACACATGGCGACGTGGTGAGGTCTTGCAGTATATCGAACGTGTCCTGATCGACAAGCGGTGCGCACAACGGAATGATGTCGTTGCGGGTGAGGTTCTGCCGCCTTCCGCTTGTGCCGACCCATGTGTGGCCGTAGGCGTTGTATTTCGCGATGTCGATGCGGTCAAATGCGCCGTAGGCTGATACCACGTTGCGTTGCGGGTCACCAGCCTTGAAGAGCCACCACCGCCAAAATCCGTGACGGTCTATCCATCGCAGATATATGCCTTCCCGCTGGTCTTTGACCGTTACCTCGGCATATACCACCGACGGGGTATTGTGCTTGGTGATGATGATGCGCTGCCCTGCTGCTGTCGGTGATGCGTCGAAATACCAAATACCTTGCGCGTCCACCTCGTAGGTGGCGACTAGTGTTCTGCCGCCAACAGGGTTGACAATGTACTCGTCAACATTCTCGGCCTCGCTAAAGTACAGACCGACCATGTAGTCATATCCAACGTGTGCGGTGTGCCTGTAAGGGCTTTCATACCTCTCGCCCGGTGCCAGTGCCGCCCACACGCAGAAAATGGACGCATTGAGTTGCGCCAGCACCGTCCCGTCATGGTCGAGCGCCTCGATGGATGTTGCAACGGACTTTCCCAACTCGTTCATGCCGTCTTGCAACGCGCCGCCAAGTTGCAGGTTGTCGAACTCGACCTGCAACATCGAACTGATGTCGATTGTGCAGTCACCGCCGTATGCCTGGTATGTCACGGCCTTGCCGTTGACCGTCACCCTCACCCTCGCTACCTGATGGCCTACCGACACGATAGCCGGGTTGAACACCGGGCATGGGCCATCGGGATAGGTGAAGAAAATGCCGTTAATTGTTGCTGCTGCCATAATAATCCTCCTATTGTGGTGTATTGAGTTTGATTTGTTGCGTGATTGCAGCGACATAGATGCCGCTCAGGCGAGAGTTTATCCGCTCGATGGTAGTTGGTATCGCCCGACTATAAACGTCGTCTCTGCCGCCCTCCCTGTAAAGCCTGGTACCTTCCCTGCGGATGGTGCGGGCGATGAAATAGGCCATTGTGCGGTCTCCCCGTTCCTGTTCGGTATACTTGTGGGGTCGGCTTGTCTTGTACGGCATGGGGTCGGCATGGATGCCTTTGGCTTGCATCCAGTCGTAGATGATGGCCGCGAAGTTGCGTGGTACACGGCCACCCCTGCGGCCAGTCTCCAGCGTGCCGAATGCACGACGGCCGACGAGTTCACCGATAGACCCCGACACCATCACGGCCATTGATGCCGCCGTCTTACCCGATGCCCACTGGCCCGTGCTGCGGATGTTGTTGATGATCGTGGCCTTCAGTGTCCCCAGTTCCTCGGTGAGAATCTGCGACACCTGCGCACCCGTTATGACCGTGCCATCGTTCAGCATGTGCCGTTGTCCTCGATTTCAAGGGTCAGCATGACACCGGTCACGATGCTTGCCAACTGGTTGTAGATAACATCGTAGTTCCACGACACTACCCACTGGAAATACCCGCTTGCGTTGGCGATGCGGATGAACTCCTTGGCGGTGTCCTTCATGCGCTCAAAGACCTTTCGCTGGTCTTCACCTGATGCGTCACGGGTCACCTTGTCAACGAATGCCACCGACACAAATTCGCGGTCATAGATGCGCCCTGTGTGCTCGTTCACTCGCATACTCCCGCCGATGGGCAGGATATGCGCGATGGCGGGCAGTTTGGCACGGCTCACGGCCTGGTCAACGTCCCACCAATCGTCAAAGATGTAACTGAACTGCGGGAAATGCTTCTCACAGATGTCCTGTATTGCTTGATCTATCGTCATTTCTTTTTCCTCCTTGCCTCGTTAAGTGATATCTCGTTAAGTCTGCGCTGGTAACGCTCGACCTTGTTATCCATATCCATGCACTTGTAGATGCGCAGCCACGGGACGGCCAGCACCTCGTCATGGTTGGTGATGCCCATGCGCTTGGCATACCAGTCAAGAATCCCGAACAAGCCAAATTGCAGGTTTTCCACGCCAGCCTGTTTCTCCTTGGCCGTGGGCTTGGTCTGCACCTGCTCAAACAGGCGGTTGATGCGCTTGACCTGTCTGCCGATCCACGACAGGAACGCCACCACCTCGGTTGCACGGCACTTGTCGGCCTGTTCCTTGCCCATGCCCAGCACGATTTCGATGATGCGGTAGTCGGCCTCTGCACCGCCCGCCTCGCCTATCTCAATGAGTTGGCCGATGGTGAGACCGTTGAGGTCTTCGGGGCATTTCACCTCGCCGATGTATGCGGGTCGTTCAAACCCTTCGGGGATGGTGTAGTTGCAATGCCGTGCAATCACCCGCCAATAGCCGTATTTCGTGTTATTGTCCATACTGGTAGAGATAAGTGTTGTGCGCTTTGGCCGTGCCTGTGCGCCTTGTGGAGAGCATATCCGTGCAGACGTAGCGCATGGCATCCATCGCATGGTTGAACTTGTCGATGGGTGTGTTGGTGGTCTTCCCGTCCCGGTCAACCTTGTACTTGTAGATGCCCATCTCCTTGATGATGTTGCGGGATCGGCGTGTCACGTTGATGGTGTAACGCCTGATGGTGTCGATGCCCGCATTGATGCTGTCGGCACCCTTGACGGACGGAACGACCCACAGGCCCATGTTCCGCAGTTCCTGGATGGACTTCGGCTCGGCACCGTCTGCTACAATCTTGTGCTTTTTCGTGATGCCCAACGCATGGCAGCGGTTTGCGATGTCGGGGTTGGTGAGGCCAGTCTCATAGATGACCTCATCAACCCACAACTCGCCATGAGCAAGACGCACCTCAACCAGAGCGGCAGGGTCATTGGTGAAACCGAAGTCAAGGCCATGCCCGATGGCCTTGCACTCGCTGATGGGAGGCATCCTGTCTACCACGTTGAAACGTGGATAGACAAGACCCGTCAGTTTTCCCGTCAGCCCACGGGCATACACAAGCCACAGCTCACGATCATCCGTGTTCTCGATGCGTTTGTGTTCTGCCTCTGTCAAGAATCGGTTTGCCCGATGGTCGCTGATGATAAGCCGCACACCATCGCCGCCAATGACTTTATCATGTACCCAAAAGCGTGAGCTGGGGTTGTAGTCCAGCCACACCTTTTTGCGGGTGCGCATTTGCAGTTGCCAGTAGATGCCGTAGGTGATGCCGTTGGCCTCGTTCACGAACAGGTAATCACGTTTACCGCTCTTTGCGTCCTGTTCGTCGTCGTAGGACTTGAACTCGATGATGCTGCCGTTGGGTGACGTGAACGTCAAGTCGCTGCGGTTCTCGCTGAACTGGTCGGCAAGGAACTGCGACTTTTGCAGCATCGTCTTGAGGTCACGCATGGCACCGACTTTGAGGTTTGGCAGGTCTTGACCCACCACGGTGATGATGGAATAAGGCTCGGTCAGGGCGATGGCGATAAGCCGCTGCATGATGCAGTACGTCTTGCCGCTGCTCGTCCCTCCCTGGTTCACATAGACCCTCGCCGTGGGGTCGCAGTTCGCCTTGTAGAGTTCGCTATTGCACTCAAACAGTTCCATCGTTTATGCCTTCACGTTTCAGTATCTCTTCCTCGCTTGATGCGGGTGTGTAACCTGTTTCGACTAACTTGATC
>Ga0326513_10003036_pt1 | contig 12260 bp, 5 predicted proteins | sample 2_2465_0518_D_FD_203654 | JGI IMG/M metagenome (GOLD analysis project Ga0326513, IMG submission 203654) | Bovine rumen microbial communities from UC Davis, California, United States - 2_2465_0518 | ecosystem: Host-associated > Mammals > Digestive system > Stomach > Rumen | place: USA: California... | reverse complement strand
TGTGAATACAAGCTCACCGATAAGAACCTACCAGTAAGAGAGACTTACGACTACAAGCGTTTACCTAGCCGCCCTTGCTTTGGTTTTATTTACAATCCATACACATCAGTTCCTGCTAATAGGCATGAGGCACAGGACATTGGTGCCGTCGTTACCAAAGATAACTATCGCTATGCTATCTTCTGCTACAAAGACTCTTCTGAGGCTCACGTCGCAGTATACGACATCGAGATGAACAAGCTAGTAGAAGGCACCGACATCAAGGTAGACGGTCGCATTGAGGCGCTGAACTTGGTTCAGGCTAAAGACATGGTCTACTATGTAGACGGTTACTCTCCTCTTCAGAAGTTTAAGATTGGAGAGTGGAGGTCAGAAGCATTCCCAGCATCTGCAGTTGAATCTGTTAGCGCTACTGTAGATTTGGCTACTTTTGCACAGTCTACTCTCGGTTCAGAGACTGGCGATTACTTATTCGTTTATCGTAATGGTACGTGGAAATACGAAGATGCAGAGGTCGTGCTAAGCGACTTTGGTATCACCGTTAATGGCACTCCTGCAGATAGTGGACAGATTACAGTAACCTATGTTGCTGCTGGCACTACTACGGAGGCGGAAGCGAGCGCAAAATACACTGACGCGCGCCCAGTTATTGCTGCATCTATTATTTGCAAGCACTACAATCGAATTTACCTTGGCGGTTTTCGTTTCGATCCGAACCTAGTTCAGTGCACGGAGATTACTGCTGAGGGGCCAGATTGGGACAGCTACCTCTATCGCTTCTATGTCCCTGATGAAGCTCCACAAGCAACCTCTACCAACAGAGTCACTGCTATAGTTCCATACTCTACGGACACACTAATGATCCTGTCTAATACATCATTCTCTCTTTGGAGTGCTAGCGCCGACTTCGAAGGAGACCTCTCTAAGGGAAGCCCAAGCCAGGTGTCTACATACATCGATGGCGGCGGTGTATCGTCTGATGGAGATGTCTGTAACTATCGTGGCGTTGTTTATTCATTTGACCCAGACGAAGGCATCCGCCGATATAGTGGCTCTATCTGGCAGACTATCCCAGAATCAATAGATAGCTACTACGAGCGTGTCGATATGGAGAAACCTCGCAAGCTCTGGGGATACGCTCATAGACTCTACTTTAATTACACCGACAAAGTAGACGGCAAAGCCAAATGTCTCGTCTGGGATCAAGACATGAACTATCAGCAGTATCCATGGTTCCAAGATAGCGACATTCCATTCTGCGATGTCCGTTGCGACAACGACTTCGACCTTATTGGTATTCACCCAGACTATCCATGCATCATGAAGCTTTATGACCATGACATATGGAGAAGGCTCGATACTCCAATCACGTTTGAGCGCCATACTAAATACATGTCTATTCCTGGCAATGCGCACAACATGATTCTTGAGCGCGTACACAATAAGATACTCGCCAACGCTAACCGCTGGTGGTGGTTCAGTCTATCTCCAGATACGGACACATGGACACAATCTCGTGGCGTAGACGAGTGGTATCGCTTCCCATGCTGGGATACTTTACAGGTAGAGGAACCGCCGGAATCACCATTCCCTACACAGGATGTTTACGAAAGTAATGCAGTGTCGCTACTATCGATCAATAATATTCGTATTAAGGCTATCTCCGTTCAAGAAAAGGTTAAGTGCAAGACTTTCCGCAATCAGGCGTGCTTACTGAGCATCTTGTTCGAAGCATACCCAGAGCAACTAATTTAATGGTGAGAAAGGCACCTCTGTTAAAATAAAATCATATGGACGATTTTGAACTAGTTGGCCCTACTGGAGTCAACATTAATGACTTCCTGAAGAATTACCGTGATGCTCTTACTAACCAGTATGGTTCTAATGTTTCTGCTCTTAATCAAAGTAAGCGCAATACTGAAGCTCAGATCATGTCTAACTTCAACAGGCGTGGCACTATGTATTCTAACTTCCCTCAGAGAGAGAAGATTAAGAACGAGACTAACTATCTGAACAACCTTGCAAATGCACACACCACTTATCAGACTGGTCTTGATAAGCTACGCAACAACGCCGTCGATACCTATAACAGTATTAAGAGCATCGAAGAACAAATTGCTGACCTTAACGATTATATTGCTAAGAAAACAAGCGATTCGACGAATAGTACCACTGACAATACCGATGACGATACGGATACAGATACAGACACAAATACAAATACCAGCAACAGTAATAACTCAAATAAAAATATTACAGTCTTTAATGGCACAACTTCCAATTCTAATACAGCTAACAAGAACCAAGTCTCATACAGGGACGCTTATGATTTATTGCGTAAACAAAAAATGTTCGGCTGGCTACCCGAATACGAGAAGTTTATTAGTAAAGGAAAATAAAAAAAATACCCCCGTTAAGGGGTATTTTTTATTGTCCTCTTTCTGCTACCTTAAGCAGTAATTGGTAGTCGCTATCATCTGCGCTATGCTCTCCATTCTCTATCTGTGCAAGCGTTCTAGATGCTAAACCTACAGCAGTTCGTATTTGGTCTGTCCCTACAAGCCTGCTAATCCTCATAACCGCATCTCTAACATACGAATCAGATGATGGCATTGTAGTGCCTAAGTCATGCTGATAGAGTTGCTCTATGAAGCTCCTAGTAAAGCCAGAAGGGTCTCCTCCATTAGTAAGCACTAGAGCATCTAATTCTCTCATAGCATCTGCAGAATTAATCAACTGATCCGCAGAAGTGAGCCTCACTAATGCTTCTACTGATGGCAAGAACTTATCGTCCATATATTGCTGCTTTATCATTTTAGCCCGCATCGTATCGCCACGCTTTACAAGTGCGTCTGATTGCGACTTCGCGACTCTATAAGCGTATTTGAGACTGTTGCCGTTAGCGCCATTGATTACATACTCGACTTCGTCTTTGATGCGCGGACTAGCTCCATTAGGACGCATCATCCTTGACTCTTTAATGCCATTGAGGTCCATCATATTGTAAATATCTATAGGACCTTGATTAGCTACCTCAGGTACATCTGGCTCCTGCACCGGAGTCATCTCCGGTGCTATTTCTTTGTTGGTTTCGGTGAGCCACTTTTCCCAATTACGTTCCATCTATTTTTCCTCCTTTTCGAGTTTAGCAAATATATCTTTTAGATACTGCTTTGTATATGCAGAGCTCTTCTGAACCTTGCTGTCATATTTACCTGAACCCATATAGGAGTTTGGAACGTATACCCAGTTGTTAAGATCCTCAATATTGTAATTGATGAACTCTCCGTATCCACCAGGATATTGTTTTGCATACTTCCAGATAACAGGTAGGGTCTTAGCATTGAATGCGGTCCTGATGACATCAATCTCATCATTAATCTTCTTCCAGTCCGCCTTGCTTCTCTTTCCGTTCGTTCCAGGATACTTGGCGTATACGGCTTGCTCCATCTTGTGCTCATTGTCCCTAGAGTCTTTATCGATACCGTTAGTTTTGAAATCTGCAAGGATGTTGTTAAAGGCTACGGTTCCTTGTGAATACATTGCGTTGCCTACTGCTAATACTAGAAGTGGAGAATTCCTAGAGAATTTGTATTCGCCGTTTCGATTGTAATAGCCTCTGCCGAATACTGACATATCTCCAGTAGGAGTCATGAAGCCAGCACTTCGCATACCCTGAACGGCCAAAGCGCGCATATTGTAATATGGTGTTTTCGCTTCTCTTGTGTCAGCATATGCAGATAGGTCTGTTCCAGTATTTTGATACATCGTGAGAGCAGATAGTAGTGATGCTTGGCGAGCATAAGTATAAGTCTCATTGCCATACTTTTCCTGCAATACTTTCACCTTCGCTAGCGCATCTTTGTAAACGGTTTGAACTGCAGTTCTATATTGCGTGAGTAGCTTCTTGCGTTTCGTATCGTCGGTTTCTACTGCTAGCTCATCGATAAGGGCTTTGAATTTCTTATTCTCGTTAGAGCCTACGCCATTCATCATCGCTTCTGTAGTAGTGTAGATTTCTGAGATAAGCTTAGACCAATCGTTCTTTTCTTGAGAGTAAGTGCTGCCCATCATCTGTCCGACTGTAGAATTGTATGCGAACGATGCTAGGTCTTTTCCTGCCATACTTGCGCTTTCTTCGTCTCCGCCGACTATAGCGAAGATGTCTGCTACTGCGTTAAGCGTATCTGCACCACCTGAGCTTATCAATGAAGTTAATAGTGCCTCTGCTGCGCTAGCAGACAACTGGAATCCGCTAGGAGCGTTCTCTGTCCATGATGCAATGGCTCTAGCGAATGCGCCCTGGGTGTAATCCTTAGCTTGAAGCTCGCCGTTTTCATCGACATAGTATCCGAAGTTAGCCTTATCGATAGACTTACCAGTGTATGGATCACGCCTTGTTGCTGCCATATATGCAGTCTTGGCTGCTGGAGGAGCGACTGAAGAGAACATCTGTTCTGCGCCTCTGCTTATGTGACCCCAGAAGTCTTGCTGGCTATAGATGTCGTTTGCGTCTAGGTCTTCGAAACCGGTGATGTCGACTGGAGACAACGACAGGATTTCGTTAGCTGCTAACTGAGCGAATGTGTGGTCATCTGCATTGAAAGCAGATTCAACTGCCCATCTGATAGGCTTGAAGAACATTCCAATTTCTTCTGGCATGTTAATAGAGAACTTAACGCCATCTTCTATCCATACGAGAGAATCGGTCTTTTCATATTCTTTAAGGTTCAGGTATTGGTTCCTGTTCGCTTCATTACCAAGGCTCTTGCATAGCACACTTGCGTATGCGATACCCATGCTTACCAAGCGGCTAGTTACGCCTACTGGGTCAAGCAACATTGCCCTCTTGAACGATGCAGAGCCGTTAAGGGCTGCACCTAGGAATGGAACGTTGTCGCAAAGTGAGTTACCAAAGATGAATGACCTTGAGAAGTTCGTTGTGGCATCCTGAGAAGCCCTGAATGCCCATGCCCTTGCTTCCTGTACGGATAGACCGTTATCAAGAGCCTTCTTGTATTGCACGTTATAGCCAAGAGACCTTAGGTATGACTCGCGTCCTTCATGGAGGTCGCGCATGACGCTACCAGGCGTTTTGATATGCTCCTGGATTGTCTTGAATAGGTCATTAGAGTTGTTAACCGCTGTCCTAGTTAAGCTGTCAAAGTACTCTTGAGATTCTTTTATAAGTTTCTTCTTTGCTTTCATCTGAGCACGAGTCATAACAGGAGAAGCCGTGCCTCTATCATTAAGATCCGCATAGCGTTTCCTTCTCTCGAAGAAATCGTTCTTAGCGGCTTTAGACATATCCTGTAACTCAGCATCTGTACGGTTAGCTGTGTGCCTCAAGATAGCATCCGTCTTGGTAGTTGTTTCGAATTCTACCGCTGCCTGCTCTATTGTCTTGCCAGACTCTAATGCATACTTGTTCAAAGCTTCCCATGCTTCAGGGCTGAGTTCTTCTTTCAAGTCTGCGATGATCTTTGGAGCACATTCCCTAATGTACCCTTCTGATAGCGTTGCAGACACGTTGTCGCCCATGATTTTAGACATTCCGCCATCCTTGAAGGCTAATGCACCTGTAGCCATGAATAGGTTCATAGAGTCTTTTGGCCACTGGCGCAAATAGGATGCTGGGCTCCATGTAGTAGCGAAGTTTCTGAATATCTTATTAAGGTTCTTGATAACTCCACCAAAACCACTAGGAGCTTCTACTGGTTTAGGAATGTATTTATACATCATGGTCATCATAGGATCTACCTTGACGTACTGAGGAACGCCTCCATCGCCTAGTATTTCTACTACACTAGTTGCGTCTTTTGTGCTGAGAGCATATTTGCCAAGAATATCGTCTCTTGCGTCATCTACAGCCTTGTAGACTTTGTCTATATCTATCAAGGCTTCGTGACCAGAATCTCTGAGAGCGACAGTCTGCACATCAACCCTATCCTGAAGCTTAGCCTTAAGCGCTCTATCGAGCTCTTTCTTATAAGCCTGTCGCTTGCTGAATTCTGCCTTCTTTCCTACTGCATCAACGTAGCGATCGACCTCTGCACGTATTATACTGGACATTTCTTTATCGCTTAGCACTGTAGTAGCCAAGTATTCGTAATACTTGTCAGCATCTACGCCAGCGTCTTTAAGTTCTCGCGCGATCAAATTGTCGTTACTTTCGATTCTTAAGCGCAAGTCCTTACCGACTTTCTCACCAAGCTTAACCTGAATTTGGTCTGCGACTTCGTCCATTAACTGATCGAATTCGTCTACTGTCATATCGAAATTCCAAACTTGTGTGCCACTATCGAACCAGTCTGTATCAATTAAGCGTTCTTCAGATAAGCCAGTCTTTGTCGTGCCTTTTGTCTTAGTCGGACCAGCTTCTCTTAGGGCGTTAATCTTCTCCCAAGAGTCTTCAATTATTTGCCTGTGCGTTCCATTAGCTAGGCCTAGGCGCGTATCATAGGCAATCTCTTTGAATTCTTTAGATCTGAGGATTTTATCGTCGCCAGCAATATAACGTTTCTGCAATTCGAATTCGAGGTCATCATCTAAGGCATATAGCTGATCATAATTTTCCTTAGTGATCGAATCCTTCAATTCAGGAACTGCTAGTTCTTGTTTTGTAGGAGTATGCCTATAGAAGCCTTTATCTAGTTGATAAGTATCATCAAAGCGCAAATCATCGGTAGAGATTATTTCTTTGTATGCACGGCTATGACCTGCATCTTTAAGAGCTTCTCTGCTCAAGAACACCTCATCGTTCTGTGCTAGCTTTTTAGATGTAGGACGATAAACGATAATTGTTCCAGTCTTGCTTGCCTCACGAAGATTGTCTAGAGCATAGCTGAACTTGTTCAATCTGATTATCTCGTTAAAGCTTGGCCTCTTTACCTCATTCCTTTCGGTAAGAATGTCTCTAAGTGATACCTCTCCACTGTTTTCTGGAGCAGTACCGCGTACATAGAATTTACCATCTTCTGCTCTGACAACATTGTAGGTAGATCTATTAGAAGCTTTTACCCTAGTATCGATAGGCTCTTTACTTAGATACTTACGAAGAAGCCCTGGGAACGAATCAAGCTCTCTAGCTTTGTTTTCTGCAGCTTGCTTTGTTAAGAAGACTTCTGCTTCTCTGTCACCGACTACAGTGTAAGTAGCAATTTTGCCGCTATCTGCTGCATCAGCTAATGCTGTACGGCTAGGCATGCCAGTCTCTTTGCTCATTTCAGTGAAATCATAATTGATGTCGCTGTATTTCTTGTTCGCTGCACTGTATAAACGTTTCCTATCGAGCAATTCTTTTACGGAAAGTCCCTGCTGAGTTGTTTTAGCTGGAAGCGCCTGTGTCCTTATTCCGTATTGCTCGATTTTCCTCTTAATAAGCCTTTGCTGTCCTTTAGTGAGCGAGTCTTTAAATTTTTTGAAGTCTACAATACCATCTGGATCATAAGATGGGACATTAAATAAGCCCTTAAGGTTTTCTAGATCCTGTCTAGTTAAGAATGAGATAGCTACATCATGGTTAGAGATGCCAGAGTACTCGCCTTCCATATAAGGATTTCGAATATTGTATGTATTTGTGAGCTCAGCCGCATCGTTCAATGCCACCGTTCTCCTCTGATGCATATTTGCAACCGTTTCGAATATCGACGCCGATTCTTCTCCTCTTGCGTCCTTTAAAATCCCACCAAAAATGCTTCCACCTTTACCACTTACGGTGCCACCTAAGACTGCATCCTTAATATCCTTCTTAATGCCAGATTTATTAATTGCCTTAGCGGCTTCTACATCACGAGCGTTAGTAAGAATTGATGCTGTTCCATCTATGTTAGACAATGCAAGGCCTAATTGTTTTTGGTTGTATGCTCTTGCTATCTTAGTGATTTCACCAGCCATTACTACGTTTTGATCGACGAAGTGGGCATCAGAAGTAATGTCGCCATAAGTATAGTATTTGTTTCTCGTGCGTACTTCTGCGAACGGAGAGTCAGAATATACCTGACCTCTATATTTCATAAATGCTGCTTGAGCTTCCTCGTTTACGCCATAGCGTTGCAAGTGCAAATATGATCCACCGCCGAAGCCCCAATTGCCAGAGCGCCTTGCCTGTTCGATGAATCCCTCATCAAGGACATCGTTAGCCATGCCCCAGTTAATAACCTGTTGCTGTAGGTCGTAGAGAGAGTTCTTCAGTGAGTTCAATTTACCTACAATATCGCCACCTCTGGTTTCTAGGATTTCTCTAGCAGAAATAGTTCTATCAAGGATACCCTCAAATGCCTGAGCTTTTCTGAAGTCGATTTTGCCAACACTAGTCAAGAATTCTGCGACAGTTTTTGTGGTGCCCTTTTCAGCCATGACTGTCTTAAGCGCATTGATCGCTTCTTCTGTGCTCATCTTGTCTACGCCTTCGATGCCAATATTCCTTAAAGCAGTTTTCACATAGGCATTAGTGGCAAAATCTAACTCTACTGATTTGCCGATATAATCAATAGACTCTTGAGACATCAGCCTGCCGCCATTTTCAAAGATAGACGACTTGATGTTGCCTGACTTGTATTCATCTATGAGGACCTCGCGCAGAGAAGTCTGATATTCGCTATATGCTTTAGCAATAGCTGGGTCACTCAAGATTAGGTCTGATGTGATTGCTGCGCCCTTGGTGCCACGAAGATCATAGAAGTTCTCAAATTTGATTTCATCGTTCAACGCTTTGCGGAACGTCTTAACTCCTGCACTTCCTGCAGTTACTTTATCAAGAGCTTCTGAGTCTCTGATAGATCTACGAATTATAGTTTCGCTGATACCAGCTTCAGTTGCTTCGGTCGTTGCGTCTGCCGCAGCTTTTAATTGTGCGACTGAGGCACTAGACATATTTGATGCTGCTTTAGCCACATTTTTAGCCGCCCGCTTTGCCGTGTAATGATACAATGTTGAGTCAACACTTCTAGCTAACCCCTTAGATAGCTTCGCTAAATCTTCTGACGTGAGCGAAGCCAAATCGACGCCACGCATCTTTAGATAAAGTAGCCCGGTCCTATATTTAAAGCCTTGGTCAAGAGAATATAGAGAGTGAGCAATGCCGGAAATTCTAGGATGGTTGATAGCAAAAGCTTCTGTCATTGCAGTCTCTCCGGCTTTGCTTGCACCTATGCCTACAAATTCGAAGATACCGTTCTGAAGAATATTGCCCATTAGAGTCTTATAAACTCTTTCGTCGCCATTTAAGACTAAGTTTCTGATCTGAACAACATCCATAATAGCTGTTTCGACGATACCCTGGACAGCAACGTTAGATGTGAAGCTAGCTAAGTTTGCTAGTCCCCACGTTACTGCTGCTGATGCACCGGCATCTACTGCAGTAGTTACTGCATAATTTGTAACGAAATTAGACATAGCCTGCATGCTAGAAACGGTAGCTACGCCCATCCCCTCAACTGCAGCAGTGACTGCAGATGCAGTTCCTAATGCTGCTGCAGCGTCTTTAGCAGCCGAAGACGTTGAAGATATAATAGCACCTATTCCGGAACCTATTTTTGCACCAACAAGATTGAAGATGATTGCAGGAAGAATATAGCCGACAATACCTCCGATGAAAGCGCCTTGCTGGAACCCTGACGCACCAGAGCCTTTAATCGATTGCCATTGTGTTGCCCATTCCCTAAAAGTATTTTTGTCTACAGACGTAGGCACATCAACAATATTGCCATTTTCGTCCTTAATAGCAAGAGAAGCCAAGAATTCTTCGTTTGACCATTCAGCATCAGGAGAAAGACCGACTAGAAGAGGTACGGCCTTATTAAAGTCTTCATCGAACGTAGTTTTCCATACATGGGCAGTCGTGTTCTTGATGTAGCCAATGAAATCGTCTACATCCTTAATTCCATCTCCTTCGTCCGTGTAATCTGCTAGTTTGCCACCGCTTGCACTATACGCAATAAGCCCAGCAATAGGAGCTACAACTGTTGCACCAACCCCAAGTAGGATAGTTGGAAGACCAAGCGCGAAAGTGCCTAGTTTCTCAACTATACCAGTGCCAAGACCGCCAAAGAAGTTAGCGACGGCTTGTGGAGCAGAAACATCAAGCTCGTTAGCTTCCATTGTCTTCCAGAAAGAGATGCTTCTAGCTAAATCTTCTTTATATTCTGCTAACTTATCTTCGTCATACGAATTGAAGTTATCGCCTTTCTTGGCTTTGTATTTTTCAAGAGCAGATGCTACTAAATCCGCAGCATGATCTACATGGTTGTCGTCAGTAAGCGTGTCCGAATACCATTTCTTAAAATCTGCCTGCGACACAGTAAGATGTTTCTCGTCGAAGCTTTCGTATCCGGAAAAATAGCTAGTGAGATATTTAGGAATAGTTACAGCATCGCTATCCTTGCTTGCCTTTGTAGTATAGCTCATTGCAGTAACAACATTGTCGTCGTCTAGCACTGCGCCAAAATCTTTTGCTATCACATCACGACCAGCATTGAGGATGTCTACGTTGTCTGCAAACTTTGCCAATTCATTTGCGTATTCCTGCAACATAGAAGCAGACGTCTGCGTAGTTCCGTCTGACATAGTAAAAGAGCTTGTAGGGTCAATCCTATAAGCGTCCATGACAGTCCTAAGGTCTCCATCTTTGCTAAGATAAGACTCTTTGAATGTCTCATTTTCAAGCGTAGCTTTAGGAGCACTAATCGTAAACTTTTTTGTTTTAGGATTGTAAGTTATAGCTACACGACTCTCATTAGAGAAAGAACCATTCATGTAGTACAATGCATCGTTCGCCGTTCCAGGAAGTTCATTTTCATTGATTTCGCCATTGCCACCAAAACTCCACATGTTACCGCCTTGCGGATTTTTGATTTGATTGCCATCTCCGTCAAAAACGATAATCGGAGTACTAGGTTTATAATCTTTTTCTTCTGAGTCCATTTACCAATTCTCCATCATTATTAATACACGGAAAGGTCTATTCCTTTGTGTCCTGCTATCTCTCTTAGCCTCTTCAGATACTGCGCACCATCCCAGTTACTAGTGTCTTCACCAAGTCCCTTTAGATATTCCTCGTACGTCCTTACGGCTGCCTCTTCGTCGCTTAACCACTCGTCATTTTTAAGAGCATTCCAGCGGTTTCTAATCATGTTTTTCGTGATTTCATCAACAGTCCATTTCGTATCTGTAGGTTTTGTCACAATATCGTCATCCTCATCGTCATTAGCATTAGGGTTAGTTCCGTCGCTGTTATTCTCCCAATCAAGCTTCTTGGCTTTTCTATATGCTTGGTTGTAGCGGTTCTTGTATTGGTTCATAGCATTGTTCAGTACGTCATTAAGAGCCGATGCTTGTGCCGATGATCTTAACCCAGCGACTAGAGCATTTGTTTGTGGGCTCTGGTATCTATTACGCCAAATACCAGCCGAGCCAGCATTTGGATTGATACCAGAAAGACCACCTAGATTAGATGGTAAATCTGAGCCAAGATTATGCGTATCAGTCGCAATCTTTTGTAAGTCTTTGTTCTCAATCTCGCGAAGCTTATCAATAAAACCTAGTTGCTCATCTCTAGAGACTGTAGGTTCTATGTAAGCTCGGTCTTCGAAAGTATAAGTCTCTGCCATAATGCTATTATAACCTTATGAGTTTCGATTCAGAGAAAGCGAATATTTCAGACCAGATTTTATTAGTAGGAGAGCTTGAGCATATACAACGCCATGCTCTCAGGAGCATGGTCTCTCCTAACATAGAAGAAGACGAGCGCACATGGTACGCAGTCGTAGCTAAACAAGCAAAGGATTTGCGCCGTAAATACATGCGCAATCACTTCGCAGATTGCCCGGACGAGCTCTGGTGTCTAGGCAAAGCCTCTGCTTCTCTACGCCAGCTCAACTATGAAACATTCACTGGAGACATAGAAGAGTGCGACGAGATAGATGCACTAGTAGATTCCATCTGGAGCAAAATAACCGGCCAAGATATGACCGGTTGTAAAAGTTGCTCATCAGACAGAGAAGAAGATCCTACCAGTAGTGAAGCTTCTCGTTAGCTTTGTTTGTCCATTCGTGTAAATCGCGACCAGACGCATAGGCTTCGTTAACACGTTGCTGAATCTTATTGTAATCATCAAGACTGAAGCCAGCATTCAACATATTATCGATACGGTCCTGTCCATTACCCCAAGCGCCAAGGATGAACTCGCCGGCCATCTCATCGACGTCGTAGGAAGGAGAAGATTCTTCTTTCTTATCTTCGCCTTGGCCTTCAGACAAAGC
>Ga0326513_10003035_pt1 | contig 12264 bp, 20 predicted proteins | sample 2_2465_0518_D_FD_203654 | JGI IMG/M metagenome (GOLD analysis project Ga0326513, IMG submission 203654) | Bovine rumen microbial communities from UC Davis, California, United States - 2_2465_0518 | ecosystem: Host-associated > Mammals > Digestive system > Stomach > Rumen | place: USA... | reverse complement strand
CTCTATCAAGGAGACAAGGTTTACAACCGCGCCTAACGAGCACACCGCCCACCAAGCAAGGCACACCACCAAAAGTGGTGCTGCCTTTTTTTATATATAAGGGTACTTAATTAAGTACCTTTTTTTGTGTATTGCCGCATCACTTTTTTGTCTTGCGGTTTGGTTATGTCGTAGAAAATCACTATCTTTGCAGTGCGAAAACAGAGCGTCAGAGCCTCAACTGTAATGAGGCGTAAGAACAGTAATCCAAAAAAAAATTATATTTATATGTTATTTTTTTGTCTTGCGGTTTGGTAATATCAATTTTTTTGTGTATCTTTGCACCATCAAAAAAGAAATAGATTATGGGAATTAAAACGGCATTAAAAGAAATCAAGGAGTGGTTCAAGGAGTACGAGACGGACACCATTCCTATCGCAGATTTTGACATCAAGCACAAAGGCGCATTAGTCACGCATCTGCACTTGGGCGACAACGGCAAAGTCACCGCTTGGTGTGGCAATATGGACGAGGATGATAACGCAGAGGAACTTGTCTTATCAGACAACGAACTTGCAGCCATTCTTGCAGAAACATTAGATTGTCTTTAAGCTATGGCACTGATTGAACAATGGGTAACACTGAAACATCATACCGATTATGAGGTTTCGAATATGGGACGAATAAGGCGCATCAAAACGCAGCATATCGTCAAGCAAAAGGCGAACAAGTGGCACAAGAATCCGACCGTAAGGTTAAAGGATAAATGTTGGGGTCAAGTACAACTCACAGCTTGTTGGCTTATCTACAATGCGTTTCACAATGCGCGGTATGAAGATGCATCATATTGCAACGGACAAGATTGGTGTGATTTTCTCAAAAAGGGTCATCGTATGGGACATCGTGACGGAGACCTAACGAACAACGCATTAAGCAATTTATACCTTTATTAAAAGGTAAGGGGTGAACGATACATCGGCTTGCAAAAGTCGGTGTATTTTTTTTTGTGCTTTTATGAAAAATAATTAGCTTGCGGTTTTGTTTTCTCGTGGAAAATGCGTATCTTTGCAGTGCGAAAACAGAGCGTCAGAGCTTCAACTGTAATGAACAGCAGTGTAAAAAAAAATTGCATTTAGTTTGCATTTTTTGCCTTGCGGTTTGGCGGTTAAAGAAAAAATGCGTATCTTTGCACCATCAAAAAGAGAAAGCTATGAACAAGTACAACATTCAACATGCAAATATCGCATACGCACAAACAATGTGTGAGAGAGAGTATAAGAGCCTTGACTTGGACAAAGTATGGGACAACGTAAAAAGCAAAATCGAATCGGCCATAAGTAAGGGCGAACTTTCAACTACATGGCTTGGTTGTTTGCCTTTGGCAATGCTGCAATCTTTACGAGATAACGGCTATCAAATCGGCTTGGTGTATATGCCTAAAAACGCAGCTTTCAAGCAAGAGGCTTTTTTCACTGAAATTTCTTGGGGAAAAGAGTTATAAGTTAAGACAACATTAGGGTTTTGAAATGTATCGGCTTTTGTAAGTCGATACATTTTTTTTTATGTCTTGGCATCACTTTTTTGCCTTGCGGTTTGGTCATGTCGTTGAAAATCACTATCTTTGCAGTGCGAAATAGTGAAGGAAGCTCTGAGCGTCCTCAAGCAGCAGTAGCAACATCCAAAATATGCCAAATGTTAAAAAAGTGTTAAAATTGCTTTGCGGTTTGGTTATTTGCGAAAAATGCACTATCTTTGCATCGTCAAAAGAAAGGAAAAGGCTATAAGACCAAATGGCTCGATAGTCACCCCTTATCCCTTTTGAAAGCCTTGCTATGCCAAAGGTTCGCGGAGACCCCCGTTAAGGGGCATATAAAAAAAAGTACCGATTAAAAAATAAAATATTAAAACTTTAACTTCTCACTAACTATGAGGCAAAACATTAGAGGCGACCCCAAATAGGGTATAATATAAAAGAGAAACAAAAGTTAATAATAAAATCAGCGTAGTATTGAAAGACCGACCACTGAAACCTTGCAGCTATTATTATTAGTGTGTTTCAAGCTGCATGTGTTTGGCAGAAAATCGGCACAACATAAAGTTTGCAAATCATTATGGCTAAAGTTATGGCTATGACAAGAGATTCGCCCAAATAAACAAGTAAATATTTCCTATTGAACTTCGAAGAATAGTAGGGGTTCGCATTAGTATCATCGTTAAATCCTCCATGCCGCTATATAAGCATCGCTGCATAAAGGGGGAATGCAGCAAGTCGAACGTAACTCGGCATCGCGGCTGACCATGTATAAGTCAATGGAGGCATCGCTCTAACCTTTCGAGGTTGGGGCGATTTTTTTTGTATCTATACTTCACTTTTTCGCCTTGCGGTTTGGTTATGTCGTAAAAAAGCGTTATCTTTGCAGTGCGAAAAGAAGGCGACAGACTCGGAGGCGTGTGGACAGCTGCATCAACATCCGCACAAAAAAATGGAAAAAAAATGCCTTGCGGTTTGGTGGTTAGAGAAAAAATACTTATCTTTGCACCAACAAAATAATAATATTATGGTAGAATATCAAGTTATAATCCAAAGGAAAGGTCAAGAAAAAAAGACTTACACAAGGGACACCGCTTTTCGTGCATATTTCTTGTTTTGGCAATACGAACAAGAAGTGAAAGCTGGCGGAAGTGATATTACATATCTTGCAATGGCCGAAAAGTGTCCTACAATTACGCAAGGTATTGAGCACGAACAACTCACCATTTTGAGAGAAGACAGGAACTATGAAGCCTTTGATTGGCATTTGGCTTTATCATAACATACAACTATGACAATACAAGAAAAATATCATTTCTTTTCATCCTTTTTACCTTATGGCATCTATTGTAAGGTTAAGGGAATCGCTCGGCCACTGAAAGTTAAATCAGTGCATATAGGCGAAGACGATGGAGTAATACTCAACTTCGGCAAGGTGACTGACACGAAAGAGAACTTGGAACTCTACTTGGGAGAGGTCAAGATTTGCTTGCTGCACTACACACGAATCAGCCAAAAAGAGAAAAAAGCGTTTGAAAAGTGGGAACGCAGCTTTGGCAAAAATGACACTCAATCAACGCACCATGATTGCTACATCTATTTTGCGCAGCATCATTGGGATTGGCTGACTATTGAATTGAATAAGGCAGAACAATACTCGAAAATGTTTGAGTGCGAAAAATTCGTGCATTACTTGACGCGTGGGCAGCACAAGAAATTGTACGGCTAACCACAATAACTACAACTGAAAAAAGAGACTGAAACAAAACGTTTCGGCCTCTTTTTTTTGTACATCAGCAGCAGTGGAAACCATGTTCAGAAGCCCTTCACTTTTCGCACTGCAAAGATACGAAAAAAACACGAGAAAACCAAGGCGCAAAGCAAAAAAATGCTGGCCGAGGTAAAAATTTTTTTTTGCAAAAAAAGTGTCTTGCGGTTTGGTTATGTCATCAAAAATGACTATCTTTGCAGTGCGAAAACAGTGAAGGCGTAATCCAGAGCTGTTCCAACCAGTAAACAATGTCTTTAACCAAAGCAAGAACAATTGGAAAAAAAAATAAAAAAAAATGTCTTGCGGTTTTGTAGTTAGAAAAAAAAGCATTATCTTTGCACCGTTAAAATAAAAAACAAATAAACTATGGTTCTAATCAAAGTAAAATATGACAATAAGGAAGTGTGTGAGATTGTAGGCGAATTCTCTAGCACAAAGGAGGCCGACAAGTTTTGGGAGGCCAACAAAGAGGATTATGTCAACCATCCTCACTATGTAACCAACTTTACAACTGAAAAAGACCCGTCTTTCTTCACGTTGCAAAAGGGTAAAGTTATGAAGACTTATAAGGTGACAAAGGTCGGCATGGCATACAACAAGGAATCGCGTTCGGTGTTTGTGTCCGAATGTGATGAGAATGGCAACATTATCACAAAGTTTGTACATCAGCTAGTCTTCTCACCGCTACTTGGCAATGTGGTACACGTAACGGATGATGAGATATGGGATGTAATGAAGTGCACTACTAGCGCACAGAAAGCTGCTCGTATGAAGGACTTCTTAAGCCATAAGAAATACTTCGAGACTGCCAACACTGCCGACAATCCTTCTTGGCATCGCCCAACTGAAAGGGCTGGGTCAAATGAAATTTGGACAGCTTGCTATGATTGAGGGGTACTTAATTAAGTACCTTGACAATATAATAATATATAATACTATGGAAGAGAATAAGAATGATATAATTGTAAAAGTTAAGAAAAAAGCTATCATAAATGCTTCATATTATGTAGTGTTCCCAAAAAGTGGAAATAGTGTTTATGTTTTTGGAAGAAAACACAATAACTAAACCATTTTATCTTTTTAGATATGCATCAACCTTTCTAGGTTGGTGCATTTTTTTTTATATCCTTACATCATTTTTTTGCCTTGCGGTTTTGTTATGTCGTAAAAAAGCATTATCTTTGCAGTGCGAAAACAGAGCGTCAGAGCTTCAACAGTAACGAGGCGTATGAGCGTCCGTGTTAAAAAAAAATGCATTTGGATAAAAAAAAAATTGTCTTGCGGTTTGGCTATATCAAGAAAAATGCGTATCTTTGCACCAACAAAAAAGAGAGATAGTTATGAAATTACAAGATTTTGAAAAGGTGTTCGAGGCTCGTAGAGAAGAGAACAAATACGAGGACAAATGGAATATCGAAATTACGTTCCATGACAATTCCAAGAAGAAGATGCGCGTATTTCGTTCGCAATATGGCAGCATTTGTCAGTTCAATAAACGCAGCCACAGATATGGCCATCCGCTTTGGAATAGTCTTGATTTTGATAAGGTTGTTTCGGTTCGCATTATCGACCGCAAAGATTGTGACCGAGCAGCTTTGATGCGCAAACGAGCAAAAAAGGCTTTGGAGTACGTTACTGCAAGTGGTCTATGGCCCGACTTGAAAGCAGAGCTTGAATACTTCCTTAAGAATGCCGATATTGCTGATTTTTGCAATGACGTTATGACCGACACGTATGAGCGCATATATAATCAAAGAAATGCGGGACAAAAGTATGATTGGCTTTCGTACTATGAGATTTTCATTTCCTTGTGCTTGCATGGCTTCAAGTCAATTCACCATCATACGTGGAATCGAGAGAGTAAGGTAAAGGAAATCGAAGCTGCAATAGCCAACAAGCAAGATTATTCCTATCGTTGGGTAAATGGCTATGACAATAGTCTTGAAATCACTTTCGACAAGCAGCCAAGAGGTTGGTATTCCGAAGAATACCGAGGTTGTGGAAACGGCCACTACTACTTCTTGTTGGACGCAACACACGCAGTTTTTGGAGAAGACGATTAATCCTTAACTGCAACATCTAAATGTCAACCATCAAAGGTTGGCATTTTTTTTATACCTATACATCATTTTTTTGCCTTGCGGTTTTGTCATGTCGTTGAAATTCACTATCTTTGCAGTGCGAAACAGTGAAGGATGTCATCCAGAGCTGTTCAACCAGAGAACAAGCAAGACAAAGCGTTAAGATTTTTTAACTATTGTTAATGAAAAATTTTTGTCTTACGATTTTGATTTTACAAAAAAAAGGTGTATCTTTGCACCATCAAAAAGAAAAAAAAGATATAATATGGCAAGAGAAACAAGTTTTGCTCGATTCGAGCAGATGAACACAATCGTTACCTACAATGGTGTGAAGATGACTTACAAGCAGATGCTTGACTTGAAACGTGCTAAAACAAGAAAGGCCAACAAAGAGGCCGAAAGAGCGCGTATCAAGAAAAATAATGAACGCGCGTATCGCCTTTTTGCAGCTTTGGGCGCAGAGACCAAGCAGCTCACAAAGGCTTTCAAGCTCGCCAAGAGTATGAGGGCATATTGGGATAATGGCTATCGTCAGTGGGGACGTGTGGCAAACGATATTATCCATCATCCTTGCATCGAGCCACATTTTACTGCATTCATCGTAGCTTATAACGCAGCAGAGGATGCCAAAAAGCAGATAGCAAAAATCTCGAAGAAGAACGATAAGGACGTTTTTCAGTTCATCGAGAAACTTGCTTACTCCATTGACGATATGGCTGATGCCTTGCGCAAAATCGCTGATGGTACGGTTGATGCACACATCGAGGAAGTGTTCAAGGATGAAAAGGCTTACTTCGAGACGGGTCGCAGATTGGGACTGAAAGAACTCAACTCTCGCTGCACCACGAATGTAATCATCGCAAAGCAAATCTTTGATAGGCTGATGCAGATGGTCAATAGTGGCGAAGACCCTATGCAGTATGACGCAAACAAAAGAATTGGTTTCTTCTATACCTAATTCATATCTTTCTTTTTTTTTGAAAGGTGCTTGCTCCAAGAGCAAGTGCCTTTTTTTATATATATATCTATACGTCATTTTTTTGTCTTGCGGTTTGGTTATCTCGTGAAAAATGCGTATCTTTGCAGCGCGAAACAGTGGAGGCTGTCATCCAGACCAGTGTGGACTTGTGATACGACAGATAAAAAAAATTACACAGAGCCATCATTTTTTTGCCTTGCGGTTTGGTGGTTCGGAAAAAAAGCATTATCTTTGCACCATCAAAACAATAAATACTACTATTAAAACGTAAAAGAGTATGACATACAAGGATTTAACTGACAAGGCCAAAAAGCGAATTACCAACTATCTTGAAACTATCTTGAAGAGGTTTGGTATTGATGTCAAGGTGACTTTGAGAGACCGCGAAGACCACGGGCGTTTGTATATCTACTTCGATAGCACCGAGTTTGCCACATTCCCACGAATCTTCAACAAGATTTGGGTTTTGGGAGATGCCTACTCCGAAATCAATGGTGACACACTGATGTTGAAATACGAAGTTCGACTTCGTTGGGAACATTTCGAGGGTGGCACAAATGGGTGCACTCTTGGGTTCATTACATTCACGGTCACACAAGAAGCCGACTATCAATCGGTCACAATCGGTCACTTGCTATGGTATGAATACAAGCGTATCTCTTGCCTTGCCAAACATTCTTGATTTGTAGGCGACTACACCACAACAACAAAAGGCTTGCTCCAAAATGGGGCAAGTCTTTTTTTTGTGCATCACTGTTCCTACTGGCTGGAACAGCTCTGAGTCACGCCTTCACTGTTTTCGCACTGCAAAGATAGTCATTTTTGATGACATGACAAAGGCGCAGGACGATTTTTTTCAAATGGTTCTTAATTTTAACATTTCAATTAAAATATGTTAAAAACCTTTTACGGTTTGGATATATTAATTTTTTTTTCGTATCTTTGCACCGTAAAAAAAAAGAAACATTATGGATAAGGAAATTGTAACATTAACTGAAAGGTTCACAAATTGGAAGGTTTGTCACGGAGGCAAACGTGGACTTCTTGCATCAAGGGAAACCATCGAGAAGACACCAAAGCCCATGACACTTGCACAAGCATTGAAATATTTCAAGGCTTCTTGGGTTTTAGGACTAACTAAAAACTAAAAAAATAAGAGAGTATTAGCACTATTATTCCCACCAACCTTTGACATCATCAAAATCATCAAGGAACAAGGCGGGGTTAAAGAAAAACCAAAAACGAAAAAGAAATGAGTACGAATGCAACAGTAATTTTGAAACTTCGTAAGGAGGATAAGGGTAAGGAGGTCAAGTTTGACCCCAACAAATTGCCAAAGGGAATCAAGGACGAACTTTGGTCGCAAGCTGAAAAGGATGTTGACAAAACGCAGCCTATCACCATCAAGGGCAAATATCTATCAATATATTGCCATTGGGATGGTTATCCCGACTTCTTGCAGAAAGTCCTCGAAGAGCACTATACCACGTATGAAGAAGTGCTGAATCTTATGGCTGGCGGTGATTGCAGTGCCATCACGAGCGATTGCGTGATACGTTACGCAAAACGAAACTGTGAACATTGGAGCAATATTGAGGCCGCACAAGACAACACCATCAAGGGCATCTACAAGCAAATTTACAGCTACATCTTCAAGGAGGGAGAGGGTTGGAAGTTGCTCTAACCAATTAGGGGGTTAAAATCTTTTGAATGTCAATCCGAAAGGGTTGGCATTCATTTTTTATATATATGTGTAAAATAATTGGCTTGCGCCTTGGTTATGTCGTGGAAAATGTGTATCTTTGCAGTGCGAAAACAGAGAGTCACAGCTTCAACAGAAACGAGGCATAAAAACAGTGAAGTGTTAAAAAAATGTTAAAGTTGTCTTACGGCTTTGTTATATCATTTATTTACTATATCTTTGCATCGTCAAAACAAAAACAAATGGACAAGTATTTTCTAACTACATTAAACGCGTTGGGTTTGGGTGTCGGCATGGCATTCTTTGTTTTGCCCACTGTCAAGACAAACTTTGACCGCGTATTCGAAGATGTTATCAAGGTCACTTCAATAGAGGACTTGATTGAAGCTGAATCGGCCATCAAAGCAACAGTAGCAATGGCAGATGCACAACCAATTACAATCAAATATCACTTGAACACCACGCCTTTTCATTCTTATAAAAGATATGTAGTTAAAAAGGTTGAGATTCTTGATTAAGTGTTAAAGAAATGTTAAAATTGCTTTACGGCTTTGAAATTCAAAAAAAAGTTCGTATCTTTGCACTGTCAAAATAAAACAAGTAATATCGCTATGAAGAAGTTGTTCTAAAACAAACAAAAATCAGCCAAGTGTTAAAAAAGTGTTAAAAACCTTTTACGGCTTGGTTAATTCAAAAAAAGTGTGTATCTTTGCACCGTCAAAAAAAACAAAAACTCTAAAACTAAAAGTGGAGACACCACTTAAAAAACTGTCCTCCTAAAATGAGTAGCAAGAGATTTAAGGCCGCTACAGAATCGTGTAAAGTGTTTGTACGTCCAAATCGCAAGAAGACTGATTCTGAACCGCAGACCTATCGCGTGTACGCTCGGAACAAAAGCAAGTTTGCGAAGTAAGAGGCTCGGAGAGTGCACACTCCATCGCCCATAGGGACTCGATTTGTCACAGTAGTTGGAGGTGAAAATGATTAGGTGCAAGCGTAGCAACAATGGTTGCATAGACGCTATCCACAAATCTTGTACCGACTCAACACGGCTTTCAAATGCGTCCCATCCACTTCGCAACAAACAAGACCCGAAGAATGTCCCCTTGGTGCAGCACAATGAGGCATAAGACACCGTAGGCGACAAGAATCGCGCCTTGGCTACTCAAACTCGGTGAAAAGGGTAAACTGAACACTGTGAGGTGTAGCTTAACGGCTTATCAGCATCTTTTCGCCCCCATTTCCAAAAGCCGCATTTAGCCCTTGTTGGCAGTCGCGGCAAACTCGGTGAAAAGCGTGGCCGACCATTGTTAGGTGGGGTCTACCATTGCTCGGCAACTCTTTTCGCCACCCTTTTAAGGGGTAGACTTGTTCTTTCGCGCCTATTTGCGGCATATAAGGAACGTCAAGCACGGACTTATGCTTGTCCGTATGGCACAGCCTTAAACCATGCCACTCGCCACTCTACACAAGCCGCCCCTACCTTTTTTTCAAAGCCGCTGAACTCGCTATTTAGTCCCAAGGCTATTGGTCTTTTCCAATCACTAGTTATAGCGTTTTTACCACAGCCGCTTTTTTCCGTTAGGATTGAAAGAGCCATTAACGGCCATAGATGAGACAACGCCCTTTATAGGCTCTTTCTTTCCTTTTTTACTAACCATTAAAAGAGGGGCAATACGCGCAGACAAGTATTGCCCCTCTTTTTTTTTGTGTTAATTAAATGTTAAAATTGCTTTACGGTTTTGATATATAATTTTTTTTCATTATCTTTGCATTGTTAAAAAAAAATTTATATATTTATGAAAAAGAATACACTGATTCAAACGAAACCCTTTTCATTGAGAGAGTACACAAGCATTTTTGGTGCTTTGAAAAATATAAACCCAAACATGCAAATACAGTCTAATGGTTTGAGAGGTACATTCTCTTCCATTAATTTCACAAATATTGTGAATGGCGTTATGTGTCCTTTGAAAAAGGGTGACATTGACATCATCAAAAAATATGTTGCAGTAAAGGGTGTTACCAATCTTGTTTTTGAAACGGTTAGTCAAGGCCGCTACTGCATCACTCGCAAAGCTGAACAAGAATATCGCATGTTCAACTAATGCGACACACTGTCCCTTAGTGTAATGGTAGCACACCAGATTTTGGTTCTGTTCGAGTGAGTTCGAGTCTCGCAGGGACAACGAAAAAAAATTAGTTTTTACAAAGTTTTTTTTCTTTTTATTAATATTTATATATATGATTATTATTGAGGACGAGAGAAGATGATGGAATTTTATCATTCGGATGATATTTAACATTTGTGTATTCATACAAATACACTGAAAGAAAGGGCAATGGACTTGTGAAAGTCTATTGCTCTATTTTTTTATCCTTACCACAGCTATACAGACTCATTACTGTCGCCTTCTTTTTCGCACTGCAAAGATACGAAAAAAAACTCAAATAACCAAATCGCAAGACAAAAAAAAATACATTTCTTGAAAAAAAAGAGAATGAATATGAAGAGCGAAGAAATGAGGTTTAATTGTTAAAAATGTTAAACCGAAATGTTAAAATCGCTTTACGGCTTTGAAAATCCAAAAAAAGTGCGTATCTTTGCACCGTCAAAAAGAACAAATAACCCCTAGAAGTGGAGACACCACTATAAAAATTGTCCCAAACGATATGCTTATTTTCGTTATCGTAAAGTGTGCTAACCTCAACAAGACTTTCTTTGAGGACGTGATTCCTACCATCAACGTTGACCGCCATGTACGCGAGAAGTACGGCAACACCGCCAAGTGGCGCAAGGTGTCCGAGGTCAATTTCGTCAAGGGCGATGCCTATGTCGGCATGAATGCCAAGGCATTCAAGGCTCACCTCACTGAAACCTTTGGCCTACACAATGTTTCGGAGGTCAAGGTCGAGGGGTGAGGCCAAGACCGAAAGCAAGGCAGATGCCGAGATGTTGCGAGAGCTTATCAACCACAATCTTGAGCGCAAGAAAACGGCACTGAACCTTTTGCAAGGTCTCCAATTGACCATGACAATTTCCGAGTTTTTGAAGTGTGTCAAGTAAGTTTGCATCTCCTATTCCAAACATCTCCTATACGAAATGTTCATCCGTGAGGATGGGCATTTTTTTTTATACCCATACGAAAATAATTGGCTTGCGGTTTGGTAGTTTGGAAAATAATGCGTATCTTTGCAGTGCGAAAACAGTGAAGGCGTGATTCAGAGCTGTTCAAGCGTATGAACTGTAATCCAAAAATTTTTGAAAAAAAAATGGCTTGCGGTTTTGAAATGTCAATTTTTTTTCGTATCTTTGCACCGTCAAATTAGAAGTGGAGACACCACTATAAAAACTGTCTTAACACTATGGCAGAAACAAAGAAAAGAACTTTCAGTGAAATCGCATACGAGATTGCACGTCTATGGAAGAAACCGTATTTTGGTGCAGTCCCCTACCTCGATGCCATGAAGTGCATCCATTCAAGCGACAAACATGCGCCTTACATGTTTGATGATGCCCAAATGATTGTTTCCTACTTCTTGGGCAACGCTACCACTTGGAGAGGCGAAGACGCAAGACGTATCAAGGCAGAACTCAAAGACATGCTTAAGTAATCGCCTACACGAACAAAGAAATTATTAAAATGGTACAAGTTTTTTAGACTTGTGCCATTTTTTTTTGCCTTGCGGTTTGGTTATGTCATCAAAAATGCGTATCTTTGCAGTGCGAAACAGAAGGGGCTTCTGAACACGAGTGAACAGTAATCCGTGACAGTAAAAAAAAATAAATATTAAAAACCGTTTGCGGTTTGGAAGTTTCAATTATTTTTCGTATCTTTGCACCATCAAAACTAAAACGTATATTATTATGATGAATCCACTTGTATTTTTCGGTGTGTGTGTATGTTCATTGGTTTCATACCAAAGCTCATCGCTGTCTTCATGACTAACGGTGAGAAGTAATCCACTGTATTAAATAATAAACGCTATGGAAGAGAAATTTTGTCTAGTTTGTGGGGAAAAACTCATATCCGAAGGATATGATTATGACTATGGTCATGTTTACTACACGTGTCCCAACTGTGGTTGGTATGACAGTGACATGCAAGTACTAGACGAAGAACAGTAACTATAAAAAATTAAGCACTATGAATAAAGTAATTTATGTAACTCCAGAATGTTGGTGGTCATCTGACGATGGTAAACTCGAATTCGAAAGAA
>Ga0326513_10003034_pt1 | contig 12264 bp, 29 predicted proteins | sample 2_2465_0518_D_FD_203654 | JGI IMG/M metagenome (GOLD analysis project Ga0326513, IMG submission 203654) | Bovine rumen microbial communities from UC Davis, California, United States - 2_2465_0518 | ecosystem: Host-associated > Mammals > Digestive system > Stomach > Rumen | place: USA... | reverse complement strand
CATCCGCCTGGACGCGAAACTGGAGAAGCACCAGGCGGTCACGGATACCAAAATCGAAGAGCTGACAAGAGAGGTCAGGAAGCACAACGGATTCGCCGAGCGGGTGCCCGTGATGGAAGAGCAGATCAAAGTGGCTAACCACAGGATCGAGGATTTGGAGAGGAAAGGTGCTTGAGATGAAGCTGAGCAACAAGGCCTATGACATCATGAAGTTTGTGGCACAGATCCTGCTGCCGGCGGTCGGCACGCTGTACTTCGCGCTGGCGCAGATCTGGGATCTCCCGCTCGCCGAGGAGATCGTGGGGACGATCACTGCCGTGGACGCGTTCCTCGGGGCGGTGCTGGGGATCTCGACGGCGCAGTATAACAAGGAGCAGATGAGGGAGAAGATGATGGAGCCTCCCTTAGAGTGAGGCACAGGCCGGAGGGCCGGACGTATAGTCCGGTCCTCTTTTTTTGTTTTTGGGGCAAAAAACATTAGTTTATGCTTGACAATGTAACGATAACGTGATATAATCAAGATGACCCCGAGAGGGGGAGAAAAAGAAGGGAGAACAAGAAAATGAAGAAGAATTTCAAGGTGGTCATCGACAAGCCCTACGGAGCGCGGGATGCTGGGTATACCTTCGACATGAGCGCGGATCGCTGGTATGACAAAGACATGGCCCTGCAGATGGGCGAGCGGCTCTCGGACGACAAGCTGGACCAGCTCTACGACCTGGACGGCGCCCTCTACGAGGACGAAAACGGCGATCCCTACGCCGTGGTGATGTGGGCCGGGAAGCCCTTCTGCTGGCAGAAGCTGCGGAAGGCGGAGTACAAGATCCGCCCGGAGTTCGCGGACGAGTGGGGCGCGGAGGTCACCGAGGACACCGTCATCAAGGGCGAGGACATCGTGGATCTCGCCCGCGGCTGGGAGATCAGCGTGGACGAGGTGCGGGCGCAGCTGCAGCTGATCGATTGAGGTGACGGCATGGACACGAACCTGATCACGATCGGGGAATACGCCAGGCGGATCGGCCTGACAGCCAACGCAGTCCGCAGGAAGTGCCTCCGGGGGACGCTCCCGGGGGCGGTGAAGATCGGCCGGGACTGGCTGGTGCCGGAGGACGCGGAGTATCCGGACAGACGAATCAAGAACGGGCTGTACATCGGATCCAGGAAAGACAAGGGGAAATAAGAAAAGGCCACCGAAGGGTGGCTCTTTTTTTGTGTTCCTGTCAACGCCCGAAACGGCGGTTCACCCGGTCCCGGTTGCGATGAGCTGCGGGGAAGCCCTCGTCCCGGTGTGATGCGTAGTATTCAATGTCCGCGTGGGTGGCCTCGTCGTAGGCCCGGATGTACCAGCGGTCAAGCAGGACGGAGAGCAGATAGAGCAGCACGGCGATCACCTCGGGGAGATTATATCAAAAAAGACCACCGGGTGGTGGTCCTTTTTTCCGTCCGGCTCAGATCGCAGTCAGGAGAACCGTGATCCGGGGGTTCGGATGGATGATGGATGGTACACCATTCGATTCACTATCCGAACACTCGGGCGGGAGGTCGTCGAGGGTGTAGCGGCGGTTGCCGTCTGTGTTGTTGACGACGATCAGGAGGTGGTCGTCGAAAACGTAGACGGAGTTGACGAAGGTGTCGATGATGTGGCGGCGCAGGAGGGGGTCCGTGCGGTCGCCGCGGGTGAAACGGTGGAGGAAGAAGAGCACGCGGTCCCGGTCCATGAGCTGGGTCTGGGAGAAGCGCAGGGTTTCGACGGAGATCCGGAGGGTCTCCGCGGAGGCCTCGAGGGATTTCAGCTTTTCCACGGTGGAGCTGGACCACACGCCGGCGGCGATCGCGTCGTTGATGTGGTCTATTTTTTTCTGCGTTTCGGCGTATTCCTGCTCCATGGCGGCCAGGGGGGAGGTCTTCAGCTCCTCGGCCTGGAGGGCCATGATGGCGTCGGCGGTGCGGTCGATCTGCTCGTCGGAGAGGACCTCGTCCAGGACGAAATCGATCACGGCGGATTCGAGGCGATCCTTGCCGATGCTCTTCTTCGGGCAGCCCTTCCGGGCCTTGTGGGACTGACAGGTGTAATACAGGTAGCGCCTGCCGGCGCGGGAGGTGCCGGAGTCGCCGATCATGGCGGCGCGGCAGTGGCCGCAGAACGCCTTGCCGGTGAGGAGATAGTCGACGGCGCCCTGCTCCACGTGGCGGGCGGTTTTTGTTTTCATGCGCTGGGCCTCCTGGAATGTCTCGGCATCGATGAGGGCGGGCATGCCGCCGGGGACGCGGACGGATCCCCAAATGTAGGTGCCGGTGTAGCGCTCGTTGGAGAGGATGCGGAGGATGGACTCCGGGGCGAAGGATTTTCCTCGGGAGGTGCGGACGCCCTGGGCGGTGAGCTGCCGGCAGATGGCGGCGGCGGACTTCCCGGAGCGGTAGAGGGAGAAGATGTTCCGGACGACGGCGGCCTCCTCGGGCTGGATGGCGTAGTGACCGTCAGCGCCGCGGGTGTAGCCGAGCACCCGGGTGCCGTTGTAGAGGCAGCGCTGCGCGTTGTCCAGCATCCCGCGGGAGACGTTCTCCGACAGCTGGCGGGAATACCACTCGGCGGTGGCCTCGAGCATGCCTTCCAGCAGCACGCCGGCGGAGCCCTCCGGGATCGGCTCCATGGCGTAGAGCACTTTCACGCCGAAGCGCCGGAGGCGGCCCTTGTACAGGGCGCTCTCCTCCCGGTTGCGCCCGAAGCGGTCCACCTTCCAGCTGATCACGGTGTCGAAGGTGCCGTTCTCCGCGGCGGCCAGCATGGACTGGAAGGCGGTCCGGGCGGAGGCGTTCTTGAATCCGCTGCGGGCGTGATCCGCGTAGTCGTGCACGATGGTGTATCCTTCCCGATCGGCGAAGGCGTGGATCTCCCGCAGCTGCTGCTCGATGGAAACGTCCCGCTGGCCGGAGGAGGAATAGCGGGCGTATGCCACCGCGGTCCGGGGGGAGCATTTCGGGGTGGCGGGTTTCTTCACCGGCTTCGCCTCCTCTTGACGATCCAGGCGACGAGGAGGATCAGCACGGCCAGCACGGCCCCGGCGACTTCCAGCGCGGCCACGGCGAGGGATTTGCCGACCAGGAAGATCAGGATCAGGGCGACGAGTAAGATCAGCAGGGTCATGGGGATCGCCTCCGATTAGTTTCCGAAATAGGCCTCGGGGGTGGAGTGCACCGGATAGAGGGTGAACTCTCCGGTGATGCCGGTCAGCTTGAGGCTGCCCCAGGATGCCTCCGCGGTGTAGACGAGATCGTCGAACTTCATGGTGACGGTGTTCCCGCTGCCGAACCAGATGCCGTCCAGGCTGGTGAGCTTCTCCACCTTGCCCTCCTTCATCCGGAACGGGAGCAGATAGCAGGATCCATTCTCGAAAATGTACAGGTCGAGAGAGATCACATCGAACCCGGTTTTGACGATGGCGGTCTGATTGTATTCCCGGGCGTCGTAGTACATGGTCCAGCGACCGAAGACGGTGATCTCCTGATCTCCGAACTTGCCGCTGCCGCCCAGGCCGGAGGCCGGCAGGGCGAGGACGGCGAGGATCAGGGTGACGGCGATCAGCTTTTTCATGGTGTTACCTCCTAATGTTAGTCGTGATTGGAATACATGCCGGAGGCCACCGCGGTGACCGCCGTCTGAAGCAGGAGATCTCTCCCCTGACGGTTCAGCTGCTGGAAGAGGCCGAGGAGCTGATTCTCCTCGTCGGTGAGGGCCACCGGCTTGGCCGGGGGAAGCGGATCCCAGCCGAGGAGCCAGGACACGTCCACCTGGAAATAGTCGGCGATCCGGATCAGGGCGGACTTCTTCGGGGAGCGGAGGCCGGAGCGCCAGCCGCTGACGGCCTGCTTCGAGACGCCGAGGGCGGAGGCGATGTCGACGTCCTTCATGCCGGAGCGGTCAAAGAGCTCGCAGAGGCGGGACTGGACGGATGCGGTTCTCATGCGGACACCTCCTTGTCTTGTGCCTCCATTGTAACCAATCTGCGGACGAATTGCAACCCAAAAAGAAAAAAAGTACGCAAAACGTATTGACAACATCACAGGGTTGATGTATGATACATGAGGGAGTCCACAAATTGCATACTCCCGGAAGGAGGCGGTATCATGATGCGGGAGCAGTACAAGGAAAACAAACTGCGCGGGATGGTCTTCGGCAAGTGCGGAACCATCCGGAACTTCGCGGCGCGCCTTGGCTGGAGCACGAGGAAGGCCAACTGCATCGTCAACGGGAAGCAGGAGCCGACGGCTTCGGACATCATCCAGATGGCAGACGTGCTGGAGGTGGCCATCCCGGACAGCGTGCGCGACGTTTTTTTTGACCGTTGAGTACGCAAATTGCGTACTTGAGAGAGGGAACCAATGAGAGAACAGACGACGAAGTGCCGGCGGTGCGGGCTGCCGGTGGGGATCCTGACGGCGGGGCTGTACCGGTCCATCGTGGTGGATCTCGACCCGGTGGAGATCGTGCGGGACGAGACCGGCGGGGAGTACGTGCTGATCGACGGCACCAGGACCCGGGGCCGGGAGGTCAACACCTTCGAGCTGCAGCATCCGAAAGCGGAGTACGCCTACAGGCGGCACGTCTGCCGGGGCGGGCGGTGATCGGGTGATCTGCAAGAAGTGCCGGGAGGCCCGGCGGTTCGCTCCGGGGAGCATCTACTGCGTCAAATTCGGCATGATCGTCCGGGAGACGCACAGCTGCGGAGCGAGGGAAAACGAGAGCGGTATCAACGCCGGGGCAGAGCCTCAGGCGGAGACAAAGAAAAGGAGTGGGAACCATGAGGAAAAACACGGAGTGGTGGATCGGTGAGTTCTGGGCTCAGCCCATCCGCCCGGAGAGCGCGCTGCGGTGCAGCATCCGCTGGTGGATGCGGACCATCGGGCGCTTGTTTCGTCCGGCGCTGATGCGGGCGCTGATGTGGGCCACCTGGCCGAACACGGACGCCTTCGTCTGCGGCGGCTACGGCGAGGACACCCAGGTGGAGGCGTGGATCCTGTGAGCGAGGACGAAGAAAAGCGGGACTACCGGAAGGGCAGCCCGTGGAAGAACGACTTCCTGTATCCCCTGCGGCATCGGCGGAAGAAGCCGATCGAGCCGGAGGAGCGGGAGCCGGAGGCGCCGAGATCCCCGGCCCACCCGATCCGGATCCGCCTGCCGGAGGACGAGAGCATCTACACCCGGACCATCTACATCGAATCCCCGCACGAACCCATGCCCCGGGAGCCGGAGCCCTGGGAGTGCCGGGACATCGCCACCCTGAGCATCCACCTGTGCCGCACGGCGCACGAACAGGGATGGCAGAAGTGCACGGAATGCGCGCAGCCCTGCAAGTGGGGGCTGGAGTACATGCGCCGGATGAACGGCGGACGGCGCCGGGACAGGCGGCCCCGGCTGAACTTCGACAAGTGACTAATTTGAATAGGAGTGGAAAACAATGAAAGAACTGAAAGTGAAACTCACCTTCCGGGAGTACATCCTCGGCACCGCATCCGCGAATCCCGACATCCACGCGGAGTACATCGCCAGCAAGGCCCCGGACGCCGCGAAAATGGAGGAAGAGGTCGCCAACATCGGCGCGGAGGAGCTCTTCGAGAAGTCCCTGACGGTCTTCCCCCGCGGCGCGGACGGCCAGCCGATCCTCTACGATTACCAGATCAAGGGATTTTTCAAAGATACCTGTGGCATGTTGAAGCGGGTCCCCGGCACGGAGAGCGGCAAGCTGAAGGCCTACAAGAAAGAGATCGACGGCCTCATTTTCGTGAAGGAGCGGGAGATCCCCATCGAGACGGAGGAGCCGATCACCATCCTGCAGCGGCCCCTGCGGGCGCAGACCGCCCAGGGCGAGCGCGTGGCGCTGGCAAGCTCAGAGCGGATCGCCGCCGGCGCGACGGTGACCTTCACCATCCTGATGCTCCGGGACGACCTGATGCCGGTGATCAAGGAATGGCTCGAGTACGGCAGCCTCCGCGGCATCGGCCAGTGGCGGAACTCCGGAGCGGGGCGCTTCACCTGGGCGGTGGCCTGAGCGAGGGCATTGTGCGCTATGCCGTGCAGAGGAACGGCACGGCACAGCACTGTGCGGCTGATGCGACGGAAAGCAGGGCGGAGCCATGGCAAAGGAATGCGAAGAAAGACGCGCACCGCATAGGCAGAGCCACCCATGGAAGCGCACACGCATGGCATCCCCATGACCCGCAGGGGCATTGCAGAGCTTGGCGCAGCGGAGGCACAGCTTAGTTAGACCTGGCGAAGCAGCGGAAAGGCGCTGCAATGCGAGGGCAGACCTGCGCGGAGGCATTGCATTGAGAGTCGCAGCTGCGGCATAGAACTGACATGGAACGCAATGGCATAGCTCAGCTCAGTGTGCATTGCCAGGGCAAACCGGAGCGGAGCACAGCTGAGGCAAACCGCAGAGAGCAATGCGCGGGCACAGCATGACGCAGAGACGCGGCGGCAAAGAAGTGCGTGGTGTGGAAAAGCTGAGGCGTTGGTAGCAAAGAAACGCGCCGCCGGGGCATGGGAAAGAAGGGCACAGCTTCGCGGTGGCGATGCTCTGGAGAGAATGGCTGCGGCTATGGACTGCACAGAAGGGCATCGGCAAGGCGAGGCGTCGGAAAGCCGAGGAGTTGCGCGGAAAAGCACACCGAAGGCGCAGCGCGCCAAAGCAAAGCTACGGCAAGCCGAGGCGGAGCTCGCACCAGCGATGGAAATGAATTGCGCGCGAATCAATGCGAGGGCAAAGAACGCGGTGAAGAACATCGCAGCGGCAAAGAAACGCGCCGGGCGCCGAGCTGGGGCAAAGTGTTGCGGAGATCCGCGGGGGCATTGAAGGGCAGAGACGTGCGTAGGCAAAGCTGCGCTGCATGCGGCAACGCGAAGGAACGGCATGGCTTAGAAGTGTCAGCAAAGGCAAAGAGACGCAGTACTTCGCAATGGCATTGCATAGCCACGAGGGGCAAGGAAACGAACCCAGGGCGGGCAGATCTATCAGCACCGGATTAAGGCCGTCAGGGAGCGGCGATCCGGGAAGACGAAGGAGGGAGAAAATGAGACTGATTGATGCGGACGCGCTGTGCCGGGTGCTGAATGACCATTGGCTTGCTACAAGCCCGTCAGACAGAGATACGGCAGAGGTTGCGGCTGAGAGAGCCGCCATGTGCAGAGGGTTGGATGACGCGATGCGGATCGCTGGACAGATGCCGATTGTCGGCGGCTGGGTTTCGGTCAAGGACAGACTGCCGGATAAGAACGAAGAAGTGATTATTTACTACGAATGGGCAGGACGTTTTTCTGGGAATAAGTATCGGGAGGTGGGGTTTGGTACAATTGCTGATCTTGGACAAGAATATTTTGTGATTGCATGGATGCCTCTGCCAGAACCGCCGGAGGAGGTGACCGGGGATGAGTGACACCTATCAAGAAAAACGGCATACCGTTATCAACGAGGTGGTTGTTGGAAAGAAGTGCGACATCTGTTCCAAGGACATCCCGCCAACGAGCAGGAGCTTTCCAAGGAAAAACCACCCATATTTCGACATCACAACTCATCACAGCGACTGGGGCAACGATAGCTGTGACAGCTATGAACACTTCCACGCCTGTTCTCCCGCCTGTGCGCTGAAGTTTGCGACAGAGTATCTCAACGACGATTTTGACGGGTGTCACAGCCGGGAGATTGAGATCAAACATCGCGGCGCGTGGTTCATGTCGGAGGAGGCGACCGAGGATGAGTGAACATCTGTCCGAAAAACTCCGGCGAGAGTGGCACGAAGCAAAAGACAGACTCGCAAAGTGGATTATCCGAAAGGCCGTTGAATGGCACGACCGTCTTAGCAATCGGGTATTCATGGCGTACAGTTGGCCGCTTGACGAGATTACGGATTATCACGTTTACGCAGAACGATCCTATAGGGACTGCCATGTGTTCGGGACGAAGGTTGAATATTATGACGGCAGAGAAACAGAGGGGGAAGAAGGTGGCGCGTGATGCGCGGACAGATCAGCATGACGGAGCTGCTCGGGGATCCTCAGCGGAGCCTCGAGGACGAGGCCCTGGAAGAAGATCTGCGGATCGAATGGCGATGGCGCAGGGATCAGCTGCAGGAGGCGCTCCGCTATCCGTATGACATGGACAGGATCGTGGAGACGCTGAAAAAGGTCCACGGCACCGGAGGCCGGAGCCTGACCTACGGATTCGCGAACTACGACGCGTCAAAGCTGTGGATTCAGATCAACAGAAAACCCACGGAGGACGGGAAGACCATCCGGATCCCGTGGACGGAGAAGTGCTACACCTGGCGACAGGTGGCGAACGAGATGATCAGGCTCTACGAGGAGGAGCTCTATGGCGATTATCACCGTGAATGACAAGCTCAGCGCGGCGGAGGTCCGCAGGCTGGAGGTGGGGACGCCGGTGATCCTGCACGGGCGGGACCGGCGGGGCTACCACACGGAGCTGGAGTGCACCGTGGTGCAGAGCGGCAAGAGCAAGGTGCTGGCATTCCGCGACATCGACGGCACCCGGCAGACGAAACCGATCCGGGATCTGCCGAACAAGTATTACACCCAGGGCGGCAGGGGCTGCGGACTGTAAAGAGGAGGACGGCGGTATGACGGGGTGGGCGACACTGGACGGACCGAACAGCTGGAGGTTTTATTGCTCCGAATGCTTCGGTACGGTGTACTGGCCGCAGGCCACAACGGGCGAGAACAAGGGGAAGCGAATCATCCCCTATCAGATCTGCCCGTACTGCGGGGTGATGATGAAGGGGCCGCATGCCGGCGAGCTGCCGGGCAGGCCCATGGGCGGACACATCGACATCGACGAAATGGACATGCGGGAGGATCTCGACGAGCTGGAGCGGATCCTGGCGCCGCTCCGGGAGGCGAGGGCGAGATGAAATTCACGACGACGGCGAAGATCCGGGAGATCTGGGACCAGCTGAGGAGCGAGCGGAGCCAGGAACGGCACGACGCGGCCATCAGCCTGCGGATGAACATCTACGAGCTGCCGAAGGTAGGCGCCTTCGATAACAGCCGGGCCCGCGGGAAGCAGGCCTACGCGGTGCCGCGGGAGCTGCTGGAGTACCTGACGGACAGGGCCAGCATCTGCGAGGACATGCTGAAGGACTGGATGGAAGAATACAACCGGGCGGAGGACCTGCAGCAGCAGCTGGATTATCTGAAAGGAAGCGGAAACGATGAGTGAGAAGCGGACGAGGGCGGCCTCCGAGCCGCCGCGGTGCGACAGAATGTCCTGCTTTGCGAACAAGGCGGGCCTGTGCAACTGCCTGAGCAATAACGAATTCACCGACAAGTACGGGAACAAGAGGGACTGCGCGTTCTATCAGCCCTGGAGCATCGAGCTGGCGAAGGAATCCGAGAAGCGGATCGGCTGGAACGTGAAGGGGGCGATCGTATGACGCAGGGACAGCGGACGAGCATCGAGCGCATCGCCGGCATGCTGGAGGGAATCGCGGCGGTGGCGGAGAAGGCGGACTTCCTGGACAAGAAGGCGCTGGCCAACGCCATCGGCGACTGCGTGGAGCACCTGGACGAGCTGCTGACGGACGACCTGTGGGACGACGATCAGGCGGACCTCAAGCGGGAGGAGTGGAGAGCGAATGTCGGAGCAGATGACGGTGGCGTCCACTGAGGCGAAGGCGAAGCCGGACTACACGAAGACCGCCGCCGCGCTGCTGGCGCGCTGCCGGGAGTTCTATCAGGACCCTGAGAACGAACGGGCCTATCAGGAATGGAAAGCGGGGAGGAAAGCGGGATGAGCGAGCAGGAGAAGATCGAGGTGTTCTTTATCTCCGGCCACAGGGCGACCTTCGACGTGCGGACGCCATTCGTCTCCAACGGGATCGGCGCGACCTACGAGGCGATCAAACGCACCGGCGCGCTGATCAACTGGGACGCGGTGGCGTGGATCCGCATCGTCAAACCCGGGCAGGAGGAAGACTGAGATGATGAACGGGATCGTGATCCGGCGGGCCGGGCTCTTCCTGGCCCGCGGCTCCGCCCGCAGCGCGGAGAAGGACGAGGCGGGATACTGCTGGTCCAAAGAGCTGCAGGCGGCGCGGGTGTACAAAAACCACGATATGGCCTGCCGGCTGGCCAGACGGATCGGCGGGCAGGTGCTGCTCATGAAGGACGGACGGGTGCAGGAGTGAGAATGCGATGGAGTGGGTGCTGGTGATCGTCCTGGGCGTGCTGATCTGCATCGCCGTCCGGGAAGAGATGCGGCGGGACTGATCTTTCCTAATTAAATGACGCCGGAGGATCTCTCCGGCACATGCGCGGCGGGACGGGCCCGGTCCGGTTCAAATCCGGGGCTGCGCACCGACAAGAGATCAGACGCCCGCGGAGGGACGGCCTCCGAAAGCGCGGGACGGGCTCCGCATTTCGGGGCTCGTATGGGATATTAACAAATGAACCAAAAGGCAGCGGAAGGATCCGCCATGGGATCCATCCGGTGGTGGTAAACCGCACCGAAGGGGGTGCCGGGGGAAACGGGCGCGCAGCGCCTGTGTCACCCGGCAGGATAGGAGACGGCATGAGCTGGGAGTTCGAGGCGCTGTTCGACATCGAGGCGGAGGGGACCGGGAGCCTGCTCGACGGAGAGTGGGCGGACGGACGCTGGCGGGACATCCCGACGGAGATCCGCGTGGGACGCATGGGCTACCGCACCCGGACGATCAAGGCGGGGCCGCGGCTGGAGGCACAGATTTTCCCCATCTTCGGGCGGGAGAAGACGGCGCGCGCCCGGCGGGCGAAAGCCAACCTCACCCCGGAGACGATGCAGCGCTGCAACGACGAGCGGGCGAAGAGACGGCTCACCCAGCTGCTGGACGCGAACTTCTCCGAGCACGACATCCACCTGACGCTCACCTACACCGGCACGCCGCCGGCGTATGAACAAGCGCACAAGGACGTGCGGAACTTCCTCCGCGCGGTGAAGCGGAGGCGGGAGCGGCTGGGGCTGCCGGAGCTGAAATACATCTACACGATCGAGGGAAACGAGGACGGCACCCGGGAGCGAATCCACACCCACATGGTGCTCAGCGGGGGCATGGACCGGCGGGAGCTGGAGGACATCTGGGGCAAGGGGTACGCGAACGCAGACCACCTGCAGCCGAACGAAAACGGGCTGGAGGCGCTGGCCAGGTACATCACCAAACAGCAGCGCAACCGCCGGAGGTGGGTCCGCAGCCGGAACCTCAAGCAGCCGAAGCAGAGGACCAGCGACACGAAGGTCAGCAACGCCAGGGTGAAGCGGTTGGCGATGGACTTCCCGAACAGCGCGAAGGCGGTGATGGAGAAGCTCTATCCGGGCTATCTCCACGTGAAGACGGAGATGCGGTACAGCGATGTGGTGGACGGCGTGTACGTGCGCTGCGTGATGCGACGGATCGGAGGTGACGGCCCATGACGGACGTGGAGATCCTGCAGGAGTGCAGGATGGCGGCCCTGGAGGAGCGGGTGATCGCGCGGCAGATCGAGCGGCTGGCGATGGCCGGCGGGCCGCGGCGGCTGGGGTCGGTGGCGCTGGAGATCGGCGCGGACCGGAAAACGAACAACGCACAGGCCGCGCAGGCCCAGCAGCTGGAGGGGCTGATCGACACGCTGATCCGCAAACGCGACGAGAACATCCGGATCATCGAGCGGGCGGAGAAGGTCATCGGCGGGATCCGGGAGCGGCGGGACCGGATCGTGATCCGCTGCTACTATGTCGAGGGCGAGAGCGAGTACGAGATCGCCGACGAGATGGACATGAGCCGGCAGTGGGTGAACCAGCGGCGGAACCGGCTGATCGATGAGCTGGCGGGAAACAAAAAAAGGCCGATAGCCAAAGATTATTGAAATGGCAAAGAAAATCGCGGATAATAAGACCATGGACATCCGCGCAAAGGAAAGACGATTCGCGGATGCCTTTTATGTTTCGCAGGCGTGGCGAAGATGCGCGGCGGGATACAAGGCCTCCGTGGGCGGGCTGTGCGAGAGATGCCTGCGGCGGGGGCTGATCACTCCCGCGGAAGAGGTGCACCACAAGATCAAGCTGACGCCGCAGAACATCAACAGGCCGGAGGTCGCGCTGAACTGGCGCAACCTGGAGGCTCTTTGCAAAGATTGCCACCTGCAAACCCACCGAAAACCGAAGCGATGGAGCGTCGATGACGACGGGACCGTGACGCCGAGGGATCCCCCCTGATCGAGGATTGTGCGGAGGGTGGCGCAGG
>Ga0326513_10003033_pt1 | contig 12269 bp, 15 predicted proteins | sample 2_2465_0518_D_FD_203654 | JGI IMG/M metagenome (GOLD analysis project Ga0326513, IMG submission 203654) | Bovine rumen microbial communities from UC Davis, California, United States - 2_2465_0518 | ecosystem: Host-associated > Mammals > Digestive system > Stomach > Rumen | place: USA... | reverse complement strand
CCATTATATTGTGGATAACTTTGTGGATAACTCGCTCCCCATTGTGGATAACTGTGAAACATTGTGGATAACTGTGAAACATCGCAATGTTTCACGGAATGTTTCACGGAATGTTTCACGCACCCGCTCGCGCTCCGCTCTCCTCACCCAGGAGCCGGACATAAAAAAGAGCCCCTCCGGAGAGGGGCCCGCGTGCGGATCAATCCCAGTGTGCGAAGAATACGCAATCGAATACAAGTGCGTTTCCGCTGATCGTAGAGCACAGACCGCCGGTGTCAACGATCGTCATAACGCCGTCCGTGTCAATCGAAGCGTTCGTATTTACTGACGCGTGGTTTGCTGTATCGATCACCGTTACAAGTATATTCGTTTTAGATCGAGGCCTTGTATTTGAATAGAGTGTAAGCGGCTTGTCATTCGCTGCATAGTTTCCTCCAGTCTTTGCAACTGCGCCGCTCAGATGGACAATATATCCGGAGCGCTCCGTTCGGTTCGGGAGCGCGCTCGATAACTGCACAAAACCGCTCGCGAGTGCAAAATTCATACTGGGTGACAAGTCTGTAAAATCTATGAGTGTCGTTGTTGCGTTGTCGTAATTACCGGTAGTTAGGAGTGTCTTTCCATGGATCACAGACTGGTGATTATTATCATCGCTAAAATCGCAGCCGATAAATTCTGCGGAGGACCCCGAAAGCGCCTGGTAATTATATGTATCAAAATTTTTCGAGATCACCCAGCTTAATTTCACGCCTTTATGCGCGGCTGCGCGTAAGATGATACCCGTTACAATAGAGCCGCCGGTTTTCCCGAGTACGCGACAATGGTCTATTACAACATTTGCAGCCACAGCGAGATCCAGGCCGGCGCCGTAGAATTGGTTTGTAATGTTGGGATCATTTCGTGTTGTATCAAAAATGCTATTTGCAATCGTGATATTATTGTCCGCAATTCTCGCGATCGAACAATATACATCATGCAGCGTGATATTATCCATCGCGGAGAATCCCGCGCCGACTCTAAGAATGCTGCAGTAAATATTTTCTGCAGTAACATTTTTCAGCGTTGTAATACCCCTGGCGTCATTCTGAGGAGTCATGGAGAAAAGCGAGCGCGGCGCGTAGATATTCCGCAGCGTCATATTATCAATAATATATGTTCCATCTCCGCCGGGTTCCGCCTGGAACACAAAGGCGCTGTTACTCCAGATGTTTTCGATTAAAACATTAGATTTAGAGCTATAATTCGCGACGCCTCCGGCAGGGTTCTTCATCATCTCATAAGATGCCCGGGAAATTCCAATAGCTCCGGTATAATCACTCTGTCCAGGCTGCAGCACGTCATCATCACGAACATATCCGACGGCGAGATCGTGCATATAAACATTGCTTCCGGCGATTCCGATCGCCGCTCCCCAATAGGGAGTGTTCATCTCTCCATAAATGAGACTCGATTCACCGTCGCCGTAAATTTCTGTATTTTCGGGAATGGGAACGATTTCTTTAAAATGATACGTCCCCGGCGGAAAATAAATTGCACCGCCGCCCTGGGTAACGAAGCGATCGAAAATACTGATGATACGCGTATAATTAAAATTACTATCCGAGCCATGAAGTCCGAACATTTTCGCGTTTACCGGTCCGCTGATGATCGCGGCAGCATATAAGCTGTTTTCGAGTGATTCGCTTAAAGCATCGCCGGTTTCGGAGATAATATATAAGGCCGCGCCGCCGTCGGCAGCGTCATAATACCCCCGAGTGACGCATAATGTACCGCTACTGAGATCTTCCGCTTTCATGGCAGCTACATTTGGAAAAACATGAATTACGGAGGCCGCGAGATCGCCGACCAGGTTCTCGATCTCAGTAATACGCCCGTCGTAATTAAAAATAGGCGTCCAGTATTCCGAGTTGGTAATAGACACTCCGGACGGTACCGGCGAGACAGACATATATGCATCGCCGGTTTTAGGATCAACTACAACAGTATTAGCCTCATACTGTGAAGTAATGGACCACTGCAGAGGTTCGGCGTATTTTACGCGATTCATTAAAACAAAATTTTCGACGGTGTCGGAAATTTCCGTCACGCGCTTAATCAACCACCCGAGATCATTGTCATATGTCCGGGTATGCGGAAATTCGAAGAAAGACATTGCTGCACCTCCTTACCATAAAGCTAAAAATAAATCATGCTCAAGTTTCGAGACGATCCACTCATAAGGATTAAACCGTTCCAGGAGGTCAAGCTCCTCGTTAAACATCTGCTGCGCGGTCATCGTTCCGATATTGCCGTAGACAAGGCGCGTCTCATTTTCCTTGTCTGCGAGATTCTCAGAAAGATCGCGGGAACGCTCCGTGTCGAGCTCGCGCTCGTTGTTTCCGTCCGCCTGGTTCTTTTCATCCGGCGCGTACTCTTCCGAATTATAGGCGCTTACGGTTTTCTCGTTGTTGTTTCTGTAATCATCTGTGATCGTGCCGGAGTCCGTCGTAGTCTCATTTTCCCCGCGTTCGCGGTCGAGTGTCCTTGACACTGTTTCGTTCCGCCGGTAGTTTTCAAGCGGCAGATACTCAGCTTTGACCAGATCGACCATTTTCGCGATCCCGTAGGCGTTCGCGCCGAACCATACTGTGATCGCGCTCGCCATAGTGTCCGGCTCCGAGAAAAGCGGCGTTAAGAGGCCGCACCGGATCATGATCATGCTTTTCAGCGTATCAACGGAAAGCGGCTCTGGCGCCTGGACGCCTCCCAGGACATCAATTCCGAATTCCTGGCCGAAGTCAACCTGGTTCTGAAAGTTCATTTCTCTCCACCTCCTCAAACTTCGCGAGACGGAAACCGAGATTCAAATCGAAGATCCGGTTCGCGGTCGCGAGCGTGGCGTTTACGGTCCGGAGCCAATGCTCGACATTCGACGCGACTTCCTCGCGCCGGCTCTCCGCCTCCGTAGTGATAAGGCGCTCTTTCTTTTCCGTGTTGGTAGAAAGGATTCCGATCTCCGTCAGGAATTCGTCAATGATCCGGTTCTTTAAATCGTTTACCAGGTCCCCGACGAAATTCTGCTTCACGTTATTAAAAAGAAACTGGTCGCGCATGGAAGGATCGCCTTTAAGGAAAACGGCCGGCTCTCCCATGCTCAACATATCGAACAACTTCTTAAAGGTTTCCGCCTGGGCCTTGGAGTCCGCGAACGCGACGAAGGCCGCTTTCGCGTTCATGAGATTCACAGCTATGCAGCTGTCCGCCATGGCGAGTAAGGTCGCGTATCTCTGCAGCATCACTTCGATCCCGGTGTAATTATACTGCAGCCGGATCAGCGCGCCGTCGATATCAATCTCGCGCTCAAAGCTGCCTAGAACGTGGTTCGCGATCACAATCGTCGTGGGCCGGTTGAATACGTTATTTCCCGAAAATCCGCACTGTAACGGCATGGGACCGGCTCCTGGGTCCACGATCGCGAAATATCCGTCCAGGAATAAATGCAGCAGAGCATAATCCTGTTCAGGCCAGTCTGCCGGCCACCCTGTGAATTCAAAGCGGCCGCAGACTTTCCGGAGGAGGAAATTCCGGTAATATAACGAAGAAGTGTTCGCGACGCCGTCGACATCTTTCGGGCGCCTCGCGAAAAAATTCCGGAGGAGGTCCGAAAAGGGAATACTTTTATCACTCAATATAAACACCTCCATCTAAAAGCGCGTTGCACTCGTCCAGGATTCCGCCATAGAAAGGCGCCGCGACTTCCGCGCACCTGGTCTGTACATATCCGGCGAGATCTCCCAGGCGTTTCACAGCCATGGTGGGAGTCCCCACGACCGCTCCCACGCTTTCCGGCGTCACGTTCGTATTATGGCAGATGGAAATACAATAGCAAGTAGCGGAGAGGCCCATAGAGGCGCCGCCTCCGCCTCCGGCGATCGTAGACGGCGTCGGCGTATTGGACGCGATCACGCCGAAGATCCCCGCGGCGCCGATCTTCGCGGCAAGCGCTGCAGCCGTTCCGCCGGTCGCAATAGCGGCGGCTCCGGCGGCCGTGGCGCCGATCGCGGTCACAACCTGGTTTCCGACAGAGACGGCCGAGCTTCCGATCGCATAAGCGCCGGCTACATTTCCGCCATACTGTCCGATGTATTTCCCCGATCCGGTACTCACCTCGATAATCAGATCGCCGGTAATGACATCGAGCGACGCGTCGATCGTGATCGTGCTTTCACCGATCAGATCACCGACGGAAAGCTGAATGAATCCGGTAAACGGAATATACAGATAGAGCTCCGTATATGGCGCATTCCGGCGCCAGTCAGAAAATTGCCAGGGGATCGCGACTGATGCCGTGTCGTTTACGATCCGGTTCGTGATACGCTTTCCGCTCTTTCCGCTGTTCCAGGTCCCGAGATAGATTGTCTCACTCGTTCCGGAGATCGCGCCCGGAAGCACTGGAAGCTGCTTCGCTGAAATAATGCAGTCAGCAGCAGAGCGGCTTCCGAGAATATGCCGGAGCGAGATCACAATATTTTCTCCGATCGTATTCAAAACGTTCGCGATTCCTTCAAGCGGTTCATCCCATTCGATTTCCGGAATTGGCAGCCGGTCCGGTATCTCGTCAGAGTTGATCGTATCGAGAAGTGAATCGGCCGTACTTCCGTCCATCTGATAGAATGACGCGCCGTTCTGCGTAATGATGCCGGCAACGATCGTTCCGCCTGGGAAAGAGTGTCCACCCAGCGCCTGGAAAGCTCCTGAGTTTACCGCGGTCGTTTTGCTTGTGACCATGGAGAGACGCGTGTCGACGATTTCTGTGTTCGCGGTCACATCGTACATGACGAAAGCATTTGTGTTCAGTATCCACCCGCGGAGCGTCGCGAGCACATCCATCGCGCACCGGATCTCATAGCGGCCGTTTCCGACGCTGATCACATCCTCGATATAGTAAAACCATCCCTCCCATTCGACATAGTTGTAAGAGAAACCGTTGTACCGCTCCAGGAGGAAAATCGGTGTTCTATATGAAGTAGGATGCTTTAACAGAACGGGAAACTCCTCGCCGGAGATCCCTGCGACCTCCGGCGTAAGAGTGGAGTTTTTCCGCTTCTGAAATTCATAGCAGACAATCGTCATTGTAGCCATGGGAGCTCCTTAATTGAGGGTGAATACTGCGAAGTTTTCGGAAAGATCATTAAACCATAACTGTTTCGCGTGGTAGTAAGTGTTGTAATAGAGGCCGGCCGCATTGATCGGTGTCGTCGCCACTTCCTCTTCCTCGCGATACATACCGAGTGCGTCGCGATCGTGAATAATCGCGATAACATTTTCGATCGTTGCCTCCGTTCCGTCCGATGCCCTTTTAATACTGATCGTCATTGGATGTTCAGGACTCTGCCAAAACGCGAGTTTCTGATATGCAGAGTCCACCGATACCAAATTCTCATTGAAAGCGCGATACTGTAAAACAGTTTCAGCAGCGCGAACAAACGGCGAAATAATTTTAACTCTGAGCATTTCTTTCGGAGTGAATGTTTCGATGCTGTGATCATTAAACATGACGCCGAGCTCCTGCATCTGATCAATGCATTCGTTAATAATTCGCATAGCGAAGGAAAGGAAAGAAGCGCTATTTAATGCTTTTGCTGCAGTTAATGGCTCCTCAGGGTGTTCCGATGCGTTATACATCTGCAAGAGCCGGTATCCGCGCGTGGTTTCGGCGGCCATGTTTCCAAGCGCGATTCTGCCGAGATTTTCAAGTGAAACTTCCATGGCGTTACGAACCTGTCCCATCACAGCGCCCAGGAACGCACCCATGGCGGATTCCGAAAGAAACGCCTCGCGGAGGTGTACTTTCTGAATCGTTACGTGGAATTGGTACGGGGACCTGGTCACAAAGAATTTCTGCTCGACTTCCGGTTTTGCAACTTTGTAATGATCCACGCTCTGACCATCGACAAGATCGTAACTCTGATCCGCTTCCGCCTCCGGCATATGAACGCGGATCTTCTGAAGGATCGCTCCCCACTCGAAATCGTCGCGTACCATGTCCGCGAGCTTTGAACGATAACGGCGATAGCTGATGATCGTCCTCCCGATCCGCTGCACAAGCGTATTAAGGAATGCTTCCGTGTTCGTGTTCGAGGAGAGGATCGTATTCCCCAGGGACACAAGGCCGGCAGTATCCTTGACGCTGAGAGCCTGGGTGCCGAATGCTTCCTGGTTTACTGCGTTTACAAGCTGATAAATCTGATTAGTATCCATTTCTTACTCCTTTCATTTTATAAAATCCGCAAACGCTTTTTCTGCGTTCACCGGTTCACGTGAAACATGGCGCGAAAGCGTGAAGTTTAACTCTTTCGTCTTCCGGAGCTCCTCACGCAGCGCCTTATCATCCGCTGTGAGTTTCTCGTTTTCGCTTTTGAAACTGTCGCGCTCCGCGGTGAGATTCTCGATGGTCTTATTCTGAGTTTCGATGAGATCTTGCATTTCCTGTTCTGTCATTTTACACCTCCATATACAGGGAGAGGGCCCAGGAATGCTGACAAGGCGGCCCCACTCTTCCGAGCTCTGTCCGGGGCTCCCGGGCCTATTTATAAAGTAACATCATTTCAGTTTATCGGCAAGGGTGTATTTTATGGTAAACTCCGAGAAATAAATCCGCCCTTCGATCATGGCGGCGCGGATCGTAGGACCGTAGCGCCGGTTAAAAGCGGCAAGCTGGTCCCTGGAAGAAAAGCACAGGCACTCCGCGCGGCTCCGGCAGCAATACCAGGAGGCGCCGGATTTGTGCCGGTAAATATAAATATCGTCGAGCGCGCATACAGGGCGGTATTCTTTGAGCGGCTGCTTTTTGACATTGTAAAAGGAATCATTCGCGAAAACATTTTTCAAGGCTTCGTCCGCGTAGGCGCTGCCGGCAGCCATCTTGTAAAGCGCTGTTTCCGCTTTCTCCTGGGAGACTTCCGAAACCGGGAGCTCAATAAAATACTCCTTGGTCACTCGCATGGTCGAGTTGGTCCGGATCATGTCCTCAATTACCGGAATGAGGCCGAGCTCCGCGAGTATCGGGTTACTTAAGCGCTGCGCGTTTGAGAGCATGATCACGATAAGCGGCGCCCGTCCTTCGAGCTCGCGATTTCGGTTTACCGTCTCATAGAAATTCAAGAACGCTTTCCCCTGGTTGAAAGACAGCTTCCGATTTTCTATGAATTCATCGAAGAGGACCATTTCAACATCCGAAAGATCGACGCCTCGCATATTTTCAAAAGTGGAAAGCGCCGCGCCGTATCCGATGGTTTTCTCTGCAGCATTATCCCGAATGATATAGATCTCTCCGGCGGATTTTAAAACGACATCACGATCATGATCGGCGTTTACCTTTTTGAACGGATTCCCGAAAGCGGACGCACACAAAGACATTTGCTTGTCAGTATTCCGGATGTACATGAAAGGCTTGCCGGCCTCCAGGAGATAAGAAAGCGCGGAGTAGGTTTTTCCTATTCCGCGCCCGCCTATCACGATCGAGATCGGCCGCAGTCTCCCGACTCTGTTCTTGATCTCGTAGTAGTCCATATTAAATTACCTTGCAGGTGATAAAGCTCTTTCCCTTGTAATTCTGTGAGGCCATCTGGAAGATCTCAAGGCCCCAGGTTTCCGGATCTTCGCCGTTCATCGCTTCCATGATCGCTTTGAAATTCTCGATGAAAGAGGGGCTGCCGGTGATGTACATCGTGCCGTTGTTGTCGATGAGGAGGATCTTGTTGTAAACCGTTTGCCCTTTCGAGCGGTCGTTCTCGATCTCCAGCAGAGCGTAGGCGGCTACCGTAATAGCGAGAGTGTTGTCGTTGGCTGTCGCGGCGTTAATGTCTACGCAGCTCTGTAAGGATACCTTGATGATAGCAATCTCCTTTTTCGTGAGCTCTCGTCCGCCGGCTTCGACAATAGTAGTTTTCATTGACATGATGTTATTCTCCTTTTCTGTGTGAATGTGTGAGTGTGTATCTATTACACTATTTAGTTTATTCTATATCAGCACGATTTGCAAGTGCATTTTCCAAAAGCCCGAGATACTCGCCAGTGACGCCGATGGTATAAGTATCGTCGATGAGCGCGGTATTTGACGCCGTTGTGAAAGTGCATCCGTCAATCGTGATTTTATGTATCTCGTCATCGTTGTAGTATGCAACCAGGTGGCCGGACCGCTCGATCACGGTCCCGATCTCAAAGGCGTCGATTCCTTTCCGGTTGAAAAATTCCGCGCCGGCCTTTTTGCTCACGCCGGCAATGGTGGAGTGATACTTTCCGCCGCTTTTGACGATGTACTTTTTCGCGCCGAGCGTCCGGAATTCCTCATATCCTTCCGGAGGCGTTTCTTCCTCCCAGGTCCCCATAATTTTTATGCTGCCGTCGGGAGCTTCCGCCCACGCTCCGACCTCCTGGGCGCGCTTTTCATTTTCTGCGTTAAGTGCTGCGAAATCGGCGGAGTGATCATTTCGGCATTTGATAGAATCAGTATCGTCATATACGTTGTCACGACCGACTTTCCACAAGCCGCTCCGGAGCCGGCGCCGCGCATTTGCCGTTACCCAAACGCCGTGTTGATATGAAAGAAAGCTGTTCCGTGACTTGTAGTATTTGTTCAGAGCGTCTTCTATGCCGAGGGGCCGCGTCGTGAATTCCCCATGGATATACTCGACGATCGGTTTGCAGACATCCGTTACCATCATACCATATGCGGAATTTAAGCGGTTCTTACTTTTGGCATACTCATAGTATGCTTCCGGATTCCCGTCCAATTCTGTTTTGGCGCGGAAATAATTCATAAGACACTCTTTAAATTCCTGGGGGAGCGGCCCGTATTTTGAGGCCCATACCTCGCGGATGTAAAAGCCGGTATACGAATACTCGCGTTTCATGATCTCCAGGTCGATATCAGTTAAGACACACTGGACCAGGTCCGCGCGGAGAATGCGGCCGTTATCTATGACGCGTTCTTTCGAGACTGCTTTACACCTGGAATATGGCAAGTATGGATTGCCGCATAGACCGGAGTATTTCAGATTCTCAAACCGGCATTCGATCAGCATCGCGAATTCCGACATATCCCGATTGTAAAAAGTAGACGGCGCGATTTTAAAGAATTTCCCGATAGGAAACTGGTCCATCATCATACACGCCGGATAGGAGCTTTTAATGTCGAAAGAATGGATTCCGTGCAGCGTCTGCCGGCCCCATAATAGATTTGCGTGGGTATCGCCTCCGCGGAAAGCGTCTTTACACATTTCGTATAGATGGGGATCAAGGCGCGTATCCTTGAAATACTGGCGAAGCCTCTTATTTTTGGAGTAGCGGCGCCGGAAATCGCGCCGCACGAAACCGGTCGAAGTCATGGGAATGATCGCCAGTGAATCCGTCCGCATATACTCGCGGATGCACTCCGCCAGGCCGCGGACATCGTTATAACAGTAAGCGAGCTCCTCCTCTGTGAGGACCGTGTCCGGCGTTCTTATTTTGGTGTAGTCATATGTATCAACCAGTTTATAATGGGTGACATTCGCAGTATTTTGGCAGAATTTCGCGAGGGACATATTCGAAAGCGCGTAGGAGTCCCGGAGCTCGATCGAGTCATTTAAGAGCGCTTTAAGCGGCTTCCGTATATCCCGATAAAAGCCATCTGTTATGTAGAAAAAGCGCCGCATAAATTGAAACTCGAAAGAGAGGTTATGGACATAGACCGGCAGCCGGAATTTGTTACTTAATTGGAGGTGGTAGGATATCACATCGAAAAAGTTTGTAAGCTGCTCCCAGGTCCGGCCCATATAGACATCGTCTCCCATGCAGAATTGCCAGTGGTGCATGAAAGCATAGGGCCGCGCATCTTCCTCTTTAGGAACAATGGTCGTTGTCTCAATGTCGAAAGCGCAAGGAATTTCATAATATCGAATCCCATGCTTTACGGTCGTTGGCGAAAAAACATACTTGTGATAGTCCCATTCTTCCGGAGCATATATTTTTTCCTGGACGATTCCATTGATTGTTTCGACATTTATCGTTTTCATTCTTCAGATGCCCATCCGTCCCATACTTGTAAGATATCTTCTGCTTCTGATTCACCGGCAGTAAATTCATTGTAGCTTTCCACAAGATCGTCAATATTGGCGCCGCGCTCCATGGCGTCCGAAACTCGCACCATTGCGTCCTTACTTCCGAACATCCCTCTGATTTCGTTCCACGCGTCCGACTCAAGGAACCGGAGAAATGCCGCCTTGTCTTTTCCGACATTGTAGCCGGCGCGCTCCATTCCTTCGAGAATGTTGGAGCGGCGTTCCATTTCGCCGGAGAGCGTCGAGGTCTGATAATTCAAGAATTTGGTAACTTTCTCCAGGGACCGTAAAAGAGACTCGGCGCTTCCGGTTTTCGCCTGGGAGAAACGGGTCTTGCCGAGCTCCTCGACGGCGCGCTTATAGGCGCCAGTCTCGAAGCCTTTCCGTTCAAGCGCTCGCATACGCTCGTTGGCAGCGCGTCCATATTTACTGTTGAGGCGGCCGAGCTCCGCGAGGGCGGAGGAGTCTCCGCCCGCGGCCCGACCGGCCAGATCTTCGATATTCTCGAAAGATATAGCCTTGTATTTTGCCATGATGTTACCTCTTTCGCGGCGTGCAATACTTCATCCACTGATCGCGATTACCGTTAAACTTGTCCATGTCCCAGGGCGTAGATGTGAATTGCCAAATTGCCCAAAACGGATATGGAGCGTACATTTCTTTTGTAAGCTCCGTCCGATAGCGCGGATACCATAATCCGATATCCTCCCGGAGGATCGCGTACCCGATACGCTTTAAGCCCTCCGTTCCGGTGTAGACGAGCGGCAGCACTCCGGTTTCATCTTCGACATAACGGCACCATTCGAGCACCCATGCGGCGAGTTTCTGATCTCCGACAGTGAAGGATTTTCCCTCGACATCGAGCGCCAGGAGCGCGCGTCCGGCATACTCACCGACGCAGGAAAGAAAGTGTTTCGCTTCGGCATCCGGATCGTTCTTTTCCGGTCGCGCGTAGTGGTAGAAGCCGAAAAGCTGCCGGTTCAAATCGAGCGTCGAAAGATACTGATTCATGAGCGGATCACGATAGGTCCGCCCTTCCGTTGCTTTCATGATCACGAAATCCGGCCTGGTAATATTGAGCGTGCCGGCCGCGATCTGCCGCGAGTTGTGATGAGAAATGTCAATTCCTTTTAACATAACTTACTCCTTTCCGAGACGGTCCAATAATCTCTGCATGACCTGGGTGTTGTTGTTGATCGCGTCGCGAAGCTGATTTACTTCTTCCTTATGGTCCGCGTCCTGGTGGATCATATGAAGATAGAGCGCGACGCAAGCGGCAATCGGAAAACCGACGGCCTGGATCGTGGTGATGATTGCGTTTGCATCCATGGTACACACCTCCTTTCAGAGTCATTATAAATCCTCTGAGCTGGCGGCGTAAATGGTGTGTTCGCCGGCATCCACGCTGATCCGGAGTATGCAGCCGCACACGTTGACGGCCTCCGCGATCTGTTCCAGGGAAAGCGTCCCGCGCTTTAAGCGCTGTCCGAAATTCTGAGGAGAGAGTCCCAGGGCGTCCGCGCAAACCCTTGCCGGCGTTTGGGTGACATCCATGACGAAGCGTAAGAGATCTGATAGAATCATAAGATACCTCCTTTCAAAGATAGTATAAACTCAAAAGTTTATTCTGTAAAGGTTGCAAAAGTAAACGAATTAGTTTATACTATGAGTGTAGCAGAAAACAACCACCCAGGAGGGACAAAATGACAAAGGAATATGCAGAGAAGAAAATCAGAGAAGAGTATGAGAAAATCGTTGAGGCCAATGATCAGATTTTAGAGAGAATCGACGAAGACGAGTACACACGGCGCGCGGTCATCTCAGTGCTGAAAGAGAATACAAAAGTGTTTTACTGCAGCGCAAATGTAGTTGTCTCGATCTTCATCGAAATCGCTGATCCGGACATTGCTAACGAGTGGCGCGATCTCTTTAATATCGTTTGCGATCTTACGAACGAGCTTACAAGTAGAATCATGAAAATCGAGGAGGGATACGTAAATGGATGATATCTGTTATGAATGCCGTCTATATGGTGATGATTACAGCTATGACAGCGACGGCGATCTTGTAAGCAACTGTTATGATTGTCCCATGAATCCAAATGCATGGAGATTCGTGGCGGATGATCCCGATTAAATTCTAAACGCGAACCCACGCGGCTCCGTCTCCGGACGGAGCCCTTTTTAT
>Ga0326513_10003031_pt1 | contig 12270 bp, 12 predicted proteins | sample 2_2465_0518_D_FD_203654 | JGI IMG/M metagenome (GOLD analysis project Ga0326513, IMG submission 203654) | Bovine rumen microbial communities from UC Davis, California, United States - 2_2465_0518 | ecosystem: Host-associated > Mammals > Digestive system > Stomach > Rumen | place: USA... | reverse complement strand
CCCTATCCTACCGAATACAAAGTATTATGGTCATATGGTGCAGTCAAGTGTCGATAGTATTAACATTGCGTATTATGATGCAGAAAAGAACTTTATTCCTCCGCTTAAATCGTCTGTTCACACATATAAAAATCGTGCCGACACCACTCCGTCTGATGCGTATTTTATGCGTATTACAATAACAAAAACTTATACTTCAGAAGAAGAATTTTGCATCAACCTCTCATGGGACGGCGAGAAAGACGGAACCTACGAACCCTACGAACTGCACAGCTACGCCTTGGATTCCTCCCTCACGCTTCGTGGTATTCCGAAACTGGATAGCGACAATAAGCTGTACTATGACGGAGATACGTATGAGTCAGATGGCACGGTGACGAGGCGGTATGGGATTGTGGATTTGGGTGATTTAAGTTGGGATGTAATAGGCAACAACAAATTCAGAGCCACTTTGCCGAACGGGAAAATACCGGGATATTTTGGTCAGATAGTGCTTTGCTCCTGCTACGGGACGAGAGCGTCCAATCCTGCATCAATGAACGAATACGAATACTGTTGCGGTTCAACGTACTACAACGGTTCGGTGTGTTGGCTCGTCATCAAAGACAGCCGTTACTCTTCTGCATCAGATTTCAAGTCAGCTGTCAGCGGAGTCCAACTCTGCTACGAACTTGACACCCCCACCACCGAGAGCGCAGACCCGTATCAAAACCCGCAAATCGTCAACGACTTCGGCACAGAAGAATACGTTGACGCTGGCGTGACGGCCGCTACGCCTACCCGTGATGTGGCGATTCCTGTGGGGCACTCTACGTTCTATGCCGCCAATCTTCGTGCGAAGCTGGAAATGGCTCCGGACAGCCCAGACGGTGATGGGGACTACATCGTGCGGCAGACGGATGGCGAAAATTCCTACGTTCCGCTTGTGATTCCCACGGAACTCCCCGCAAACCCGTCCGCGGATGGAACCTACTCCCTAAAAGTGACCGTCAGCGATGGTACGGCTACCCTGTCTTGGGTCGCTGATTCTTAAAGGAGGTGCAACACTATGATGATTCGTATTAAGGCTCCTGATGGCAAAAAGCTCCGCAACATTAAAACCGAATCCCTCTATTCCGAGGTGGTATGTGACGAGCGCAACCGTGACCTCTACGTGCTGACTGATTCGCACGATGACCCCGTTGTCGAAACGCTGGACGGCGTGACGCTTGGGGACAGGGTGGCAGACCTTGAAGATGCTGTCGTTGAACTGGCTGAAATTATTTCGGAGGTAGAGTGATGGTTCATATTTATTGCAGGAAGATTTTGGCTGGTCAGATGGAACTGTCAAGCGTACCGCTGAGATGGCGGGACGCTGTAGAAGCCGAACTATCGAAGAATGGCTATTCTTTGTGATTGCGATAATCCCCAGCAAAGAATAATTTATCTCCCCTTAGTCCATTCTTATATCTCAACAATAGCGTTGTTCTGTTGATGCAAAGTATTCTTGCCCATTGGGAAAGGTTGTGTGTTTCCCCGTTATATTCAATATGGATAACATTTGAACGATTATCCCCTTGAACATCTACGGAAACGAAACGGCAGTTTTCTGGACAATAATTCCCATTCGGGTCAATTCTATCAATAGTACACTTACCTCGTGGGGCGTTATAATCGTAGCCGTTTGCCAAAGCCCATTCCTTAAAAGCGGGATAATCCAACCATGCGTCGCAGATTTTAACGCCCTTTGCTCCATACCTTTGGTATGTAGGGTCATTCTTGTTATAGCACCGAACTTTCATGCCTGACCATAACTGATATAGGCGATTCCTTTTCCCCATGCGATTTCCATCGCCGTGTTTTGTGTTTCTGGCTGTTGTGGCGATGCTCCGCATCTGACTCGTTAAGCAACCACAATTTGTTTTTCTGCCAGCAGCTAATTGTTGGGCGAGTGCCGTACATTCTTTTCCGCATTTGCAAAGGCAAAGATATTGTGGGTATTTTCTCCCGCTTGATGCAATATGGTCTTCAATGCGCTTTATGACGGTTAAAGAACCAAATTGACACCCAGAAAGGTTTACAAATGACATGACAACGACTCCTTATGTTTTTTATTATTATACCACATTACATGACGTAAAACAAGCACCGATAAGGTGGAGAGAAGCAGTTAGGGAGGCCCTTGGTGATTAACTTCATCTTCGGTATGTTCGTTGGGGCGGTTGTCGGCCTTCTGATTGCCGCCTTGATGAGGGTGAATGATTAGGGTCTATAAAGCGATACTAAAAGAACGCGGCAGTTTATTGAGTTTATTGAGTTTATTGAGTTTATTGAGTTTATTGTCAAGTGTTAGCAGAGTTAGCGGAGTTAGCAAATAACACACACAATATCGGTGTATTACGATAACGAGGAATAACGCAATACTGTGATATTGCAAACGTAAAAGGGCGTGTTTCACGTCCTTTTTTGTTACCTTTGTTCAATTTCTCGAATAGACTTAAATATATAAGGCAAAAGGAGCTTTTTCAATCCAAATGGCGAACAATCTTTCAAAAAACATAAAGAACGGTTTGCTTTCATCGTATTACCTAAACGTAATACCTTCTAATACTCCTGCCTTCGCTCAAAACAGATACAACAAATATCACGACGAAACGAATGCTTTCTACGATACATACGCGAAATACGCAAGCAACGTGTTCGATGCGGAGATGCAAGGGCTTAATTACGCAGATTTCTATGCGTGGAGAAAGGTAAGGATTCGTTCGTCGGCTGTTATCAACCCATCTACGGGCGAGAACTTGTCCGATAATTGGCAGAAGATTCTCATTTTGGACAAAACGGTTGACATGATACCTTTGGGAGCTTACGTCAAATTTGGCGGCTCTACATGGATCGTCTATAACCCCGATAACGTTGCGGCTACTGCGGGTACGGCTATTGTTGTTCGTTGTAATACGACGTATAACACACTCGATTACTACGGAAACATTGTAAAAACGCCTATGCACTACGCGAAAGGCACGATTCTCGCTTCTTCGCCGTACTATATGCAGTATGATGCTACGATAGACGGTTATCAGCACATCGTCATGCAGTACAACGAGAACACGAAGCACGTAGGAAATAACACGAGAATCATTCTTGGAAGTAGTGCTTTCGGCTTCTACGGCGTGTCTAATTTCGCTTTAGAGTTTACGGACGATGAAACTTCCAATCACGTCATTAGAGCCGATTTGCGGCTTCAAGAGACGCTTAAAACGGACGATACGGTGAATCACATTGCCGACGCAGGAAGTTTTAGCTTCAATTTGAACCTCGGCGGCGCAAATACAATGCACGAAGGCGATACACAGAAACTTACCGTTCAAGCCCAACGCAACGGAGAGTTCATCGAAAGCACAGAAGAATACCCGCTTTCCTATACGTGGGCTTCTTCGGACGAGAATGTTGCAACGGTTGATGAAAACGGCGTTGTTACGGCTGTTTCGGACGGAAACTGTGTGATTTCCTGCGTTTTAGATCAAAACACACAAGAAACCGCTAAATTTTCAATCGTTATTGAAGCTCGTGAGAGCAATAATTACGTTGATTTCGTTAGTTCTGCTCCCGAAAACGTGCGTGTTCTTGATAGCTTTTCATTGGAAGCTAAATATTTTGAGAACGGCGTTGCGACGGACAACGCAATTACATATACAGTCGAAGCAGAAAACGAAGATTCATTATCTTTCACGCAAAGCTCGAATATACTATATGTACAAACTTGGGCTTCTTCGGAAACTCCTGTTACAATCACAGCATCTTACGACGGATATTCCGAATCCGTTTCATTTACCATTTTAGGGTACTAAAAGCCATGATAAAAGTTAATTATGTATGTCCGCATCGGGTAGTGCGTAGCGACATTCCGTTTATTATGTGTGACGCGCAGATGAAACCGAACAAATCTTACAAGACACCAAAAGAGTGTGAAGATGCTATATGCGGACACGTTTTCTTTTGTAACAAAGTAAGACGTTGGGAAAACACGGAGCAAGCAAGAGTATGCCCTTACAATAAGTAAGCAAGAATTGAGGAATCTGCAAGGTGGAGACGAAGGATATTGTAACAATAGTTGTCGCAATCGTGTCAAGCGGTGCGTTCTCTGCGGTAATTAACGCTGTTTTGGCGGCTCGTCACGAGAAACGACAGAAAGAAACTGGCGTTACAACAGGCGTTCGTATGCTGCTTTACGATAGAATCAAGCATCTTGGCAAGGCATATATCAGCCGTGGAAGCATTACGGCAGAAGAACTTGAGGACTTGATTGCCATGCACAAAACGTACCACGATGACCTCGGCGGTAACGGATTTTTAGATGCTTTGATGAAGTCGGTTAATTCTCTGCCTATTAAGAAATGAAATTTTTGCATATTTCTGCAATTTTTTCACATTGCAGAATTTTGCTAAAGAAATACTTTACATTTGTCAAGTAGACGGCATGGAAAAGTAAAGAAAGAAAGGAATTGTAATGTCTGACTATATCTCCCACAAAACACTCTATATCGGCAAAGGCGGTAGCGTGTCGGGAGATACTTCGTATTTGCAAGGACAAAGCTATTCCGTCAAAAACAGAACGATTCACATAAAGAATGTCAGAATTTCGTTCGATACAAACCGAAAACCAATATATACGAAGGGCGTTGTCGATGTATGGATGCGAAATCCGAGAACGGGAGACTTGGATTATTACTCCAACAAGCTCCATTCTTCGCAGATTGAATCTTCTGTCAACATGAACCCGTTGCAAGCGGGTATCGGAAATCCGACAGTCATACAAATTCCCGACACAGCGAACATAACGCTCACATTAACAGCAGCCGATATTTCTCTTGCTGAAAAGGCATTGGAAACGGGCGGTACGGTTTCGTATAACGGCATAATTCCTGTCATGGAAGGCATTGTTGCTATCGGAACGCAACTTAAAGTGTCTAAAAAGCCTGTAGCCGCTTATGGCTTTTCGTCTGCATTTGCGTTTATCGACAACAGCGGTGTTGCCTATACGGTTGATACAGATACGGGCGTTATACAAAACTTTGCGGCGACAGAAGGAAGAACGTACTGCGTTAGATATTTTACAAACGCGGCATCTGCTATGGAATTGAGAATAGATTCCGTATTCAATCCGTCTGTGGAAACCGTTATGATGCGCTTTCCTGCGTACACGACGCAAGGACAAAACGATTCTTCTTCTACGCATTGCGGCGATTATTACATTTGGATTCCAAGAATGCAATTCGGCGCAAGCAAAACGACGGATAACGAGCAAACGGAATACACGCAGAACCAAATTGTTGGAACTGCGTTGCCTTACGACGATGCTGTTTCCTTCGGAGCTTGTGATGACGGAGAATATTACAGCGCACTTGCGTATTACGTTTATATGCCGATTAGCGGCGGCTCAAACCCAGTAGAAGGAATCGTTGTTGTAGGCGGAAACGTTACTGTTCATGTGGGACAGTCCATACAGCTTCCTGTCAAGTACGTTGTGAACGGAGAACTGATTCAACCGCATTACAGCGATTTAACGTACAGTTCATCTTCATCGGGAATAGCAAGGATTGCTGCTCGGTCGGGCGTTGTACACGGAGTTTCCGTTGGAACTTGCATACTGTCCGTCACTTTGGGGACGCAAGGACTGAAAACGACTTGTTTATGTACGGTTTTGCCGTAAACAAATATTCAAACAAAAATAAAGCTCTAACAGAACGGAGACGAATTTAATATGAGCAAGTTTTTGACAGAACAAGATATTTTAGAAGCTACCACGTATGTGCCGATTGCAACAAAAGCGGCTTGCGCGAGGTCATTTGCAGAAGAATGTATTTCTAAAGTGGAAATAAAACTTGATGGTGAAGCATTGCCTTCCATGTATCAAGAAAATCCCTTTATGAAGTCACTTTACGGCATGAATTTCCTGCTGAATCAGTATTTTAACAAGCTCGAACCGAACGAAGAAGGTATGTGTACGCTTTCTTCCGCTGATTACGACGAGTGGGGCGAAGGCAATATTTTCAACGCTATTGAGCGATACAAGGCGAGCAAGAACAAGGAAATCCGCGATAAAGCGTTTGATATTTCTGCTGATTACCGCGAGTTTTACCGTATGCTTGGCACGGAAATCGCTTCACTTTTAGCTGAAAAGAACGATATTCTTTCGAGATTCGTTGAGTTCTTCTCCGCAAGCATTACTCCCGAAACGTTTTCACAGCTTTTGAGCCAAGTTAAGGAAGTCTCCAAGGAGATTGACGAGTATGCGGCTAAACCGAAGGAATGGCAAAAACCGCAGCTTTCAGAGGTGAAGTAAGCCGTGGCTGAACAAAACCTCACAATCTATTCGCCCTACGAAAAGATACAAAACTTTTGGGGAGAAGAATACGTTGTAGATATTCCAAACAGAGTGCGCGATTATCTGCTTCTTCTTCCGACAAAAGATTGCCCGAACCCGATTATAACTAATGATAATCCGAGGGCAAGACTTTGTAAGTACATTTGGTACGATGATCCGAACCCTTTAACGAAAGAAATGCCGAGTGTTTCGGATAGGTTGAACCTCATATTCAATCCTAACGCTCCCGATAAACCGCCGATACCCGAAAAGGGATTCCGCGTCTTTACGTTAAGCAATATAGCGCAAGCAAACATTATCGGACAGACTTTCATTCGCATTTTCATGGGCGCAGGAACGGCTGTTGACCCATATACAATTCGGTATCAAGTCACTTTTCATCTTCTTTCCAATTATTCGCTCGAAGCCAACACGAGAACAACGGTTTTGTCCCGTACATTTGCTATGGAACAAGCCGTTATACAGGCTCTAAACGGCGTAAACATGATGGGCGTAGGAACTTTCATGTATAGCGGTTCTAAGCCGATTTCGGACGATCAAGAGCTTATAGGACGTATGCTCACAATGTCCGTAGAAACAAAGGTTTTGAGCAACGGTTCAGACACACTTTCGTATTAAAAACAATTTTCTCTATATGCACAGAAAAGGAATAAATGCAGATGGGAAATTCTAATATCAGCTACGATATTCGGCAAGCGGCGAAGAACGGTACTCCGATAAAGTACAGAAGTTTGCTGATATATCCGCTGCAAATGAAACAATACGAGCTTTTATGCGCTTGTGAGTCGGCGTTGAAAATTCGCCTTTCGATGCTCCCTGCGGCTCTTGCGTGTAGAAGTTATGCCGATATGCTGTACCAAGTTTGCATAAAAGGCGAAGATGTTGTTTCAAACGGGAAAGTGGTTGCGTCTGTGGACGATTTTTCGCGGTTTATTGCGCTTTTAGAAGCGTCTTTGCGACTATCGCCCGAAGAAAGGTTAGAAGCCTTTCGCCCTGTAGTGGACACAAACACAAACTCCCTCGTAGCCCTGTTTACGCGTCAATTCACGGAAGAAAACGGAGAAGCATTTGAGAACCTAACCGTTGCGGACTTGTCCCAAATTCGACAGATAATTGCCGAGTTAAACGGCAGGACGCTTCCCGACGAATCGGAAAACGCGGAACTTGCAGAAGCGGACGAAGAAATCCGAACACAAAACGGGCAATCGCTTGACGTGAACATTGATTCCCTAAAAGCGTCTGTAGCGAGAGACCAACGTGTGCGGATAAAAGAAATCGAAGAATGGACGATCTACGAATTTGAGCTTTGCCGAGCGGCGATAGACAGACAAACAAGATTTTTAGTCTACGGCATAGGCGAAGCAAGCGGAATGGTTAAGTTCCAAAAGGGAAATCCGTTCCCGTCGCTGTTCTTTGACCGTCCTGCGGAATCTATGGCTGTCGTTCCTGTTTCGGAGCTTAACGCTAAGTTTAGCGGTGCTATGGAGCAAGTTGATTCGCTTCCGAACATTCCAACCATAACGAAGTAATAGCGTAACAGAGCAAAACGCACAATAAATCACGTTCAATTCCAAAATTCAAGGAGATACTACATTATGCCTTTCAACAGAGCGATTGCACCCAAGTATTCCAAGGGTACGATGGATGTGTGGTGTCACAACCCCATTACGGGCGATTTGGATTATTTCTCCAATAAGATTCAAACCAATCAGCTTCAGACTTCTCTGAACCTTTCCCCGATTAACGCGGGCATTGGCAATCCTATTGTTATCCAACTTCCCGATAGTGCGGCGATTAACCTCACCATTACCGCTGCTGATATGTCCCTTGAGGCTCGGCAGCTTCAAACTGGCGGTCAGCTTTCCTACAACGGCATTATCCCCGTCATGGAGAGCATCGTGGCGAACGGCACTACGCTGTCTGTTAGCCGCACTCCTGCCATTGCGTATGGCTTCTCCGAGGCGTATGCGTTCATTGATAGTGACGGAACGGCTTACACCGTAGACCCCGACACATATCAGATTCAGAACTTCACCGCTGTTTCGGGACAGTCCTACTGCGTCCGTTACTTCGCTACTGCCGCTTCCGCACAGCAACTCCGCATTGCTTCTGTGTTTGCTCCGAGCGTCGAAGTCGTTATGATTCGTATGCCCGCGTACAGCGCACAGGGTTCTACCTCTAACCAAGGTTCGCACGTTGGCGACTTCTACATTTGGATTCCGCGTATGCAGTTCGCGGGCAATGCGGGCATTGATGCTTCGCAGACCGCAGCTACGACTACCGACATTTCGGGTACTGCGCTGTCCTATGACGAAGCTCTGTCTGCGGGCGCTTGCTCCGAGAGCGAACAGTACGGTGCGCTTGCGTACTATGTGTATATGCCGCTTGCGGGCGCTACTTCTGCGGTAGAGGGTCTTGCCGTCGTTGGCGGTTCTATCTCTGTCCGCGTAGGTCAGCAGATTCAGCTCCCCGTTAAGTACGTCATCAACGGTCAGCTCGTTCAGCCGCAGTTCAACGACCTTACCTATGCTTCCTCTGCACAGTCTACGGCTACTGTCGGTGCGAACACGGGTATCGTACAGGGCGTTGCGGCGGGTTCTTGCGAGATCACCGCTACTCTTGCAGAGCCGAGCCTGTCGGTTGTCTGCAACTGTGTTGTTACAAGCGCGTAAAACAAAACATGATAAGCCCTCCTTCGCTTTGCCTATTGCGGCGGAGGGGGGCTGTGTTTTTATCGGATGTTTTACGGATATTCTTTTTTGTTTAGCGTATGCGTAAAATAGCTGCTTATTCATTACATATCCGAAAGAAGTGAGAATATGGGCGTATTTACTATTGAATTTGAAGCGAATGTCCTTCCCGGACTTAAAGAAGCCATAGATGACGCTTTGGCAAACGAAGTGAAAGACGCGGCTGTGAAAGCGTTAAGAGAATCGGCGGATAAGCGCATATATAGCTACGACGCTTCTGACTTCTTTTACGAACATAGACGCTATTCGTTTTCTGACGAGAACAACGACGAATCATACATTACTGATGTAACGGACAATACGCTTACAATCACAGCTTACGCTCCGCTGCAACAATTATTCGGCGGCAGGAAGCGAACGGAAGATTTAGGCGACGTTATCGCTTACGGATATTTGAACTTCAATCAACCCGATGAAAGACCTTGGATGGACGAAGGCATAGAGGAGAACATACCACAAATTGAAGCTGCGTTGGCAGAAGGATTACGCAGACAGGGATATTGAGAGGTTAAAAGATGTCGCAAGAAGTAAAAGTAATTGCACGAGTTGATACAAACCAAGCAAGCGCAGACATAAGAAGGCTTGAATCATCCTTCGAGGAAATGCGATCAGGCTTTAGCCGCAGCAAGCTCGTTATAAATACAGACGGGTTTGAAAATATATTAAGCATTACAAGAGAAATATCCAACGGCATGGGTACGGTTATTACCGAAACCCGACAGTTGAATAGAGAAACGGGTGAAATCTCCGTTGCGGCATATAGAGTCGTAGATAATTACGAGCAGTTGGAAAGAGTTATTCAGCGAAACGAGAAAGAAGCTGAAAAGCTGTCCAATCAAATGCTCAAGCAGCAGCAGATGCGGGAAAGAGAAAACGCAAAAGCGGAAGCTGCTGCCGCAAGAAGCCTTGCTTCTCAAAAAGAAGAATATCAACTTGCAAACAGATTGCTTGAAACCGAGCAACGGCTTGCCGCAGAAGCGGAGAGAAGGGCAAAAGCGGAAGGCGAAGCTGCTCAAAGAAGGTACGCACAACAGACCCACGCCTCACGTCTTAGCGACCTTGAACACGCATTCTCTTATGCAGGATTAGAAGAATATAATCAAAGAAACGCGCCTTTTGTTTCTGGGACTAACGGTATATATACAGATACCGTTCCTATACAGCAGTATATAGACACATTAACGGGCGTAAACCGCGAGCAATCGAGGATTAACGAAACAACTTCGATGTTTGCGACCATATCGGAAAGCTCATATAAAAAGTATGCCGCGCAAAACGGCTTGGCAAGAGAAGCACAAGAAGGTTTTGGCGAAGCAACACGCAAAGCGGAAGAACGGATGCGAAAGGCGCAGGAACAAGCCGAAAAGTCATCCCGAAGCTATAACTTCTTGTCTACCGTCCTTTACCGTCTTGGACACACCGTAATAACGCAAGTCACAAAGGGCTTCCGCGAAGCTCTGCAAGAGATGAAAGCGGTGGACAGCGAATTGGTCGTTGTTCGCAAGGTTACGGGCGCTTCTGCTGAAGAACTCGAAGCTCTGCGCGATAGAGCATACGAAGTTGGCAAAGCATACGGCGTTGTCGCTTCTGACTATCTTTCTGCTGCGGCTGAATTTTCTCGTGCGGGCTACAAAGACCAAGCGGGTGACCTTGCCGAGCTTGCAACTAAATTACAACTTGTCGGTGACGTATCGCAGGATGTAGCAAACCAATTCTTGATTGCAACTGATAAGGCATACGGTCTTAACGGCAACTACGAAAAGCTCTCCAAAGTTATCGACGAACTTAACGAAATCGACAACAACTTTGCGACTTCCATTGAAAAGGTAGCGCAAGGTTTAGGTACTGTCGCTCCTGTTGCGGCACAGGCTCACGTCTCTGTCGAAGAATTGTCCGCCGCTATCGGTACGATCACGGCTACGACGCAGAGAAGTGGTAGTGAAGCTGCAAGAGCATTACGTGCTATTTTCTTGAACGTAATGGGCGACACGCAGACCGAGGTTGAAGAAGGCGAAACTGTTACCAAAGAGCAGATTGACAGCCTTAAAGACGCATTACAGCAGTACGCTCCCGAAGTCGTTAAAGCGGCTGAAGCTACGGGTACGCTGATTAACCCGATGACGGCTATTGCTTCCCTTGCGGACGCTTACGAGCGCGGCTTAATATCCGAGCAAAAGCTGATGGCAATGGTTACGGATATTGGCGGCAAGCTGCGTTCTTCGCAGTTGATGGCATTGATTCAGAATTGGGGAATGTATGAAGAAATGCTTGAAAAAACCGCTACCGCAGCGGGAAGCGCCGACAGAGAGGTTCAGAACGCCCTCGATTCTTGGGAAGTCAAGCTCAATATCCTCAAGAATACGTGGACGGATTTTGTGCAAGAAACGTTAAGCACGGGATTTATCAAGAATGCTCTTGATGGCTTAACGTGGCTAATTGAATCGTTTGGCAACTTAGGAACAGTAATCGCAATCGTAACCCCCGCGCTCATTGCGTTTAGAATGCAAGACATTGTTTCTTTCGCACAAAAGGGACAAGCGGCACTTTGGAATTTTGCCGCCGCCTTCACGGGAACTGGTGATGCGGCTACTGTAGCGTCTGCTCGTCTTTCCGTTGCCGCTGCTGTTATAGCGGGCATTATTATCGCTATCAACGCGTACAACAGATCACTTGACGATGCAATAGCAAAAGGCTCGGAAGCCCGTAAATCTCTCGATAATCTCGAAACGCTTTACGCAAAATACGAAAAGCTGAACGCGGAAGCGGCTAACACGCAGGAAGCACAATCCGCCCGTGACGATTTAATTGAAACGCTCAAAGATGAAGGTGTTTGGGTAGATTCCGTTATTGGCAAGTATGAGACGCTTGACGAAAAAATCACGGCAGCAACAGATGCAGCCGTAGCGTACAGAAAGGTTCAACTAAACGACGCACTTGACGCAGCAGAGCGCAGCTTCACGTTTAGCAAGGACGCAATTTGGACTGGTGGATATGTATATAATGCTGGCAGGATTCTAAAGGGCGACACGAACTATGCGGCTAATCGTATAGGAACTTATGTTGACCCACAAAAAACCGCAGAATTATACGATCTCGCTATAAAAAAGAGGACTGAATTTGCTAACGGAATAGGTGGAAGCCCCGGTAGTCGAG
>Ga0326513_10003030_pt1 | contig 12270 bp, 20 predicted proteins | sample 2_2465_0518_D_FD_203654 | JGI IMG/M metagenome (GOLD analysis project Ga0326513, IMG submission 203654) | Bovine rumen microbial communities from UC Davis, California, United States - 2_2465_0518 | ecosystem: Host-associated > Mammals > Digestive system > Stomach > Rumen | place: USA... | reverse complement strand
CTGACAATGTTACAGCTGAATATGAAGTTGTCGGCAACATCCACGACAATCCCGAATTATTGGAACAGGAGGGCTGACAATGGCAAAGTTAAACAACAAAAACGTAGGCATTGATATAAACGTGGCAGACGAGATTACATCTGAGTTAGAAGCCTATTGTAAATAATTAGGGGTGATTAAATGAATGTCAACAGTGAAAGAAAATATGTTATTGTATGCAACGAGCATATAGCAACAATTAAAGACGCATTGCTTTTTTGGGGTAGTATTACGGACGATACCAGAGAAAAAAGGTAGATTTTGCAAGATTTATCCTGACGCGGTCAAAGCCAAAAACGGAGTAGCGAAAGAAAGTGAGGAATAAAGATGGAATTTATTACAGCAAAAGAAATTCAGGAAGAAATGTGGCGTGACTTTTTTAACGCTTTAATCAAAGAATGGAGCAAGATAAACGCATTCTTGTCACTCGACGAATGTTGTAGAGTCAAAGAGCAAATACCTGGTTACGTAAATTGTCCGCAAAACATTTTGAATGAATTAGAAAAAGCGGGATGGTATGTTGACACGTATAAACGATTTAATGAAAATACCGGACGAAAATACACAATGTTTATTTTGAATGCGAGAGGTGGTAAATTATGAGTTTTTCGCTCAGTAGAGAAGATGTAAAACAACTATTTATGGATGAATTAAGCAAAGCAAATAAGAACAACGCGTTATTTCACAGCGCGCACGAGGGTTTCGCGGTGCTGTACGAGGAATACGAGGAAATGTCTGAGCAAATTAATCTTGCAAAAATGGCAATCGAACAGATGTGGGGCGACGTCAGAAGAAACCAAAACAGACGGTTAGAAAATGACACAAAATGTTTGCAATCTGCTGTAACTGACACAATACGCGAAGCCGTCCAACTCGGCGCAATGTGTGAAAAGTTACTTTATTTTCTCAGCGAAGGCGAACAGAAAGAAGGTGACACCGATTGAGCGTATCGGGAATAATCATTTGGATAATGACGATAACTATACTTAGCGCAAATGAAATCAAAGTACCTCTTATGGTATGGATTGTGTCAGGTTTGTTATTAGGCGGTGCGATACTTAACAAGTTAGCTGAACCGCTTGAAATTAAAGGTGAAGAAAATGACGACAAAGAACGCTAAAGATTATTTAAATCAACTCAGAATAGCGGACACAGCTATTAATTCTAAGCTGAATGAAGTTGAATATTGGCGTGCGAAATCATTACAAGTTAGTCCACAAAGTGAATCCGAGCGCGTACAAAGTTCGGGTTCGGGTGGCGACTTCACGAAGATTATTGACAAGATTGTAACACTACAAAATCAAATCAACGAGGAAATAGACAAGCTATTTGACGCAAAGACGGAAGCAAGGAAACTAATTCAACAGCTTGCAGACGAACGACACAAAGCGGTGTTGACTGATTACTACATATGCCATTTAACGTGGGATGAAGTCGCCGAGAAAGAGAAGTTTACAAAACGTTGGGTGTACAGATTGCACGGTTTTGCCTTGATTGAATTTGAAAAAATATTAAATTCCTAAAATTAGCCATTTTAATTCACTATAAATCGTGTTATTATGATAGCATAGCAAGAGCGATAAAAGATTTATGTACTGCTTTATTCTCCTTTAAATTTGATAAATAATTAACCATTGGAAACACCTCTTATTCGTTAATTAGGCAATATGACCCGTTTACATCATAGAGTAAGCGGGTTTTATTGCGTCTAAAGCAAATTACAAGCAAGTTAAAAAAGGCAGTAAATAAGCGGGCAGAAAGGAAGTGTTACCGCGTGGCAAGCAACAAAAGCAAATTAAATCTAAGGCAAAAGAAATTCGCTGAATACTACGTGGAAAGCGGTAACGTTTCGCAAAGTGCAGTGAAAGCGGGCTACTCAGAGAAATTCGCAAAATCAAAAAGTTATTTACTATTAGACAATCCGCTAGTGGTTGAATACATACAGGAATTGAACGAGGAATTGCAAGACGAACGAATAATGAACGCGAAAGAAAGACAAGTAGTTTTATCCGATATTGCACAAGACAAAGAAGCAGACGCAATTAGTCGAATTCGCGCTATTGATACCCTAAACAAAATGACAGGCGAATACACTGTGAAAGTTGACGCGAATGTACAGCAGTCCGAAAAGCTTGCGGACGTGTTTGCACAGATTAGCGATAACAAAAGCTTAACAGAGTGATAATGTATGAATTTTCCGTTAAGTCAAAAATATATTGATTTTATCAATACAACAAATGTTTCAGCTGAATTCTTAGAAGGTACGACAGCGTCAGGAAAAACAACCGTCGGTGCGGGTGTTAAATTTATGCGAATGGTATCGGCTAGCGACAAAAAACTACACGTAATATCAGCAAAAACAACCGGTAAAGCAGAAGAAACAATTATTCAGCAAGATAACGGAATATTAGATTTGCATAAAAACGCGCGTTACTACGGCAACGGTGATAAAGATTATAAATTGCCACATATCAAGTTTGAAGGCAAGATTATATATATTCTAGGCTATTCTAGCCGTGATAAGTGGGAAATGGTGTTAGGCGCGCAGTTTGGTTGTGTTTACATTGATGAAATAAACACGGCGGATATTGAGTTTGTGCGTGAAATATCAACGCGTAACGATTATTTACTTGCGACTTTAAACCCTGACGACCCACAGTTACCGGTGTACAAAGAATTTGTAAACCGTTCAAGACCGTTCAAAAAATACGAAAAGGATATACCTGACACTATTCGCGCGGAACTCACAGAAGAACCCGTTCCAAATTGGCGTTATTGGTTTTTTTCGTTTAACGATAATTTAAGCTTGACACCTGACGCGATAGAAAAAAAGAAAGCGTCGGCACCTAAAGGAACAAAATTATATAAAAACAAGATATTAGGCGAACGAGGACGCGCGACGGGTTTAGTTTTTAGTAATTTCGACAGGAAATTACACGTTGTAACAAAGAAATGGGCGCAACAGTTCTTGACAGTTGACAGACGCAAAGAACATTTTATTTATTTCACGTCTGGACTTGATACAGCTTATTCTCAGTCCTCGCCTGATACGGTCGCAATGACGTTCTTTGGCATTACGAATAAAGGTAAATGTATACAACTTGACGAGAAGAAATATAACAACGCAGAGTTAGAAGAACCACTCGCGCCGTCCGATATAGCCAAAAATTATGTAGATTTTTTGGAACGAAATCGGGACGAATGGGGTTTCGCTCGCAATGTTTACATAGACAGCGCAGACCAAGCAACGATAACAGAATTGAACAAGTATAAGCGCAAGAACGGTTGTGCTTATAACTTTTATAATGCATTCAAAAAGACGAAAATCATTGATAGAATTAATTTGTTATTGGGTTGGTTTGCAAAAGGTTGTTACTACATTGTTGAACATTGCACAAATACGATACAAGAATATGAATTGTATTCGTGGCTAGAGGATAAAGACAACACACCCGAGGACGGTCACGACCATTTTATTAACTCGTCACAATATGGGTGGCTACCGTTCAAGGAAAAAATTGGAAGTGGTTAGAAATGAAACTTTTTGACAATATGGCAAATAAAATAAGACACGGTATGCGTAGTTTTTTACGAATAAATCCCGCGTCGGATAAAGTTATAACAATTGATGAAAAAATAAACCACGCGACAGACTGCGCTAAGAACCGAATTTGGTATTGGGGAAAAAGCGAACAGTTACGCGACTTATATAATACGCTTGATGTACCGCAAACAATGTTTTGGTGTGCTAAACCCACACGCGGACAAGAAATTCAAAAGCTACACGTGGCATTGCCAGCGCTTATCGTTGATACGATTACAAATATCATTATCAGCGACTACAACGGGATTAAAATACACGATAATAACACAGTAGCATTTGAGGACACGTGGGAAGAAATTGAAGCAAAAAACGAATTTAACAAGACGCTAAAAAAAGCGATACGCGATATAGCTATAGTGGGCGACGGTGCGTTTAAAATCTCGTTTGATACTGATATATCAGACTTGCCAATTATCGAGTGGTACCCGTCAGAAAAGGTCAAATTTACATATGTGCGCGGACACATCAGAGAAGTAAAGTTTTATACTGAATATTTCGAAAAAAATAAACGTTATATGTTTGAGGAAACGTACGGATATGGTTATATTAACTATGCTTTATATGACGATAACGGCGCAGAGGTTGACTTACACACTGTAAGCGCGCTAAATTGGATTGACGGCGTTGGCGTTACGTTTAACAAGTCTTATATGTGGGCGGTTCCCGTCGTGTACGGAGATAGTTTCTATCCCGGACGCGGACAAGGTATTATTAGCAACAAAGAAAACGCGTTTAGTAGCTTAGACGAGGTGTGGTCACAATGGATGGACGCATTGAGAGCGTGCAGAACAAGGACGTACCTACCCGACCCGCTTGTTCCACGCAACCCGAACACAGGCGAGCCAATCCCACCAAATCCGTTTGACAATCGTTTTATCGCAATCGGCGCGGATATGAGCGAGAACGGCACGAACAGCGTTAAAACGGAATCACCTTCAATTCAACACGAAAGTTATTTGAGTTCTTACGTCACCGCGCTTGACTTATGCTTACAAGGCGTTTTAAGTCCTAGCACACTAGGCATTGACACAAAGAAACTTGATAACGCAGAAGCGCAGAGAGAAAAAGAAAAAACAACATTGTACACACGCCAAAATTTTGTTGAACTGCTCGAAAACACGCTACCGACTTTGGTTAAAGCTGTTTTGAGTGCGTACAATGAAATTAACAACAAAGAGTGTGTTCCTGATGATTTAGATGTTTCAATTAATTTCGGCGAGTATGCAAACCCAAGCTTTGAAAGTCAAGTAGAAACTGTAGGTAAAGCGCGTCAAAATGGTGTAATGAGCATTGAAAACGCTGTAAATGAACTATACGGCGACAGTAAATGCGACGATTGGAAGGCTGAGGAAGTACAGCGAATTAAGCAAGAACAGGGCGTTGCAACACTCGACGAAACGTCCGAAATTGACGACTTGTAATTATGAATTATAATGTTAAAAAAGCATTTGAAGCAATTGAAAACGAATTAATCGAAAGTATGATTCGCAATTTTTCCCGCCACCGCGCGGAAGAAACCGCAGAAGGCTATAATTGGACGCAATGGCAAGCGAAACAGCTTGAAAGCCTTGAAGAATTCAGGGCGACCAATTCGGACAAATACGGGAAAAAGTTTAGGTCACTCAATAGCAAGATTAACGATATGATTAGTCGCGCTATGAGTGACGGCGAAGCTGAACAGGAATTGCAAATACTTGAAGCAATTAAAAAAGGCGCAAAAATAAGCAAGCCAAAAAAAGGAATGTCAGGCGAATTCTTTAAGATTAACAAGAAGAAACTTGACGCGCTTATAACTGCGACTACAAACGATATGCAGACGGCTGAAACGGCTATATTACGAATGTCTAACGATAAATACCGAAAAGCAATTTTTTCCGCGCAAGTTTATGCGAATTCAGGCGCGGGAACATACGAAAAGGCGGTCGATATGGCTTGTCGCGATATGCTCAACGCGGGTTTGAACTGCGTAGAGTACAAGAACGGCGCACGTCATACGCTTGCAGATTATGCGGATATGGCTATAAGGACAGCGAATAAACGCGCTTATTTGTACGGTGAGGGACAGAAACGCGCTGAATGGGGTTTATCTTTAGTTGTTGTAAATTCGCGACAAGGCGGTTGCCCTCGGTGTGCGAAATATATCGGTCACTTATTTGTTGATGATGTCTATTCAGGCGGTACGAGAACTAAAGACAACGAGAAATATCCGCTATTGAGTAGCGCTATTTCGGGTGGTTTGTTTCATCCGCGGTGTAAGGATAGCACAAGCACATACTATAAAGGCGTTACAACTCTAAAACCCGTCAACGCTGACGAGTTGGACGAGATGGAACAGCGCGAAGAAGTAGAAAACAAGCTTAAATTTGCGAAAAGGCAAGAAAAACGCTTTAATAGAATAGCAAAATATAGCCTTGATAAAAACAATCAACAAAAGGCAGAAGCGCGCGCGAAAGAATGGAAAGAAAAACGCGAAAAATACGAAAAAGCGCTTGAAAAATTCGGCAAAAATGATACAATTAATCTAGATAAGATTGTAGATAATACAACAAAACTTAAAAGCGCTATGAACGAAGCTGATTATAACGCTTTTACAAAGCTTTTATCTAACTCGAAAAACAATTTTATTAAAAAATTATATGTAAAATATGCTGATAAAATTAATAGCGTAAAATCTGGTCGAGGCTGTTACTTCCCGAGCGAAAATAGGTTAGAATTTGATTTTCCTTTAAAGAAATATATTGATAAAGGTATGAGCAAATTTAATACATTAGCACACGAATATGCGCATTATTTCGATACAAAAGTACAATTTGACGGATTGAATTTTAATGAAGTCAATACAATTATAAAAAATACAAAATGGCAAAAATTAAGGCTAGAAAAAATCGCTAGTTCCTCGGATGAATTTCTTGAAGCGGTGCGAAAAGATAGAGAATTATTGCGAAATCAATTAACAGACGAATTCAAAGATAATTTAAAGCTAAACGATACAAGTTTAGGCGTTCAAGACACAATCGACGGACTTTTAGGAGTTCGAATAAAGTGGGGTCACGGCGATAAATACTATAACAGAAAATACAAAATAGCGAAAAGCGTTAAAGACCACAGAGGAATTCAAAAGGCATATAAAGAACTCGGAATTGACGCAAGCAATCTCAATAAAACTATGATGGAATACAGAATATTTGACGCGTCGTCGGAAATGTGGGCGAACATTATGAGCGCAGAAGTAAACGGCGGTAGCGAATTAGAATACGTCAAGAAGTATTTGCCAAATAGCTATAACGCAATGATTAATATTTTAAAAAAGGTGAAGTAAATGGAAAATAAGCTACAAAAAATGTATAATGAATACAAAAAGAAGTTTAACGACGATTTTCCGACAATTCCGCTCGCGGTGAGTTTGGAAGATAAAGAAATAATCGAAATAATCGAAAATTGTATAAATCAAAATAAAGACGTGTACGAACTCGGTTATCTAGAATTGAATAATGTATGTTACTAAGCACTTTGAATTTTATTCAAGGTGCTTTTTAATGTTTGAAAGGAATACAAATGGAAAACGAAAGCAAAGAATATCAAGCGTTTGTTGATAAGTTTAAGCCTAAAAAGACAACAGATGATTGCTATACACCTAAAAATATTTATGAAATTGTGAAAAATTGGGTAGCTAAAGAATACAATCAGGACGAAAGCACATTTTGCAGACCGTTTTACCCGGGCGGTGATTATGAACATTACGATTATGTCGATAAAGTAGTTGTTGATAATCCACCGTTTTCAATATTGTCACAAATCTTAGAATTTTATGTTAGAAATAACGTAAAGTTCTTTTTATTTTGCCCGACTTTAACAATTATCGGGAATAATATTGCAAACGAATATTGCACTATAATCATAGGGTTACCAACTCTTACATACGAAAACGGCGCAAAGGTTAATACTGGCTTTATTACTAATTTGGATGATATTGAAATTAGAATAAGAACAGCACCTGATTTGTATAAAAATTTAACAATTGCGAATTTAGACAATATAAAAACAAAGAAACTTAATCATCACAAATACCCTAAAAATGTTATGACAATTTCAAAACTATATCCGCTCGGTGACGTCCCACACGTAATTAAAATTAGACGTGATGAAAGTGTAAGAGTACGAGCCTTAGACGCTCAAAGACCATTTAAAAAGGGAATCTACGGTGCGGGGTTATTTGTGTCGGATAATGTAGTCGCAGAACTAGAACGCGCAGAACTAGAACGCGCAGAACTAGAACGCGCAGAACTAGAACGCGCAGAACTAGAACGCGACAAAACACGTTTTTGTTGGGAATTATCCGAACGAGAACAAAAAATTATTGACGAATTAAACGGAAAGGTGGTGAGAAAATGAAAGTAAAAGTAATTAAGGAATTTAATGACTTACAGAATGATTTAGTAACACGCGCAGTTAATGACGTGTACGAATGTTCAGAAGAACGCGCGGAAGAACTTAAAAAGCTAGGTTATGTTGTTGACTTTGAAGAAGCTGAAACAGAAGAAGCTGAAAAGGCAAAAGAAAAGCCAAAAAAGGCAACAAAAACAGCAAAATCTAAGTCTTTATAACTTATTGCCCGAAGGCGTAAAACTACAGGAGACACCGCGAAAAACTGAATTAGAGAGACACTCTATAAACTGATTACGTGAGACACACGAAAAACTGAAAGGAAGAAGAAAGATGGCAGAACCTAACACAGAACCAAAGCCAAACGAACCAACACCAACAGCCCATAAGCCAACAGAACCAAAGCCAAACGAACCAACACCAACAGCCCATAAGCCAACAGAGCCAAAACCAAACGAACCGAAGCCAATTGAAATTGACTATCAGAAGTTGGCTGATTTGATTAATGGCAAACAAACAGTAACAGAAGATACAGTGTTGAAGAACTATTTTAAACAGCAAGGTTTGTCACAAGAAGAAGTGAAACAAGCGATAGCTACCTTCAAAGAACAGAAGGCAAAGAACACACCAAATTTTGAACAAATGCAGAATGAATTGACAACAGCTAACAACGCGCGTTTAACTGCGGAAGTCAATCAGCTTGCAACTGTTGAAGCTGTTAAGCTAGACGTCGATATTGCGAAAGTGCCTTATATTTTGAAGCTTGCTGATTTTGCAGACGCAACAGCAGACGGAAAAATTGACGGTAAAAAGCTTACATCAGCAATTCAAAAGGTACTTGACGAGGTACCGGAATTCAAAAAGCAGAATGACAACGGCGCAAATGGCGTTCACAAGATTGGCGGTAATGGAGAAGGTACAGAGCCAAGACAGCGACAAAAAACAGTTCCTACAAAAAAATGGAACAAATTTAACTACTAAAAAGAAAGGAAGGCGTAAATTATGCCAAACAAGAATAATTATGCAGAACAGTTCAGCCCTGAACTGATTGAAATTCTAATTCAGGGCGCGCTAACATCACCATTCGTGACTTCAAACGTTAGATGGGTGGGCGCAAGAACTTTTCACTTTACACAAATGAGCGTATCAGGTTATAAGAACCACAACAGAAACGGCGGTTGGAACAAGGGTGTATATACACAGACAGACGTTCCGTTCACTTGTCAGCACGACAGAGACGTTTCATTTAGCGTTGACGTTGCAGACGTTGACGAAACAAACGCAACCGCAAGCGTTGAAAATATTTCAAAAACATTTGAATCTACACAGGTCGTACCGGAAGCGGACGCACTATTTTTTGAACGTGTTGCGACAAAGGCGCAGACCCTCGACGGTTATCACTCTAGCACAAAAACAAGTGATTGGAATAAAACTAACGTATTTGGCAAGCTAAAGACCATTCTAGGCGCGGGCAAGCTACGCAGATATAAACAACACGGTTCACTTATTGCGTATGTTAGAAGTGAAATTATGGACGCACTCGAACAGAGTACAGATTTCACACGCAAAATTGAAATGACACAGATTGCCGAAGGTGGCGTTGGCATTGAAACAAGAGTAACCGAAATTGACGGCGTTACTCTAATGGAAGTTATCGACGATGAGCGCTTCTACGACGCATTTAATTGGGAACCTGAAAACGGCGGTTTTGAACCAAAAACAGGCTCACACAAGATTAACGTACTAGTAGCTAGCGTAGAAACTTGTAGAACAGTTCCAAAGATTTCAAGCATTTATTTCTTTGAACCGGGCGCACATACAGAAGGCGACGGCTATCTATACCAGAACCGTTCACTATCTGATACTTTCATTATGCCAAACGGCAAAGACGGAAAAATTGATAGTATCTATGTTGACGTAGATACTACAGCAGTAGTCTAATGTATGCCGATTACATTCGAGCCAAAACAGACGACACAACAGAGATTACAACCGCAATGCACATTGATATTTTGACTTATAACCGAATTCAATTTGATAAGCTTACAACGTATCAGCAAGATATTGTCAGCAACGTACACAACAGATTAACTAATTTCTATCGCGACAATGAAGAATTGATTAATTCTTACTTGCAGAACTATTCAATTAACGGCGTTTCTATGTCGTTCGGAAATAGTTGGAATTTAATGTGTGTTAGCGGTGTGGCTATTCCGCAAGAATTATTTTCCTTGCTAAAAACAACAGGATTGTGTTATCCCGCTATTTAAGAGGTGATTAAATGAAATTTCCCAAATTAATATTAAAGAAATTTTGCAAAACACCTTTTGAAATTGTCGTGTACGGAGAAGGCTTGACCGAGGACGGCGCACCCAAGGTTATTTATGATTGTCGCGTAATATACCCGCGTAATGACCTTATACCGTCCAATTTAAAGCGTTTAGCACCGCTATACTGTAATTATCAAGATAAAATAAAAACGATTTATACGGCAAATAAAAAGAAAGTACAAGTAACAGGCGTGTTGCTTGTCCCGTTTGACTTTTGCCCGAACGACACTATTAGTTCGGGTTATGTCATTATTAACGGCGTTAAACGCAATATTGTTCAATGCGTCAAGGCTCGAAATCCTGATGGCTCAGTTAATTTTGTTGAACTGGACGTGGCGTAATGAGTGATTATGTAAAATCAAAAATTAAATTAAATTTAAGTGCTATACGCAAGCTAGACACCGCGAGCGTAAAAGCGCTTGAACAGACTACTGACGCACTATTAACCGAGATTAAAAACAATCAGGTAATTCCGTTTGATACTGGCAATTTGCAAAACGAAAGCACGTTTGCGGATTACTCAGAATCAGCGCAAGGAAAAACAACGATAAGTTCGACGACACCTTACGCGAGACGCTTATATTATCACCCTGAATATAATTTTTCCACAAAAGAAAATAAAAATGCGGGTGGTAAATGGCTCGAACCGTGGTTGCAAGGCGGAAAATATGAGAATTTTTGTAATGAAGCATTTGCAAAAATTTATAAAGGGTTGACTAATTTATGATAACATTATCAAACATTCGCGATTGGTTAAAAACTTTAATTGACGCGGAACATTTTTATATTGGACGTTTAGACGACAAGCAAGAAAAATCGGTTGGCGTGTACACATTAAAGACAAGCGGTGAACCCTTACGCGGTATCGGCTCGGAATTATCTTTCGACGTTATAGCCGTGTCGGTTTTGGTGCATTGGAATGATAACGCGAACGAAACAGAAGTAAACGCGCGTAATTTGTTTGAGAAATTACGCACAATCAAAAATGTAACAATCAATGACAGTAAAGTATATATGATACAACTTTTAGTGCCTGAACCAATCGACGTTGGAACAGACGGCACAATATACGAACGTGTTATTGAATTTAAATTATTTTATGAAAGGAAGTAAAAGAAATGGCAAAGACTACAGGCATTTACCCTTGTTATGAAAACCAATTCCAAGTCAAAACAGGCTCAGAGGGTACATATTCAAGTATTGCGGATATGACAGGCTATAGCGTGGCATTCGACAACGGCGTACAGGAGTATAACTCATTCGACCAAAAAGGATGGGTTAGCAGACTGGCAACAACAAAGGGCGTAACTATCACTGTAAGCGGTAAACGTAATATTGGTGACGTTGGTAATGATTATATTGCGGGTTTAGCAATGAAGAACGGTAGAGACTTATACGCAGACTTCAAGTGGACTTTCCCTGATGGTACATCAGTTGAATTTACAAACGCAGTAATCAACGTAACATCAAACGGTAGTGGCGAAACTGGCGATATTGCACCGCTTGAATTTGAAGTTATGAGCAACGGCGCGCCAAAGGTAACACCGGGCGCATAATTACACGATAAGGAGTAACAAAATGAGTAAAATTGTTGATATTACAGACAAGCTGAATTTTGACGAGAAGCCAAAACTTAAAATTAGAGATAAGGAAATCGAGGTAAACGACAGAGCAATTACAATGCTTAAAGTGTTACCAAAATTTGAAAATCCAACTAACAACGATTTGTTAGATATTTTCAAGCTAATGTTTGACGAAAAATCTCAAAAAGAAATTGAAGAAATGAACCTTAATTTCAACGATTTCGCACAAGTTATCGCGTCCGCAATCGAACTTGTTTCGGGTTCTACTGATGACGAGGGGGAAACAGCGACCCCGGTTACGACTTAATAGAAGATTTTGATACAATCATAT
>Ga0326513_10003029_pt1 | contig 12272 bp, 19 predicted proteins | sample 2_2465_0518_D_FD_203654 | JGI IMG/M metagenome (GOLD analysis project Ga0326513, IMG submission 203654) | Bovine rumen microbial communities from UC Davis, California, United States - 2_2465_0518 | ecosystem: Host-associated > Mammals > Digestive system > Stomach > Rumen | place: USA... | reverse complement strand
CACGGCAGGAGTCGGCGCACTACGCGGTGCAGAACGACATGGTGCAGCAATACGTGCACGAGTACGACGGAGCATGGCACGCTGGCGATTGGTGGGCCAACACGCACACCATCGGCATCGAGAACGTGAACGCCACGGGCGAACCCGATTGGCTTGTTGACGAGCGCACCGTGGAGACGTGCTGCGAGCTGATGGCTGACATCGCCTATCGCCACGACCTCTATCCGCTCAAGCGCAACGAAAACGTCTGGGGTCACAGAGACTTCCAGGCGACCTATTGCCCGGGCGTGCTCTACGATCGCCTCGACTGGATGTGCGACCGCGCCAACGCAATCTACTACAAGAAGTACGTCGAACAGGAGGACATCGTGACCAACGAAGACATCGAGAAGATTGCCCAACGCTGCGCAGAGCGCGTGGCCGAATCCGCGTATTGGGACGTGGACAAGAAGGCCGAATGGGGCGCTGAGGGCAAGGGGAAAGGCGGCTACATCCGCAACTCGTACAACGTCATGCGCCTTGTTCACGACCTGCTCATCAAGGTCAACGCCAAGGTTGACGCATTGGCCGCAAAGGTCGATGCGCTCAAGAAGTAGGTGATTCCATGAGACGAGGCACCACACCCACCATCACCGTCTCGGTCGATGCCGACATCACGGACATGTCGATTCACCTTGCGTTCAAGTGCGGCTCCCGCCTCATCGTCAAGCAGGGCGACGACCTGACCGTGGAGGCCGTGGAGGGCGGCACCGAGATTACCACCACGCTCACCCAGCAGGACACGCTCGCCATGAGGTCGGGCGGGGACGCCGACGTGCAGATTCGAGCTGTCAAGCAGGACGGGGACGTGGCAATCGCCACCACCATCGGGAAACTCCCAGTGAAGCGCATCCTTGAGGAAGGGTTCATAAATGACTGACTACCGCCTCACGCTGACCGTGGAGGACGGCGCTGAGGCCGCTCTCCGCGTGGATGACGATATTGGCCTCAGTCTGGAAATCGGGGACACGTACATCAGGGGCGAGGGACGGCCTTACGAAGGGGCATACGAAGTCACGCCCACCCAGTACGCGCAAATCCTGCCCACGTCTGGGACTGAGCTGTCCCAGGACGTAATCATCAACCCGATACCCAGCAACTACGGCCTCATCACATGGAACGGCTCGGTTCTGCGAGTCAGTTAGGAGAAACAATGGCAAAGAACGTCAAAATCAACGGAGTGACTTACTCCGACGTACCCTCCGTGGAAATCCCGCTCGCGACTGGCAGCGGCTCGGCCGAGTTCTTCGACACGTCGGATGCTACGCTGGACAGCGGCGGCAAGATGCTCTCGGGCAACACGGCGTATGCCGACGGCGTGAAGTACGAGGGCACCATCGCGAGCAAGTCCGCGAGCGACCTGACGGCATCGGGCGCAACCGTGACGGTTCCCGCGGGTTACTACGGCTCCCAAGCCACCAAGAGCGTGGCGAGCGGTTCCGCGACTGCTCCCGCGTCTATCAGCGGCACTTCCGCGACCTTGACCACGGGAAACAACACGCTCACGCTCTCCAAGACCGTCAGCGTGACTCCCGTGGTGTCTGCGGGCTACGTGGCATCCGCGACCGCTGCTAACTCCAACGTGAGCCTCACGGCGACCGTGACCACCAAGGCTGCGGCCACGATCACGCCTGGGACTTCCGCGCAGACCATCGCGGCGGGTACCTATCTCACTGGTGCGCAAACCATCGCCGGAGACGCGAACCTCGTCGCCTCCAACATCAAGAGCGGGACGAGCATCTTCGGCGTGGCTGGTTCGCTCACGCTGGTCAGCGTGTCCCAGGATTCCACCACCAAGGTTCTGACCGTATCGTAAGGGGGCATCATGGCCCAGAACGTAACGATTGCGGGGGCGTCCTATACTGGCGTTCCCGCTGTGAGCATTCCCAAGACGGGCGGCGGACTCGCGACCTTCTATGACGCAAGCGGCATCGACTACGCTGGCTCTCCAACATCGGGCGGCAACGCTAACGTGACAAACGCGATTCTGTTCGGGCGCTGCGACTCGACGTCCACGGCCACGGAGTTCACGGCCACCGTGGACGGCCTCGATTCGCTCTACGACGGCGCGGCGGTCATGCTGCGCAACGGCGTGGTGACGAGCGCGAGCGGCTTCACAATCAACGTGAACGGGCTCGGCGCGAAACCCGTGTACAACAACATGGCGACGGGCAACGAGACCACGCCGACCAACCCGACCAGGGACACCACCATATTCAACATCAACTACACCATGCTGCTCGTGTACGATTCCGAGCTGGTGGACGGCGGCGCGTGGATATGCTACCGAGGCTACGACGGCAACACGAACACCATCGGCTACCAGCTCCGCACGAACAGCGGCAACCGCCCCATGTCGGACGCGGCATACCGCTACCGTCTATATTTCACGAGCGCGGACGGCTCCAAGTGGGTGCCTGCGAACACGTCAACCAGAACGGACGCGACCACGGCCCGCACGCTCAACACCCGCGCCATCGACCCGTTCGGCCCCATCGTCTACAACTCCACGAACGGCACGACGAACAGCGGTGCGCGTCCAGCGGTAGGCACTCTCTGGCAGCAATATGCGCTCACCATCGGCTACAGCTACGTGAAGACGCTGACCGCGTGGGATTCCGTGTGGCTCAAGTGCCAGCCGAACGCCGACGGCAGCGCGGTCATGAAGGACATCGTGCAGGCTCTTCCTTCGAGCAAGGACGGCTACATCTACATCCTGCTCGGGATGGCGTACAGCACGACCGCCATGGAGCTGCGTTCCGAGCATCCAGTTTACTGGCACGACGGCACGGGAATCAGGATGTGGACGGGTGCGGAGCCTGGTTCTGGCGTAGACCCAGCGACCGCGACACCCAGCATGGACGGCACGGCGGCTGTCGGTTCGAGCGTCAAGTACGCACGCGAAGACCACGTGCATCCGAGCGACACGTCGAAGCTGGGCAGTGTCACGCTTTCCACTTCGGCTGACACTTACGTCGTGCCAGTTACGGGCGGCACAGCTAACATCGACGTAGGCGATGGACTGAACGTCAGCGAAGGCACCAACACAATCACGCTCAGCGTCAAGACTGGCACGACCAGCACGACAGTCGCGGTAGGAAATCACACGCACACAGTCGCAGGCATCAACGGCTTGCAGTCCGCTCTCGACGCAAAGCAAGCCACGCTAGTGAGCGGCACGAACATCAAGACGGTGAACAACGAGAGTTTGCTGGGAAGTGGGAACATCGCCATATCTGGCGGTGTTTCCATGTCAACGACTACCGTCACGCTTACTGCTAGTGGCTGGTCTAGCAGTCAGCAAACTGTTGCCTGCAGTGGGATGACCGCGACGAGCAACGTGATAATCTCGCCAGACCCAACTTATGCGTCGGCCTGGGCTGCTGCTGGTATTGTATGTATACACCAGACGGAGACAACTCTTACGTTCTTCTTTAACAACCAAGCGCCAACGCAACTCTTGATTGCTAACGTGCTGATTCTCAATTAGGGGAGTTCTATATGATATTCAATTTAGTCGGTTCTTCGGCTGGCGGTAGCGGCAGCTCAGACCGCGTTATAAAGCCAATCCTGAAACAAGACATGATTTACAACGGAATGGTGTGCATTGGCTACGATTTTGCGCCAATCGAAGCCGTGGGGACAGTTGGAGAGACGATGCGCATAGAGACGCGGAGCAACGACTACGTTCTGGACACGTTGACCCGCGTTGACACGGGAGAAAGCATTCCGTACACGGTAGTTTCGCCGATACTAGGAGGCTATAAAGCCTATGCGTTCACGATGCCAGATGCAGACGTTTCCTACAGTCTGCTGTACGACGATTAATCAACACGAAGCAGGTGGAACCTGCTAGACCTGATGTGCCCATCCATGTGACCCAAACGCCCGAGACGGTCACATCCCGTTCTATGTATAACGCCTGTTCAGGCGTGATTTTGCGTGGTGGAGGCGCGGAGAATCGAACACTAAGCGCCGCGCCTCTCACCTGGGATTATGCGACTCCATGTGACCGAGCCTAATCGGGATAAGGTATCACGGCCACGCTCCGTCGCATGTTCTTTAGGTCGGGTTTCACGTATCGGCGAAACGTCGTGTTTATGTCCGAGTGGCCCAAGATTCGCGACAAATCCTCGACGTTCATCCCGGCTTGCAAGCATGACGTGGCGAACGAATGCCGCATGTTTTCCAGGGTCACCCTTGGAAGGTCTGGATGCGCGTCGAGGTAGCGGTTCCACATCTTGCGTCCCGTGGAGGGTGACAGCCTCCCATTGTTGCCCACAATCCACGCTCCCTCACCCGATGCGTCCCAGTAGAACCAATCGATGAAAGCCTGGGGCATTGGGATTGTGCGTTGGCTCAGCTCCGTCTTCGGTGACTTCATCTGGTTCCCGCCATGTGTTGAGGATGCCACCACGTAGGCTCCGTTTATCGTGACGGTTCCGTTTGCGAAGTCGAAATCCTCGTGATTGAGTGCGTAGCGTTCCTCTGGCCTCAATCCCAGCAGCAAACCGCTCATCACAAGCCGTGTGATGGCTTCTGGGGCGTCGTTTTGCACTTGTGCGACGAACTGTCCTATCTCGTCGAAATCGGACAGAATCAGGCCGTTGTCGCGCTTCCTGCCCTTTTTCGGGAGCGCGTATCTCGCCAGGGCGGGATTGGATGCCATGAACCCGTCGCCTACCGCCTCATTGAGGATGGTCTTCAACAAACCCAGAGCCTTACGCGCCACCGATTCCGTGTTGCAGGTGTCAATCATCGCCTGGATTTTCAAGCGGTCTATGTCGTCCAGGTTCACGTCTCCGAGATTCGGCAGGATGCGCTTGTCGAGTTCCGTTCGGTAGGTGTCCAGCGACGTGGCCTCCAACCTCCGAGACGTGATGGGCCAGTAGTACCTTTCCACGTAGAACCCGAGCGTGATTCGCCCGGTTCTGCTCTTCAAGGCGCGGCGGATGATCGCGGCGCGTTTCTCTTCCGCTTCGGCCTCTTTCCGTGTGCCGAACGTCTTCACCTGACGGTCACGTGTGCCGTCTGGTTTCTTGCCATATTCAAGCACGGCATCGAATACCCTCGTGCCGTCTTTCAGCTTTCTTTCCCTGATGCTCATAAACGACCTTTTAAGATTGCATTCTTAAATGTCCGCTTATTTGTACCCTGCGAGATAACTAAGTGAAACGTCGAGAGCCTTGGCAATCGCGATGACGTTTGAAAGCCTTGGGTCTTTCGTTTTTCCGCTGACGATGTAGGCGATATTCGATGAGGTCATTCCAGTTGCCCTAGCAAGGTCAGCTTGCGTTATTCCGCGTTTGTCCATCGCGTATTGAATGCGTTCAGATAATGTCTTAGGCATTGCGCACCGCCTTTCACCTGCTGCTCAAAAACTTTATCAAAAATATTTAATGATTTATTGCTTTACTCAAAATTTTGAGTATTATTGTTACTCAAATGTTTGAGTAATGTTGAGAGGGGGTGTAATGGATTACCTGGTCACATCTTCAATCGACCGCGAGATTGGGCATTTCATGGTTGACAAGAAGATAACGCAGACACAGATGGCAAAGTTGCTCGGAATCACGACGAACACGCTCAGAGCCAAACGCGAAGGGCGCTCTGATTGGTCGTGGAGCGAAATCCTGAAACTGTGCAACCTGCTCGAAACGACGCCCGACAAGTTGGCGGGACTCGCCATGGCCTAGCGGCCTAAACGCACCTTGAGAAGTGAATACCAACGTCCACCAGTACTCCGTCTGCGCGACGATGCGGCCTGACTCAAGGCGTGGAGCGATTCGGAAAGTAGGGCGGGACGTTGGACAAGTATCCATCATCGGGCATTGTGGGGCGCTCACGGGGCATCCGTGCTCCCCGCGAAAAAGCACGTGAGCTAGCCTCCTTTCCTAACTCGGACTGCCACCTGTCTGCAAGCACTGAGCGTCCCATGATGCCCGATGGTCACGAAGGAGAAAACATGAACGAGAAAAGAGCGACGCGCCACGTGTTGCAGCACAGGCGCGTCAATGGTCAGGAGACCAAGGAAAGTATAGCCGAGTACGAACGCGCTACGCAAATCGCGGGATGGATGATTGGCCTGTCGTTCGGCCTCATGTTCTTCTTGGGGTTGATTTAGATGGCCACATTCAACTACACGGGCGAGTTTTCGCCCACCGTCGAAGCGTTGGAGCGCCAAATCGCCGAACTCACGGCGCGGCTCGAAACCTTCGAGGCGAAGACGGGATTCATGTCAGCCGAGACCATGAAGGAAAACGCCGAGGCATGGATTGAGCGCAATCCCATGGCCTGGAACCTCATCAAGGCCAGGGCGCAAGCCTCCATCCGCGCTCAGAAGCGGTTCAGCGTCAAGAGGGCGCTCGAAGAGCTGAGGGACGCGCCGGGCATCGTCTGGGGTTCTAACGACGACTTCAAAATCTCCAACTCATACTCAGCCGTGTTCGTGCGCATCCTGGTAACGGAGATGCCCGAGCTGCGCGAGCTGGTCACTCTCCATCGCTCGAAGGTCGATAGGCTGTTCAATGTGGCATGAAGTCTCCCCCATCCCGATAAAGCGCCGCGTAAAGTTCGCCAAGGGACGAGCATACATCGACGGGCGCACAAAGGCCGACCTGAAACGGGTCTGGGACTCATGGGACGGGCCATGCTACGAATGCCCCGTGGAAGTGATCGTGCACGTTTACGAGCAGCTTCCGAAAACCAAGAAAGACCCCGAACCGTTCACGGTCAAGCCTGACATTGACAACATCTTAAAGGCCGTCATGGACGGACTCAACGGCAGAGCCTACCGCGACGACAAGCTGATAGTGCATGCCGAGTGCTGGAAGCACGACCGCTCAGACGAAATCGTGGGCGAGTTCGTCCTATATGACGTGAAACCATTGGAAGGGGTGGAATGATGGGCGAACTTGCAAGGCCGCTTGACGATTCCGAGATGCTTGCGTTCATCGACGCGCTGGGCCAGGAATGCAAGCGGCTCACCGACCAGAAAGACCCGTCCTCTTTGCGGTCTAAGGTAGACAGGCAACGCCGCAAGCGTTACGAAGAGGACAGAACCGGCGACGTTCCAAAGACCACGCCGCTCAGAATCGGCGACGTTACGGTTGGATACCACCAACTCAAGTACTCGAAGCCGAAAGGACGCGAAACGTCATACCAGTTACAGGTGGAGGATTACGTCACCTGCGGCGAATGGCTCCAATCTGTAGCTGACAAGTACATCCGCCAATACGTCGAACGCGACCTAAAAGCGTTTGCGACGTACTACTTCGACGAGACTGGCGAGATGCCCGATGGGTGTTTTCTCAGCGAGATAACGACGATGGAGCAGCCGTCCGAGTTCATCGGGACGGCGGTCAAGGTCAATCCGAAAGACGTTATAGAAGCGATGCAGCATCGCCTCCCCGAATCGGGCGCGGTGCTCAGGCTGTTAGGGGGTGGACGTGAATAGGAACGAACTCAACTCCAAGCTGAAACGGACGAACATCAAGGGCAAGGAATACGTGGAGGTAAACCAACGCATCCTCGCATTCTGGGAGATGTTCCCCGATGGGCAAATCATCACCGAGAAGCTGAGCGACAACGGCGAACGTTGCGACTTCAAGGCCGAAATCTACTCGGGAGGCAAGCTGATGGCCACGGGTCACGCTTTCGAGACCAAAGCGGCCTCGATGGTCAATAAGACTTCATACGTGGAAAACTGCGAGACTTCCGCGATTGGCCGCGCCTTGGGAATCTTAGGGATAGGCATCACCGAATCACTCGCAAGTGCTGAGGAAGTCGCTAGCGCCATTTCACAGCAAGAGCGCATGTCTAGACCCAGGAAGTCAAAAGAGCCTGTCACGGACGCTCTCAGCGCGGCTCAGAAGCGAATCACGGCCATTTCAACCAAGTACGCGGAACTCCAAGGCATGAAGACCGTGGAGTGGTACGAGGCCAACGTCAGAACCCGAAACGACTATTCGAACGATGCCGAGACATTGAACCGCATCGCTCAGGAACTGGAGGAATCATATGAGCATTAACCATGTGGTTGTGAGCGGGAATTTGACCCGCGACCCCGAACTCCGTCAAACCGCATCGGGGATGGCAATCCTCACACTTGGCATCGCGGTTAACGACAGCCGAAAGAACGGCAACGGCCAATGGGAGGACGTGCCGAACTACTTCACCGTGAAGGTGTTCGGCAAGCGTGCGGAATCCCTGGAAAGCAAACTCGCCAAGGGTTCGAAGGTGTACGTGGACGGGCGGCTCTCGTGGTCTCAGTGGGAATCGAACGGCGAGAAACGCTCTAAGGTCGAAATCATCGCAAACGTGTTCGAGTACGAACGGCGCAATGATCGCGACGCGCAACCCGCGCAACAAAGCATGTACGACGACGATTTGCCGTTCTAATGAAGAGCGGGAAATTTTTCTCCGTGCCTTACGACATTCCGCACGACCCGCGCATCCAACTACTCAGGGACAGATTCGGCGGCATCGTAGCGTTGGCTCATTGGGTGACGCTGCTGTCGAATCTGTACTACTGGGACGGAATCATCGACCTGACGATGCCAGGCCAGAAGTCGCGGCTCATGAGCGAACTTGAATTAGACGAAGCCGGACTTGACGCATTCCTGCAAGCATGCGCGTCTCTTGGCTTCATCGACGCTGAATTGCTCTCAGTCGGGCATGTCGTGAGCCACGGCGCATGCGAAGAATTGGCACACAGAAAAGAGCGTTCTGAGACTGGGAAGATGGGCGGCAGACCGAAGAAAAAAGGTACTGAAAAAGGTACCCGAAAAGGTACACCTTAAAGGTCTTTAAAAAGGTACCCGAAAAGGTACCAGAAAAGCCTCTCTCTTACTCTCTCTCATTCTATTAAAAAATAGGGGGTGAAAACGTGCGTTCTTACGCAGAGTTTTTAGACCAAAAACAACTGCTCCAAAAGCCGTGCGGTTTCGAGCCTGAAAACCTCAACTCGAATCTGTTCGACTTTCAGCGCGACATCGTGACTTGGGCGTGCCGCAAGGGACGCGCCGCCATATTCGCCGACTGCGGCATGGGCAAGACGATCATGCAGCTTTCATGGGCCGAACAGGTCACGAGAAAGCACGGGGGGCGCGTGCTCATCGTTGCGCCGTTGGCAGTCTCTGCACAGACATGCAGAGAAGGTCGTCTTTTTGGCATCGATGTAAAAAAGTGTCGGACGAGCGCCGACTTGGAAGACGGCGTGAACATCACGAACTACGAAATGCTCCAGCACTTCGAGGGGTGCGAGTTTTCTGGAGTCGTGCTGGACGAGTCGTCAATCCTCAAAAGCTACTCGGGCGCAATACGAAACCAAATCATCGACATGTTCAAGTTCACGCCGTTCAAGTTGGCGTGCACGGCAACTCCAGCTCCGAACGACTACATGGAGCTGGGCAACCATTCCGAGTTCCTCGGGTGCATGGACAGGTCAGAGATGCTTGCGATGTTCTTCATCCACGACGGCGGGGATACGTCCAAGTGGAGGCTGAAAGGGCATGCGTCGTCGAGGTTCTGGGATTGGGTGGCATCCTGGGCGTGCATGGTCACGAAACCATCCGACCTCGGATATGACGATGGTGACTTCGAATTGCCTAGCTTGGAAATCAAGACCCACGTGATTGATAGCGGGTTGAACCAAGAAGGGCGGTTGTTCGCCGTCGCCGAATGCACGCTCACGGAACAGCAGAAAGCACGTAGAAACACGGTTCAGCTCAAAGCCGACAGGATAGCCGGCTACGTCAACTGCTCGGATGATTCTTGGCTCATTTGGTGCGACCTGAACATCGAATCCGAGCACTTGGCAAACTCCATTCCAGATGCGGTCGAGGTTCGCGGCTCGGACTCAGCCGAATGGAAAGAGGACGCGATGCTCGGTTTCGCTGATGGCAAATACCGAGTATTGGTCACGAAGCCTTCAATCGCTGGGTTCGGCATGAACTGGCAGCACTGCCACAAGATAGCCTTTTGCGGCATGTCGCACTCTTACGAACAGTTCTATCAAGCCGTCCGTCGCTGCTGGAGGTTCGGGCAAAAGCATCAAGTAGAAGTGCACGTGTTCGTCACCGACCTCGAAGAATCGATCGTGTCGAACGTGCTCAGGAAAAAGGACGACAGCGAGGGCATGCGCTGCGAGATGCTTGCGCGAACCTCGCGGATTAAGGATGACTCAGACATGGTTAAACGCGACGAGTACGAATATCGCGAAGACGACAGGCACGGCGACGGGTGGACGATGCTTCTGGGAGATTGCGTCGAGCGCATCCGCGAGATTGAAAGCGAGTCCGTTGGACTCTCCGTTTTCTCTCCACCGTTCGCGAGCTTGTACACCTATAGCAATTCGAGCAGGGACATGGGCAACTCGAAGACGGATGAAGAGTTCGCCGAGCACTTCCGCTACCTCGTCAGCGAGCTTTATCGCGTGATGATGCCCGGGCGTTGCGTGTCGTTCCACTGCATGAACCTACCTACATCGAAGGAACGCGACGGGTTCATTGGAATCAAGGACTTTCGCGGCGAGCTAATCCGCATCTTCCAAGACGCTGGATTCATCTACCACTCGGAGGTCACGATTTGGAAAGACCCCGTAACGGCAATGCAGCGAACTAAGGCGATTGGACTTCTGAACAAGCAGAAGAACAAGGACTCCACCATATCCCGTCAGGGCATCCCAGATTATCTCGTGACGATGCGCAAGCCTGGGGACAATCCATCCCCCGTGACTCACACGAACGAAGAGTTCCCCATCAGCGTATGGCAGAAATACGCGAGTCCCGTCTGGATGGACATCAACCCATCGAACACGCTCCAATACAGAGCCGCACGTGAAAACTCGGACGAGCGGCACATCTGCCCGTTGCAGCTTGACGTTATCGAACGTGCGATAAAGCTATGGAGCAACCCTGGGGACGTTGTTCTTTCTCCGTTCGGCGGGATTGGCTCAGAGGGTTACGTCGCGATCAAGGACGGGCGCAAGTTCGTTGGAATCGAACTCAAGAAAAGCTATTTCGACCTTGCATGCCGCAACTTAGACGCGGCGGTTCAAGAGTCGCAAGCATTGACTCTGTTCGACTTCCGCGAGGTCAGTTAATGAACCTCTACTATCTGGCGCTCATGGACAAGCCGTCAATCGAGTATCCATGGTGCGCTTTCTGCGGCAAACCTGCGACCAACCGACACCACATCGTCTACCGCTCCCAGGGCGGGACGGATGGCCCTACGGTCACGGTCTGCGGGTTCGGCAACGCCTCGGGATGCCATGGGAAACTGCACGATCACTTGCTGCACCTGAGATTCACCGACCGCTGGGAATACCTGGAAACGGAAGAACCAACCAAATACGAAAAGGCGCTTTCCATGGACGGCTGGAAACCCGTGAGGGGATGGTACGAATGAGGGTGACGCCTCCAATCCGTCATTCATCGCCGGCAACGAAGAAGTACAAGTGCGACGGCATGAAGTGCTTCGAGGTTCTGATTCGGCGGAAGAGATTCACCTACGAAGAACGCTATTGGTGCGACGAGATGCACGGGTACTTCGAACCCGCGAAAGTCAACCAATGCGAGAAATGGAGCAATTGATGGACAAGACGCTGAGCGAGCTGATGCTCGAAATGAACGACGCGGCCATCGCGTTCATGGAAAAGGCAGACGAGTTCGTGAACGAACGTCGCAAGGAAGCCGAGCGCGACGAGCTGCGCGTGAGGAACCGCGAACTCGCGCTGGAAAACGAACGACTCAAGAACAGGCTGCGCTACGCGGAAGAGGCCGTGGAAGCCATGAGGCCGCATGCAGAGGCGTATTCCTACATGATTGACAACGGAGCATCCACGCGCAAGTCAACCATGAGCAAGATGGCGGGTGCATGATGATTACCGCCACGATCATCACGTTTCTCATGGCGCTGACCGTATCCCCCACTACCCCAGATGTGTTCCTGGAAGTGAACGACCTCCCAGCGCCCGTGGAAATCGTCGAAGAAGAGCCTGAGAGCGTCGCAGAGGTCGAATACGAGCCTGAGTGGGACTGGGAACCGCAATACCAGGAAACGGGCGTTACAGGCGATTACAGCGCGTCTTACGACTGGTACGAGTCTCAAAGCGTCGTTAGCTACGACACGGGCGACGGCATCAGCGCCGCCGAGTTCCAGTGGCTAGGCGTGGTCAGCGACGAGAGCCACGTCTACACCTGGTATTCCGAGCGAGTTCTGCCAGGGGGAGG
>Ga0326513_10003027_pt1 | contig 12277 bp, 20 predicted proteins | sample 2_2465_0518_D_FD_203654 | JGI IMG/M metagenome (GOLD analysis project Ga0326513, IMG submission 203654) | Bovine rumen microbial communities from UC Davis, California, United States - 2_2465_0518 | ecosystem: Host-associated > Mammals > Digestive system > Stomach > Rumen | place: USA... | reverse complement strand
TTTTACCCCGGCGGCAGTTGCGGAAAATCCTCCCACGGATAACAACTTTGGCAATGTCACAAGCACGGCTATTATCACTGTGCCGCGTGGTTGTTGCTATACGATTGCCGTTGAGAATACGTCTGCCGGATTGACGGCGGCTGATCCGTCGCCCGCGATTCTGGTAAAAAATACCAATGTGACAGTAACGCGCATAGCCTAACGGGAAGGAGGGAAAACCATGGATTACCTGAACGAGTTGCACGAACTGTGCGAAACCATTTCCCGCGAAATCGCGGACGCTAATGAGAAAATCCGCTCTGCCGGTGGCAAACTGTCTGCCGGTGACGTGGACTACATTGACAAGCTCACTCACACGCTCAAGTCCATCAAGGGCGTTGATGCAATGTCCGAAGACGAAGACGGCTATAGCAACCGCACCTATCCAGACATGGGCGGCAGCTATCGCGGCTATTCCCGCAACAGCCGCAACGGCTACTCCCGTGCCCGTGGCCGCATGAATGCCCGTAGGGACAGCATGGGCCGCTACAGTGGCGGCTACAGCCGCGATGACGGCATGGTTGAGGAACTGCGCAGTCTGATGGAAGACGCGCCGAACGAAACCATCAAGCGCGACATTCAGCGCATTGTGGACAAAATCGAACAGATGTGAGGTGACCCGCCTTGATAACGGAGAAAGACTTGCAAGAGGCCATCGCCGAATGTCAAGGCGAACGCAACCCGAACGCAAACACCTGCATCAAACTTGCGGCTTTCTATACCATAAAGCATGAGTTGTTCGGGAAAACCGAACAGCCGCCAGCGGTTGCAGAAAATGCAACAACCTATTCATATGCCGCCGCGCCCGCTGAGCCTGTCGAAACCACGATTGACTATTACAGCGACACGGATTTTTCACGGGCGATTGACGGCAGGATAGCGGCAGACATTTGGCCCGTGATGGACGAATTAATGTCCATGTTGCAAATGATGCAGCCACGAATGTACGACGTGGTAATGCGAAAGCTGCAGGAATAGCCCACGGCCCGCCCATATTTCAGGGCGGGCTTTTTGTACCCTAAAAATACCCTATTGCCCGTTTGCATCCATGCGCAACTGTGCGCACATAAGCCATATACAATACGCACAGTCGCGCACGCAAACGCGCGTATATTCGTAATTTTTTAAACATATGTTCGTAGACATATGCTTATAAAATGCCGTAAATACTGGGATTTTCAGCGTTTTATTCGTGATTTGACCCTAATTAATACCCTAATCAGCCTCAATTTGTAGCATTTTTCCAGTATTTGGACAGCCTTTCGGCTCCTTCCTTTCCTGCGTCGCTGGTATACGCTGCATAGGTGTCGAGGGTTATAGCCGCATTTCGATGGCCCAAATTGTGTTGCACCGTTTTCACGTCCACGCCAGAGCGCAGCGCGGCAACGGCATATGAGTGTCGCAGATCATGCGGGTGTAAATCGGGCATGTTCAACGCGATAGCAATTTTATGTATTTCGTGGTAGATGCTTGTCTCGTTATGCGCCTGCCCGTGTTCACGACGAAACACAAGCCCGGTTGAAATATCATCCTCCTGCCAATCAGGGCCAGCTTTCACTTTTTGCTCAATCTGCCGCTTGCGCTGTTGTTTGAGCAGTTCGACGGCCTCAGGCGTGAGATGTACTTCTCGCACTTCGCCATCCTTCGGTTGCCCAAATCGGCGCGTGCTGTGTGTTGCCGCGTGAAGCTGCCGTTCGACACGCATAATCCCATCGTCCAAATCAATATCGTCCCAGCGTAACCCGCGCAATTCTCCCGCCCTCAATCCAGTCATTAGTAGGAATATTGCTTCGTTCGGGTATTTGGTATCCTGTGCCGCTGCAATGAACGCCGGGAACATATCTTTGTCAACGACTGTGAATTTGGGCTTGATGGCCTTTTGAATGCGCACTCCATCAACGGGATTTGTCTTTATTAGTCCTGCCTCAATAGCGCTATTCATTGACGCGCTGAGAATGCCTCGCGCATGACGTATTGTTGATGGAGATAGCCCTTTTTTCTGCATATTAGTAATCATGCGTCGAACGTGAATTTGGGAGAATGACGCCATAGGAATATTGCCGAATGTCGGCACGAAATGCCGGTTCACAACGCCTTCATACGTCTCCTGCGTGCGCCCGGTTGTATGGCTTTGATAATCACGCAGCCAAATTTCCAACCATTCAGATACAGTCATGCGCGACGGGTTCAGCCATGCGCCTGTGTCAATCTCCCTCAGGACGGCTTTCAACTTCTTTGTAACTTCCGCTTCCGTCTTTCCGTAGACGGAACGCTGTCGCCCGTCTGGCGCACTGTATCTGCCCTCCCATCGTCCATCCGCGCGTTGTCTGACACTTCCCATGCCGTTACTGGCGCGTTTTGCCTTCTTTGCCATAATCAATTCACTTCCTATCCAATATCGCCTCCGCTTCAACCAACGTGAGACGGAGGCGATATGCTATTTTATCTCCCAGGAATGCCCACAGGATTGACAGAGCGCCATTTTTACAAGCGCATTTTTCGTTTTTTCCTTGCCCTTCGCCTTTGGTAAAACGATGTTTGACAGGCCAAGTGTGGCGATTCCTGCGATTCCGCGTGCCGCGTTGTACGTGTTGCCGATAAGGCCGTTGCCGCTTTTCTTCGTCTTGCTGCCCATCTCCACCATCTGCACCGAAATTTCGGTGCCCTTGCACTTCGGACATTTCAGCTTGCTCCCGAACATTGAAATCCCTCCTAATCCTGTTCAATTTCATATATGCTCTTGGCATTGAACATATCGTTTCTTTTTAAGTGCCTCAACTCATGACGCAGACATTCCCGTTGCTTCTCGTATGAATTTCTTGCATTTAGATATATGCTTGCAAATCCGCTTTCATCTACAGACACCATTGCACCAATGCTATATGGCAGATCAATGAGCCTGATACAGCATTCATATAGCGATTCTTCCGTTTGTCTCACCCTTCCATTTTCTTTAATGCGTCGAGAATTGCAACAGCCCGCCGTACTTCCTCAATATCTGCGTCCTTTGCCATATTAAATAGGTAATGTCGTTCAGGTTCGCGGCGAACCTGTTCGCGGAGTTCCCACACATCAACGTCACTGACAGTTGCATGTACATTGCCTTCCGCGCCGTCACCCGGATATGGCTCAATTCCGAGTACAACCCCTGTTGACACACCAAATAGGTCAGCTAATTTTAGAAGCCTGTCGCCAGACGGGTCTTTTTTTTGATGCTCCCATTCACTGACGGTCGGTCTTGATACGCCTATTGCTACAGCAACCTCCTTTTGCTGCATACCGGCTCTTTGCCGGAGTTCTCTTGTACGGTTCACGGAAACACCCCCTCTTTTGTGAAAATTAGCTAATATCATTATAGCATATATGATTAGCTAATGCAAATATTAAAAAATAGCTAATTGTCAAAAAAGGGCTTTACATTTAGCTAATTTGGTGCTATAATTAGCTACGTTGAGAGGAGGTGATAAGTTGAACAACGTCAAGCTGATACGTGAGGCCACGGGGCTGACGCAAAAGGCCCTGGCCGAAGCTGCCAGCATCTCCGCGCCGTTCCTTTATGATTTGGAGAACGGCAACAGGAATGCAAGGCCCGAAACGTGGGCGCGAATCGCTAAAGTGCTTGGCTGCACGGTTGCAGAATTGCGAGGAAAGGAGGAAGAAGTGCAGGATGCGGCGGGCTGTTGTGATTGATGGGAATTTTGCCGTTTATGAAGATGGCACTATTTACCGCATTGCGGACGGGATAGAGATGCCTGTTGAATTGAATTCGAGTACCGGCTATTACACCTTTTCTTTCAAAAAAGGCTATGCGGTACATCGGGTAATTGCAACGGCATTTATCCCGAACCCCGACAACAAGCCGATAGTAAACCACATTGACGGCAATAAGCTGAACAATGCAGTTTCAAATCTTGAATGGGTAACGTATGGCGAGAATTGGAGACACGCTTGGAACATGGGATTAATACCTCATAAGCGTAATAGCCATGGGTCAAGAATTACACATAAGGACAGGGGAGACAATTTCAATCTGTGGCATAGGAGAATAATGAGCGGACTTACTCAATCTCAAGTCGCAGAATCGCTTGGACTTAGTGCTAGAACAATATCACTGTGGGAGTGCGGCAAGTCCTCACCCCGCGCCGCCATGCTGCCGAAGCTGGCCGAATTGTATCACTGTAGCATCAACGACCTATATGGGAAGGAGGAAACCGCTTGAATCGCTGCGTTGTAGCAAATGGAAGGTTCGCAGTCTACGAGGACGGCACGATAAACGAAATCGTTGAAGTCCCGGCGAAGCTGCATGATTCCAACGGCTATTGCAGGGTTTACGCCGACGGTCAAGGTTACCTTGTGCATCGGCTTATAGCGAAAGCGTTTATCCCGAACCCGGACGACAAGCCTCAGGTAAATCACAAGGACGGCAACAAGCGCAACAATTCTGTTGCAAACCTTGAATGGGCGACGCAGAGCGAGAACACGCAACATGCCTATGACAATGGCCTTATACCGAGGGGCAGGCCGAAAGGCACATGTGACGGTGCGGCCATAAAAGCTATGCGGAAAGCGAAAGGTATGACGCAAGAAATCCTCGCCGATGTAACGGGTATTCATCGTGTAACCATTGCGCGTTACGAAACCACGGATGGTGGAATGACCGTTGAAAACGCGGCAAAACTTGCAAAAGCTCTTGATTGCACTGTTGATGCATTGCTCGGAACTGATAAAGCTGGATGATTTAGGAGGTGACACCATGGTAACAACTATCATTTCCATCATTTACGGCATTGCGTGCTTCGCGCTGGGATACCTGATTGCATATGAGCGTGAGCACAATGGATGAGCCGTATTTGATTACAAAGCCGGAAGCGGCGCGGAGATATAACCTGAGTACGCGAACGCTGGAGATGCTGTATAAGCGTTACAAGGATTTCCCGGTTTTGAGGGTTGGTCGAAAGGTTCTGATTATCCGTGACGCCGCCGACAGGTGGTTTTCGGATTGGATGGGTGGCACGATAGAAGCATAAAGGGAGGTGAAAACATTGACGCTTGAACAGCGTGAGAAAGCGCTCATAGAACTGGCCCGGCAGGCATGGGACGTATACAGCGACGGCGCGGACGCTGAATTGCTGGACATTACGATCAATGACAAGGTGATGTGCATTCACGGCATTACTAATGGAGCGAACCGCGTTGACATCGTTGTCACGAATGATGAGGTTTGCCGAAGAACAGATATCGATCGCCTGAAATTCTACCGGCTGGCATAAAGAAGCCCGCCCAGGTGCGAACTGGGCGGGAGGCAGGAAGATGATAGCGATGGAAAACTATCACGGATATTGTAGCACAAGGAGGATGAAAAGTCAATGCCAATGAAAGCACTGATACCGATTGATAGCCTGAAACTGAAATCTGAGATTATCCGAAACGGAATGACGCTGACTGAAGTTTCAAAACGGTGTTGCATTTCACTGTCCACATTATGCGTGGCCTTGAAACGTGGTTCGGTTGGATTCGCTACGGCTGAGCTGCTTGATGTGAAATGCGGAATACCGCGTGAGAAATACGTCATAGATGAAGGCTCAACGCAGGCTTGCAATGTGAAACCCGATTACAGCAGCACGGATTTCTACGATAGGCTTTACGACACGATCAAACGCGCGGTAACGGACGCGCTGAACGCATAGGAGGTTGGAACCATGGATATGCTCGACTACACGAAGCCCAGCTACAGCGAAATTGAGGGCAAGCGCGCAGAAAAGCGCGAGTTCGGCGAACTGGTGGACGCGCTGAAAAACGCCATTGATAGCTGCAATGCAATCAAACGCATTACGGAAAACGATGCCGTTGTAGATTTGATTGGCAATCCGCTGCTGAATCTCCTGAAGGAGGCCGAATACCAGCTTGAACAGGTGAGCGACGAACTAACGCAGATGGAAAATGACTATTTCGACGGCGAAGAAGTGGTTTACTGGCCGGAGGTGATTTAATGGCAATTGCAATGAATTTCCCGCTTCTGACTGCTGATCAGATAGAAGTAAAAGTCAAGCAAGTCACGCAAAAGGGCGCTGTACTGCTACTCTACAAAACAGCGCGAACCGATATGGAGCTGCTTGATGCCGTTGTCGGCCCGATGCACTGGGCTGTGGATTACCGTGAAATCAAGGGTAATTTGTACTGTGGCATTGGCATTACCGAAGATGGAGAACGTTGGGTTTGGAAATGGGATTGCGGCATTGAATCCCGCGCGGACGGCGACGGCAACGAGAAGAAAGGCGAGGCAAGTGACGCATTCAAACGTGCCGGATTCAAGTGGGGCGTAGGCCGCGAACTGTACAGTAGCCCGTTTACATTCGCTAAAGTCAAAACGGTTCAGAATGGGAACCGTTGGGAGATGGAAGATAAGTTTGCCCGGTTCGACGTTAAGGATATCGGCTATAGTGGCCGTGTTATTTCGCGCCTTGTGATTACCGACAACCACGGGCAAGTGGTTTACAGCTACGGGAAAGACGCGATGCCAGTAGGCAGCAAGGAAGCCGCAGATGAAGTGGGCAAAACGAAACTTGATCGCATGAACGCACAACAAGCCACGTCGCCTGCCGAGAAACCAGCGATAACAAAGCGAAATACCACGGTTACGCAGTTGGCAACCGACGAACAGAAAGCGATACTGCGTGGGCTTGTGAACGTTGAGCAGCTTGCATCATGCAATAAATCCTATGGCGAACACTGGGAGCGCATGCCGGCAAACGCGGCGGCGGCGCTTATCAATAAACTTCAGAGGGATGCGCAATGAAAGGCCGGTTGACGAATCTGACGCGTGGGATGGATGGTGAGTATCAACTCACCATCTCCACCCGTGACAGTGCGGTTCTGACAGCGTGGGACGAATTGCGTGATACAGATATTGACGCTTCTATCAAGAAGTGGCACAAAAAGCGCAGTCTGGACGCGAATGCATATTTTCATGCCTTGTGCAATGAGATAGCAAAGGCGCTGAGAATCAGCGATACCGAGTGCAAGCGCCGTTTGGTGCTGGACTATGGCACGGTGGACAGGGACGATGACGGGCGCGTTGCCGGAGCGAAACTGCCTGCCAGCGTTGATCCGACGCGGTATTACGAATACTGCAAACCCTACGCAACGCAGCAGGAAGGTGGGCGTGAGTATATCTGCTATGTATTCTACAAGCAGACGCGGTTTTACGACAGCGCAGAAATGGCCCGGCTGATTGATGGGACGATACAGGAAGCAAAAAGCCTCGGTATTGAGACATTGCCTCCGCACGAAATTGAGGCCATGGAGAAAGCATGGTGCGCATAGAAAGGATGATGACATATCAATAAGGTTATTCTGATTGGCAACATTGCGTCCGACCCGGAAGGCCGCACAACACAGAGCGGCATCAGCCAGGCTTCGTTCAGGATTGCGGTTCAGCGTAGGCACGCGAACGCCAACGGGCAGCGTGAAGCAGATTTCTTGCAGATTGTCGCATGGCGGCAGACGGCAGACTTTGTGACAAAGTACCTGCGGAAGGGCGACAAGGTGGCGGTTGAAGGCAGCATTCAGACGCGCTCCTATGACGCACAGGACGGCTCCAAACGCCATGTGACGGAGATTATCGCCGATAGCGTGGAGAGCATGGGACGCAGGCGGGAGGATGGCGCACAGCCCGCGCATGATAACGGCGGGTTTGTGGAAGTTCAGGATGATTCGGAACTGCCGTTCTAAATGAGGGGTGATAAATTGAACCACATGTTTGATGTTGATATTGCTACTCAATACGGCGTGAACGCGGCCATCATACTGAACAATCTGTATTTCTGGTGTGAGCACAACCGCGTGAACGGGAAATATTTCTTTGATGGGCTTTATTGGACGTATAACAGCAACAAAGCCATGCAGGAATTGTTTCCGTATATGAGTGGGCGTCAGATAGACACAGCGATTCAAAAACTTGTTGATGCAGGGATTGTGGTTAAGGGCCATTACAGCGCCAACAAGTACGACAGAACAATGTGGTATGCACTCACAAGCACGGGATTTTCGATTATGCAAAAATGTAAAATCGACACCAAAGAAAAGTCGAATCGAAAATCAGCAAATGGGAAATCTACTATAACAGATATAAATACAGATATAAATACAGATAAAAACAACGTTATAGTAGACGGAAACGACAACGATGACGAACGCCCTGATTTCAACACCGTAGAAGCCTACACGACTTCAAATCTTATGCACATGTCACCAACTAACATGCAGGAGTGCGTGTCGTTCGTTGAAGACTTGGGCGAGGATTTAGTCAGGTATGCGGTGGATAAGGCTTGTGAGAATGGTAAAAGGACATGGGCGTATGTCAAGGCCATACTCAATGCTTATCTTCGTGACGGTATCAAAACCGTTGGAGATGCCAAAGCGGCAGACGAAGCCCGGCAGCGGAAGAAGAATACACCGCCTTCGATGCCACAGACGGACACTGACATGTCGTTCGAGGCGCTGTATTAGTGAGGTGATACCGTGAACGTGCTATACCCTGCCGATGCTGAGTGGGCTTTGGTTACGCTACTGGCGACAAAGCCTGTCGGCGAGTACCGGGACGCATTGCAAGAGATTACACCGGACGATTTCTCGCAGGTGGGAGCCGGGCAGGCGTTCGCCGCTATCATGGCGATTTTCGGACGGCATGAACGGCCCGACATGATGGGCGTGGACGCGGAGCTGACGCGGATATATGGCGAAGCAACCTGCCGGGGCGTCATGCAGAAGGTTATTTCCACGACGGGCAAAACACTGGCGGCGAACTCGCTTATACCGCGCTATGTGGCGGAGATAGCGGATTCAGCCCGGCGGCGCAAGCTGTTCGCACTGGCAGATGATTTGCGCAAAGCGGCAGAGGATGGCACGGCAGACGTTCAGACAGCGATTGACGCGGCGCGGTGCACGCTTCGGGATACTGTTCACGATGACGGTATGTGGGTATCGGGCACAGATGCCGCTATGGCGGCGATGGAGGCGGCTGAGAGCCGTGAGAAGCCGATACCTACAGGATTCCCTGAACTGGACAAAGTGCTGTGTGGTGGGCTGCTACGGCCTGAAATGACGATTGTAGGAGCGCGGCCCGGCAAGGGCAAGAGTGCGTTCCTGCTGGCTGCAGCGATGAACGCGGCGAAAGCAGGACGGCATGTGTGCTATTTCAGCCTTGAAATGTCGGCGGTACAGATAGGCCAGAGGGCGCTTGCGGCAGCTTCCAGCGTATCCGTTTCCAAACAGCGCTACGGCGTGGACGTGCTGACGGATGACGATTGGCGGGCGCTTGCGGACGGGCTGGAGCTTTTGAGCGATAACGGGCAGCGTGAATTCCTGCATCTGTACACGGGGCACGGCGTTACGATTGAGAAGCTGACAAGCCTGGCACAGAACGCTATGGATCGCGGCGAACTTGAGTTGCTGGTTGTGGACTATATCCAGCTACTCAAAATAACGCAGCACACCAACACGGATTTTGAGCGGCTGTCGATGGTGTCCAAGGGCCTGAAAGAGCTTGCCTTGACGCTGGATGTGCCGATACTGACAGCGGCACAGGTACGCAGACAGAGCAACGGCGGCGGGGCGTCAAGAGCGCCGGGACTGGACGAATTGCGCGGCAGCGGCGATTTAGAGCAGGATGCGGATAACGTGCTGCTGATACATTCGCCCGACACGCCGGATGACGAAACGCTGAAACGGTTGCCCGACGGGCACGTTGGAATATTCGAACGGGCGATGCAGCGGGGCATGAAGCCGTTCAGCGTGGATGTGGCAAAACAGAGGCAAGGGGCATTGCGTAGGACGTGGTGCTTGTTCATGCCGAAGACGATGACGTTTTATGAGGATAGTTAACGGGTGGTGAATTAGAAGAGTGACGAAATGTGAATTGTATCATGATTCATTCCAGAACTGGAAGTCTTATCCGATACAGAAAGCGCAGTTGATTATAGCGGACATTCCGTACAATCTCGGAGACGCGGCATACGGCAGCAATCCAATGTGGTATGTAGGGGGCGATAACAAGAACGGTGAAAGTGATAAGGCGAAATCAAGTTTTTTCAACTCGGATGGTTATTTCAGGATTTCGGAGTATTTCATGTTTTGTGCCCGTTTGATGAAACCCGAACCGAAGCAAGGCAAAGGCGGGGCACCGTGCATGATAGTGTTTTGCGCATACCAACAACAGAACGACGTGATACATTGGGCCGCTGATGCCGGATTCGAGAAGTATATACCGTTGGTGTTTGTTAAGAATTATTCGCCGCAAGTGCTCAAAGCAAACATGAAGATTGTTGGAGCTACTGAGCATGCACTTGTATTGTACAGGGACAGGCTACCGAAATTCAGAAACGGCGGGAAAATGATATTTAACTGGATGCAATGGGAGCGTGACGGCGCAGATATACCGAAGATTCACCCGACACAGAAGCCCGTGAAGCTACTGAAAAGGTTGATAGATATTTTCACCGATCCGGGGGACGTGGTTATTGATCCGGTTGCTGGGAGCGGTTCAACCCTACGCGCTGCCGCTGAAATGCGCAGAAACGCATATGGGTTTGAGATTGACAGGAATTTCTATCGAGAAGCGCAGAGCAAAATGCTATCAGGTATGCAGCTTAATCAAATGAATATGCTGGATTTTGAACAGCAGGCGGCGCTGCAATACAAGCAACTTTCTATGTTGGAGGGATGACTATGATCTATACCTTGAATGCAATTGACGAATTTAGTCTGGGGGTTAGAAGATAAACTATGACATCTTTTGCATGATAAACTTTTATGACGCGCGAAAGGATTGATAGCGATGTTTCTTGCAGACTTGATAGATTATCATGATGATGCATTTGGGCCGACGCAAATTTATGAAGAACGCATGATTGCAAAGGATTCGGGTACGGGAAAGGTTTTATTTGATACGCGGATAAACAAGCCCGACTATATCCGGCAGTATTACAATCGCAAGGTTGGCAAACTGTGGATTGAAATGCGTGAAGCCACTTCACATCTTGGATTCACAAAGTGGTACGAGCCTGTATTGATGTGCTATCTGGACAGAGGTTAAGAGGACTGTTGAAAAACATCAAGGAGGATACAAAAATGGCAGGAACTAAGAATGTTGAACTGGTTGAGATTCGGCCTATCGTTGAGAAGGTTGTGACTGTGCGCGTGGTTGGCGATACTCCGCTGATCGTTCATGCGTGGGACGCGAAGGCGAAGCGCGAGATTCTCGCCAAGGAAATGAACCTGACGAAAACGAAGGCGCGGGACGCGAAAAATCCGCTTGCGGATTTCTGCTCGTCCATGTACTGGCTGACTCCGATGCCAGAAGAGTTCACCGAAGAGGCGGTGCAGACGGCGATACAGAACGCCCGGTTCGGCTTCCCGGTGACGGCGTTCAAACAGGCGGCAATCAGCGCGGCGTATCGAATGGGCTGGGCAAAGGACAAAATGTCCCTGCGTGGCACGTTCTACATCGTCCCGGACAGTAACGTTTACTACGCTGGCGATTTGCAGTTGAACAAGAGCCGCACGCAGATTGATATTATCCCGAACACGCGGATGCACGGCGAGATGATTGAAATCAAGGGCTGCAAGCCTGAGATGCGGCAGGACATGGTGAAAGTCGGCATGGGAAGCGCGGACATCCGCTATCGTGGTGAGTTTTCCGAGTGGTACTGCGATATGCAGATTCGGTACAATGCGAACGGCACCAAAACGCTTGACGAAATTCTGAATATTCTGAACGCTGGCGGCTACGGATGCGGCGTTGGTGAGTGGCGTGCGGAGCGCGACGGACAGAACGGTGCGTATCACGTGGAGCTGATCGGGTAATTCTCGGCAGGCAAGTTGGGGCTGGGCACGTCGAGGCGAGGCGCGGCATGGCAAGGTGTGGCAGGCAAGGCAAGGCGAGTCCTGTTGAGGCGTGGTTTGTCAGGGTGAGGCCTGGCAGGCATGGTAATGCAAGGCCCGTTAAGGCGCGGCGTGGAACGGCGTGGCAGGCATGGTGAGGCATGTCGAGGCACGGTTACGCAGGGCAGGGCGTGGCAGGCATGGCAAGGCCCGTCAAGGTTAGTCGGGGCGATGCATGGTTTGGCAAGGCAGGCGAGGCGGGGTGCGGCAAGTTCTGGTAAGGCGGGATAAGGTGCTGCAAGGTACGGCTGGCATGTCATGCTATGGTGAGGCAATGCATGGTTAGGCAAGGTGTGGC
>Ga0326513_10003026_pt1 | contig 12278 bp, 12 predicted proteins | sample 2_2465_0518_D_FD_203654 | JGI IMG/M metagenome (GOLD analysis project Ga0326513, IMG submission 203654) | Bovine rumen microbial communities from UC Davis, California, United States - 2_2465_0518 | ecosystem: Host-associated > Mammals > Digestive system > Stomach > Rumen | place: USA... | reverse complement strand
ACTGGCATACGCAATATCTTGCGCAACTCTGATTATCATTATACGCAAGATTTTACGCTTGTCAAGTACTTTTTGCGCAAAATTTTGAGGTATTGATATGGGTATATATGAGAACGTGAAAGAAGCTGCTGAAAAACGCGGATATTCCATCAACAGACTTGAAAAAGAGATGGGACTGCCGAGAAGCTCTATCAGTAAATACAATCGGAATACACCATCAGCCGAAAGGCTTCAGGCCATCGCTACTTTCCTTGGCGTACCGGTCGGAGACTTAACGGGCGAAACCGCGTCAAATTCCGAATTCACAGCACGCAACGAAGAAGAGCGCCGTCTGCTTGTTTTGTTTAGAAACACAGACAGTGTGCCGGATTCGGAACGCGAAGAAATTGTAGAACACTTTGAAAAAACCATCGACTTATATCTGAAAGCCCGGGGAGTCATCAAATAATGGATAGAATGCCAGACATTGCAAGAGCCACGGAAGAAGCCACGAAACTACTCAGGATGCAGGCGAATCTCGATATTTGGGACATCCGGTGGATAAAGTGTGATAAGGATATCATCTTTGATTCCATCCAGCATTACTGCGAGATCACCCGAAGTTCCATGAGAAAGTTTATCGGGTATTACGGTGCGCTTAGAGATGGATGTACGATTTACGATCCGAGAAATGACATTTACATTATCCTGTACAACTATCCGCTCAATATGCCGGACAGAATATCGCTCCCGAGACTAAATTGGACACTCAGCCATGAACTCGGGCATATTTATCTTGGTCACACGGAAGAGACGGCAACGAATGAACTGGAGGCCGATGCTTTTGCCGCACAGTTTCTGATGCCGGAAGTCTCTATGTGCTCTATGATGTGGATGTTCCCGGAATACACGGTTGAAGATGTCATGAAGATCTTTCATGTGTCCAGGAGGGCGGCTACAAGACGCATAAAAACCATAAAGGAGCATTATGAATTTCTTCCCGGAGAAGCGTCTGATTACATCTGGAAGAAGCAGAATCCACAAGTATTCAGGCACTTCAGGATGAAAGAAGAAGGGGAGGAATTTGTGATATAACCAACCATCAAGGGAAGGAGAAAAGAAATGAAAAAGTTGGTGATGTTACTGTTGTCGGCATTGCTTGCCGTATCACCTGCCATGGCAGAAGAAACCATCGAAGAACAGTTCACGGAAATCGAAACCGAGTATCAGGAAGAACTGACTACAGAGGTGGCAGAAATCTCAACTGAGTATGTCGAAGAGGAAACCGAAGCGGTTACTGAAGAAATTGTCACTGAAGAGATTATCACTGAGCCCGAACCGGTTACCGAAGAGCCGACTACTGAAGAAGTTGTCATTGAAGAGCCGACTACCGCAATTCCCGAACAGACAACCAAAGAGTTTCTGATTGATGCCTGGTCCGGCACTGAGCAGATTACAGATCTGAAGGGAACATCATCCCCGGAAGGATCCGTTTTAACCTGGTCTCCTATCCCTGATGCAGAAGGCTACCTGATCGGAGCGATCCAGAACGGAAACGCCTACAAGCAGATTGATTTCATCGTAGGAGAAAACAACACAAGATATGTCGACAAAAACGCATCGCTAACGGTATACAGTTATTACTGGGTGTTCCCATACAAAAAAGTGGACGGTAAAGTTGTTCGTGGAGCCGCCTCATCAAAGTATGTCTATGGCGTGAAGCAATTGGCCGCACCGCAAGGGGTTACAGCAACCGGAGCGCCCGGAAGGATTAAACTTGCATGGAATCCAGTTCCGGGAAAATCAGGCTATATAATTAAATGCAGAAGGGGAAACGGACCGGTTGAAGTGATAGCAGATGTGTGGGATGAGTCATATTCTGATCAGGCCGCCCCGCTTAATATGGTTTCTTTCTACTGGATATATGCTTATGTAGCAAGTCCAAGAGGGAACATGCCCGGACAAACCAGCACTTACACTTTTGCCACTCCGCTTGAGCCTGGGACAGGATTCTCAGAAACGGGCAAATATTATTTCACTTACCCTGGAATCAACTCAACAATTTTCTGTATCACGTTACATAATGACTCTGCGGGGAATGTAAGTATTAACTCAAACGTTCTCGCGTACGATGCAAGCAACAACCTTATTGGCGCGTGTAATTATGCCGGTTGGGACGCAACCGAAAATGGTGACGATATTTGTCTGGTCGGAGAGTTTCAAGAAATAACAGCGGACCAGATCAGCCGTTTGGATTATGTTCTTAACACAGAAAGTTCTTACTATCTACCCGCAACGCCACATCTTACACTTAACCATACAATCATCGGGAATAAAGTTGTTATGACACTAAGTAATACAGGAAACAGGACACCTGTTGGGAGCGAGGTTATAACGCTATTCTTGAAAAACGGGAAGCTTGTAAATATCGGAACTGCATACTTCGGCGATAGCAACGGAAATATTGCTCCAGGACAAATGATTTCAGCAGAAACATACTGCTATGATTCGGATTTTGATTCTGTGAAATTATTTATTAAAAGCAGGATTCTGCCGTAACACAAATAAAAAACCGCCCGGACCATAAAGAGGGGAGATCCGAGCGGTAAGCCACAAGTCTACAAACGGTGGGTAAACTTAAATGGGTGATTGTATGATAGCATAAAACGGCGGTGCGGTCAATCAACCACCAGTTAAACCAAATAAGAAAACCCGGCTAAGATGTTGAAGCATCCCGCCGGGCAACCCCATAGCCCACAGGGGGACAATGAAAGTTTCTGAGCACTTATTATTATACCTTCTGTGGAGCGTGTTTGCAATACCCAATTTCGCTATCAGGAGGTATTTTTTATGCCGGTGAAACACAAAAGACACATGCGGTTAAGCAATGGTTACGGGAACATCAGCTACCTGGGGAAGAACCGCAGGAGACCATATGCCGTCTATCCTCCGATCACAAAGTCTGATGCCGACGGCAACCCGATCAGGTCGAAAGCCATCGGATATGCGGAAACCTATAATGAGGCAATGGAAATGCTCGTCATGTATCATAAGGGCTTCACTCTCCCGGATGTCCAGCTCATCCAGAAGCCGGGTCCGACTTTTGCGGATGTGTATGAAGGCTACTTCCGGGAAAAGTATGAGCTGTCGGCAAAGAAGCTCTCCGCAGCATCCAGAACCTCCACACAGACCGCATACAAGAATGCCGCTGTACTTCATGACCGGGACTTCTGTTCTATCACATACGCCGATCTGCAGGCCGTGGTGGATGCCTGTCCGCTCAAACACGCTTCTCTGGAGCTGATTGTCTCCCTGTTCAAAGGGATGTACCGGTATGCGGAGAAATATGAGATCACCGACAAAGACCAGTCCCGGCATCTTGAGATTCGGATCCCGGAAGATGATGAGCGCGGCGTACCGTTCAGCGAATCGGATATAACCCTCCTGTGGCTCCACAAGGCTGATTTAACGGCACAAATACTTTTAACGATGATTTACTCAGGTTTTCGCATAAGCGCCTACAAGAGCATTCTGGTGAGTCTGGAGCCTGACTGGTATTTTCAGGGCGGTGTAAAAACAAAAGCCAGCAAAGACAGAATTGTTCCGATTCATTCAGGCATCCGCAAAATCGTCAGCAACCTCATAGAGAAACAGGGATGCATCATAAAGGTTTCAGATACAGCGTTTCGGATACGGATGAAAAATTTTCTTCAGTCTATCGGAATTACCGAACCCCATACGCCACATGATTGCCGCCATACCTTTTCGATGCTCTGCGAAAAATATGAGGTTCCAGAGAATGACAGGAAGCGGCTTCTTGGCCACGCTTTTACTGATGTCACGAATTCTGTGTATGGGCATCGTGACCTGGAATCGCTCAGAGCAAGTATTGAAAAGATAAAAATTCCATGATTTGTTGCGAATACGTTGCGAATAGAACTTGATTTCACTGGATTTTGCCGTACTTTAATGGATTATAAAACTTTCGCAAAACCGCATAAATACTGGGTTTTTGGCTTAATTGCGTGGTTTTAAAAAATCAGCTTTCATTAAAATGCTGTTATCCATAAAGTCAATAAAATCAAGGCTTTCAGAACATTCTTGTTGCGATTACGTTGCAAATAGAAACGTTACAATAAAGGTCTCTACTGGATTTTACAGTGCTTTGCAACAGCAATCACTAAAAAAATAAAGCCTGACAGAGGAAGCAATTTATCCCCTATCAGGCTATTTTAAATCATACAAACTTGTAGTACTTGTCGTTTACGTTGCTTGTGTAAGCATATCCGGCATCCGATCCCGGCCAGACAATCTTGAGCCAACCGCTCGGAAGTTTTTCAAGGACTTCGACACACTCCCCGAAGCGAACCATCCCGGCATACGTGCCATAGGTGTTTGGCGATTCCCTAACGTTCATATTTGTCAACGCCATTGCCGTGCCGATACCTTTACCTACATAGGCATACGGATTTTTGGCATCGCTTAAACCAAATCCTTTGATTATATCCTCGATGATTTTTGTGGCGATCAATTGCTTTTTGGACTGGTACCAGGCTACATCATCGCCGTCAGAAATAAAACAGGTCTCTAAGACAGCGTGAGAAACACCCTGTGCCCTGATGGCGTTTTGAACCATCAAACCATTTGGCCATTGTCTCTGAGTAACCACCACACCGTCCCATGCCTGTCTGCTACCGATGTCATACAAGCCATGAAGGATTGCATCCTCTACAGAATGGCCCGTCTCCGATTGATCGATGTATACCATGGAGCCTTTCATCTTTCCATCTTCGTAATAGGCCACATTTGCAGAGGCATTAAAGTGGACTTCCAACACATAATTATAGCCAGTCACATCATACTTGCCGCCATGCTTAAAGAAACTGTAATGATTTCTATCGGGAGCGATGTCACAGGGGAGACCGTTAGCATCCGCGGCCGCCTTAATCAGCTTCACAAGTTCTCTGGTCAGATTGGCTTCTTCATAGCCACAGCCTATCGCCCCAGGATCCCAGGTGCCATCGACATTCCGACCATGTCCGGCCATCACTAAAAGCTTAAAAGGCTTCAAGGTTCTCCACCTCCCGAAGTAGTAATGCCCAAATTCGTTCCGTCTATCTGTCCCCATGTAGCACAGATCCCACGGGACATTTTTGTAGATTGCATCCCAATCAGGCTTGCCGTCAGCGCCGTACTTCGTGTAGGACCGGAACTGCAACAGCTTTCCATTCGGGATTCTTCTGGCACCGCTCTCTACTGCCAGCCGCGCCGCGTTATAGCTTTCCTGAGAAAAGTAATCAACGGGTTTCGCAAAAGCACCTGCATCATATCGGTTATCAATGATACATTGAGCCACAGCCAGCTTCCCCTGAAAATCTAAGACCGAAGCTTCTGTCTCAATGATACGCGCCATATACTCAAGCGTCATCGCCTTCACCTTCTTTTTTCGTCAGCTGCTTATAGACCTGATTTACGCCAGTACTCGCAAGGCCTGACGCAATACCAATCTCGATAGCAGACAGCCACGAATCCGCCGGAAAACCAGTAATGGACAGCCATGCGGCAATGCCAAGGATACCACCAAGAGCACCGACAATGACCGGGATATATTTATCATCCAGGAACTCAACCGCCTTGCAGAGCATGCCTATAAGGTAACAAATTACAGTGATGCTCACAACGGTTGCAACATTAAGATCGATCATGTCTTTTACCTCCCATCGTTTTCATGTTTTTCAATTTCCCTGAGCCGCTCTTTATGCCGGTTGATCTCATCCTCATGTCGTGCGGATTGCTCTTCCAACCGATATGTCCGCTCCACAAGGTTGTTGTGCTTGTCAACTTTCTTCTCAAGTTCCTCAAGCCGGTAGCTTATCAATGCCGTTGTCTTACTCACCTGAAAGTGATTGTTTACCAGACAGACAATCAGCGTTACCAATGCAGACAGTCCAGCCGTAATAATAGATGTATAGTCCATCACTCACTCTCCTTCTCCGGGCTTTCAGGTTCCGGCTCCTTGTGTTCCTCTTCGGCTTTCTTCTGGGTGGCTTGTGCTTCTGCTTCCCTGGCTTCCTTCTGGATGGCTTGCGCTTCTGCCTGTGCTACCTTTTGTATAACAGATTGCAGTACGAAGCGTGTCAGTGCGGGAGGCATATTTGCCCCGTTGATAGTGTCGATAATGTCCTGTTCAAACTTGTTGATTAGCGTGTTGATCATGAAGTCCTCCTACGAAATTGCGTACACCAGAAAACCGTAAAGTGCTCCGGCTCCGTGAGTTGTAATATTCAGCTTATTACTATCACCTGAGATCATAGCCCGCCCTATGGGAAGATTCGATGGTGTACCACTCACGCCACTCAAGGCACAATACACCGAGTTGTTACTTACATTTTTAGGCAGTCCCGTAATCGTAATATTCTGGGCATCAGTCTTGGCACCTGATTGAAAATAAAAAGTCAGGAAGCATAGTCCATTCTGCGTAAACCATGTTGCACTGCCATTGGTAATATTAGTACCGGAAAACTTGACTTCGCCGTAAAATTCTTTCAGCCTTGCTGCGCTCGCCGAGTTATATGCGGAGCTACCAATGGAATAAGCCGAATTCACTGCGGTTGCGACATTTATGTCCCCTATGAACAGGCTTTTGAATTTACCCTCTCCCGTACTTCCCGTTACACGAACTGAATCATTGCCGTCGGAATCCTTGAACACAAGGGAGGCGGCAGAAAGAATAGATGTGCCATCTGAGTAACGAAGCGTTATCCCGCCTGCGTGATATTCAGCGTTCGTAACGTAGCTCCCTGACTTCGAACGCAAATCAAGGCCTAATGGATACATGTCTGTCTCTGCGTAATCGCTTCCATTTTTTGCCCCAAGATGAATGAAGTCAAAGGATTCATTATCTGTGGCAATGTTTATGCGTCCGCCCTTCATGGTAAAGTTCGTAGCTTCTATTGCCGCGCTGATGGTTCCGGCTTTGATATTGTCGGCGCTCAGGTTCGTGATCGTCACATCACTCGCATCAATGCTGCCACCAGAGATCCTGTCGGCGCTCATCGTGCCAGTCGTGATTTTATCAGCACTGAGATTCGGGATTCTGTTTACGCTCAGAGTTCCGGCCGTGATGTTACTGGCATTCAGATTATTGATCGTAACGTTCTGACCGTCTATCGTTCCACCGGAAATGCGGTCCGCACTCATGGTACCGCCACTGATATTGTTGGCAGAGATGTTACCGATGGTCATCGTGCCACTGGCCAAGTCGATAGTCCACGAAGGTGTATCGGCATCGTCCTTAATGGTACCGGTCAGTCTGTCAACCGTAACGGAGTGTGCTGCAATCTGATTGGCACCTATCGTTCCGGCACTGATGTTTTCACCATTGATAGCCACGCCGCCTGCGGTCGTCAGGTCACCTTTAAGAACGACATTGCCATCAAGCTGAATGTGCGGGGCGCTTATGATAGCCTCGCCTTCTCCGGCATTGTTAATCATCAGGGCAATCTGTGCGGCAGTGTACTCATTGACGTTGACCTTACCGGCGAGAGCTGTGGCGTTTTGGGAGATCTGCGTCTGCATCGTAGATGCATCATCTTTGGTCTGATAAGTTGCCGCCACGGTGGAAGTGATCTCGTCAGCCTTTAGTTCGATTGCGGCGGTATTTTCGGTTTTGAAAGTTTCAAAGTCGGAAACCTTCGTGTAGCTGGAGAGTGCCTCCAGAAGTATCCGTTCAGTATCAGACATGATCTGGGTGTACTGCTCACGGATCTCGACATAGACCTGTGCAATCTGTTCTTCCGTGTCTTCCGGGGAAACCTTCCAGTCTGAAACTTTATTCCCATGTTCCAGCATTGTGTGGTACAGCCAATATTCGCCCGCCGGAAAGAAAATGTTCATGTCCCGACCGCCGGTCTGCGGATCCACATCCTCATACAGCGTGACAAACTTTGCCCATGCGGAAGTCAGTTCATAGGTAGCTTCCTTGTTGCCGACAGCAATCACTATGTTTCTGTTGGCGTTTGACCGCATCACACTTTGGAAGGTGAAGGAACCACTGTTAATGGTGTCCAGAACGTTCTCCATACGAAAGTTCGCCGCCTCGGTGCATGTGATGTGTGCGCACGGCACAGTAACGCCATTTATAGTCTGGCTGACTTGTTCTATCGAAGGCAGTGCCATAGCTTACCTCCTTACTCGGCCTCTTCCCATCCGTATACGCCCGGTGCATAAACGTTTGCGTTGACGGTGCAGACATATCTACTACCGTTGTACAGGACAATATCGCCGATGTTGTATGCATCATGAGCACCGAAAGGCTGGACCCATTCATCTACCGGATCAGCAGGTTCTTCTGTAGATTCTGAAATCGGCTCTTCCTGAGGTTCTTCCGGTTCAGATGTAGAATCTTCCGTTCCATTCGTTTCTGGCTCTTCTGAGGCATTCTGTGCAATCTCAGACCATAATGCTTCTGTGCCAACCGCTCCCGGCTCCCAGACATTGTTGTCAATCTGGGATTCCCATGTTTTTCCGCTGTGTTTGACCACATCATGCTTCATATAAGGGTTAGTCGAATCCGGTTGTTCCCACTCCGGGATCACATCAGGGTCAGGTATCAGTACTCTTGCAAATAGCGACGGTGCCGCATCAGGTCTCCAATCAGGCTGAGAGGTGTGTGCCTGAAGGACTTTGTAAAGCACTCCATCGTATCGGACTTTATATCCGGCAGTGTAAGTATGCCCATTTGGATTCCACGCTTCAAAAATTTCAGGAGCATAAACCGCCTGTTCATCCGACAGCGATTGTGCCGCAACCTCTATAGCTGGTCTCAGTGCCCTTGCTCTCTCAATCAAAGTCATGATCACTCCTCCTCTCCGAAAAGAATCGCCAGTGCATGGTCTCTTTCCGCTAGTGCAGCCTGGGATGATGCAAGGTCTGTGGATAGCTGATCAGCCATGGCTTTATAGTCAGTTGAATCCGCTACAATTTTGATGTAGTAGTCCGTCCTCCACTTGCCATCCGGCTGAAGGTAAGTTCTGGTGGAAGAAAGATGCCCGTGCTTGCAGGTGGTGGTTTTGGTCTCTTCGATCAGGCTGTATTCCGTCAGGTTTATGTCCGTAAGTGCCGCAAGAAGTGGAAATGCCGTTGGAGCGCTATCTGTGATGGCCACAAAGCAATTCGTGACGGATCTTTTGTCTATCTCATATTCAGCTCCGTTGTAAAGCCTTAAAATCATTTTTATCCTCCTCTCTGGGAAATAAAAAAGCCCTCTTAAACATCAGAACGCGTCTGGTGCTTAACAAGACTTTCTTGGGTAAATAGCAGGACATTGTCCAGCGTTGCAAACATCATAAAATATAATGATAACGTACCAATAAGTATTTTTCAGAATGAGTGTGTAGCAGTCCGATGCAGTGGAGTGGTACAATTGATTATAAGATTTACAACCGCAGCTGCAATAGCCGCAGAAACAGCCATCTTACTTGTTCCAAGTGGATACCGTCCATATAGAATATGTAGAATGCACATATCACAATGGGCAAAAATACCATCAAATGAATTCATCACAGTCTATGAAAACGGTGATATTAAGGCAAGTACTGGACTAGCTGATAACACTCAATATATTTTTACTATAGCGTATATAGCTCTATAAATAGCAGTGCATTCTCTGTCACCAAAAAGGTGAGTGATAGTTTTGGTAATTTTGCCAATGTGGTAAGAGATCCAGGATTCTATATTTTTGCAATGTCTCATCCAGACGACGCATCTGCATATTATATTGCGTTTGTATACAAATCGAATTCGGAAAATCCGGTTCGACATATGATCGCAAACAACAAACTCTCAGTAGGGGCTGTTAATCCAGCGGGAACGATGGTTGGGTTATATAACGATGTTGCAACCGCGAACTTAAATGGGACATCCTATAGATTACAATAATTGAAATGGGACATCCTATAGATTACAATAATTGAAATGGGAATTTAATTAACTTTGATTTCATAAACATTCCCCGAAAATTCATGCGATCCAACCCGGCCATTTTACGCATAACAATAAAGCCGGTTTTCACCAGCCATTTTGAAATCATATGAGTAGTCACATCATCATGCCGCCATGTATCGCCTATGGTCGGCTTTTACGCTATCCTTGTCCACCTCGCAGTAGATCAGGGTGGTCTCCACTTTGGTATGGCCAAGCACTAATTGCACTTCCTGAAGCGGCATCCCTTTGCGGAGCAAGTTTGTGGCAAGTGTCCGCCGGAAACGATGCGGATGGCATTTTTCTACACCGACTTCCTTGCCGATCTTTCGGAGCATCGCCTGAACCCCGGAAGGCATCAAGCGTTTATTGTCTCCTCTGGCGCTCACAAAAAGAGCCTCGTTATCATCTGTTCTCTCGTTCAGGTAAGCCTTCAGGTACATGCATGATATCGGAGTCATGTATACTTCTCGCTCTTTAGCGCCTTTCCCGAAAACGATAATTTCCCGCTCGTTGATATGCACATCTTCACGATTTAAGGCACACATCTCTGAGATCCTTACACCTGTCGCATACAAAAACTCGACTATCGCCAAATCCCTGATATTCTCGCACTTCCTGCGGATCTTCTCCAGTTCCTCATCGGAGTAAGCCTTCTTGATCTTTTTTTCAATCTTGATCGGATCCACACCGGCAGCGGGATTCTTCGGGATAAAACCCTTTCGATGTTGCCATCCGAAAAAGCTTGACATTGTAAGTCTGATTCCGTCCAGATAGACATTGGAGACCTTGCGGATCAATTTGTACTTCTCAAGATATTCATTCAGATCGCCCTCCGAGATCTTGTCTATCGGCTTGTTGATGTATGACAGAATCCTGGTCAGCTGGTACTGGTATTGCTGTAGCGTCCGCTCTGACTTTCCGCTGATCCTTTTCCGCTCGATAAACCGCTGAAGATCATCCACCCACGTTACATCGTTGATTCTCAGGTCAGTTGATTTCTCAGTGATTTCATATTTGCCGAGAACTACATACAAAGTAGTCTGCAGATCCTTCTGCTGTTCCATCGGAAGCAATTTTGCCATACGATGGATAATTTCCGACACAACATTTTCCAACATTTAAGGTCACCTCCCGGGGATATTATACCCCAAAGAGGCAACCTTCGTTAGTTGATTAAATTCCCATTTCCTATATTGAACCATGACTTGAAAATCGCTTTCTTTTTGTTCAGCTTTTACAACCGACATCCTTGTTCTACTTTTGTGAATTTGTTTCTTTATTATTGAATTATATTTTGTTTAAAGGGTATGGGATAACCATGGGACATAGTAAAAAAAGAAGTAATCCCACCCCATAAATGGGTGGTATTACACATCGACCAAAGATCGGTAATTGGTTACCCAATTACGGTAGCCGGACGAACACCAGTCACGGCCGAAGAGAGGCCCGCATACGCAGCCCCGTAGTCGCCCACAAAACAGAAAGTAATCGAAGAGAACACGTCTTGGAGCCAATATGTTTTTCTGTCAAAACTCGCATCCACATACCTAAAATATGGGAACTGATGTTTTTCAGTAGTCGAAATGGTTCCGTATCCACTATTATTTAAACTTTTGATTCTTGTGCCGTACACTTGTATCTCATTCATAAGTTCTACACCAGGCGAATCTATCCAAGTACCATCAGATGATACTCCACTTGTAGAATTCGCCGGTAAGTAAATCCTATGACTAAGAATATGTGTACTACCGAAATTAGTCGCGACAGTGGTTTTTGCAGTAGCGAGATTAGTAGTTCTCATATCAGAACCAACATACTCTCCATTTGTAGAGTTGGCTGTTTCCCCTGCTACATACTCACCACTATCCGTGTTCTTCATTTGGGCGTTGTAGAGATTATTTCTTGGAACTACAATGACATGATGTTTAGTAAAGTTCGTGTCACCAATATGGTAATAATAATCGAAAGCTACAATGATCCAATCATTACCGCCTATAGTCCAATAATCTCCAATATACATATCTGTGAATGTACCACTACTAATAGCAGACCATTGTGCAGAGGTTACAGAAGTCCCGAGACTTTTACCCCTAAAAATAGAATTATGAAATCCGGCTCCAGTACCTTGAACAATCCTGCTATTTAATGAATCAAGTGCCGCCTTCACGCTCTGCGCACTGCCCGCAAGGGAACTGCCTGCATAGGTTTCAATGATCGTCTTAGCAATATCGCTAACAAGCATCTTGTATCCAGTTGTCCCTCTGGTCACCAAAAGTAGATCACTGACTTGCCCCGCAGTAAGGCTCCCAAGTTCA
>Ga0326513_10003024_pt1 | contig 12279 bp, 11 predicted proteins | sample 2_2465_0518_D_FD_203654 | JGI IMG/M metagenome (GOLD analysis project Ga0326513, IMG submission 203654) | Bovine rumen microbial communities from UC Davis, California, United States - 2_2465_0518 | ecosystem: Host-associated > Mammals > Digestive system > Stomach > Rumen | place: USA... | reverse complement strand
CCTCGGCGAAGACGTGCTTGGTGTACTTCAGGTGCAGCAGGGTCCACCGCTGCGTGGTGCCGCGCAGGATGACGTGGCCGCCGCGGCCGCCGTCGCCGCCGTCGGGACCCGCCTTGGCGTTGTATTTTACCCGAAGTAGGTGCGCACTTCCCGCGCCGCCCTTGCCGCTCCGCACCAGTATCTTGACGTAGTCTACAAAGTTAGAGGTCATTGCTTGTCCTATTTTCAAAATGCAAAGATACGAAAGTTGAGTGATATGGCAAAATTTTTTTTGACATATCCGAAATGGAGTATCTAACACGAAGTGAAAGATACGACAAATTTCCGATATGGCAAAATCAAAAGTAAGTTTATAGGTTTTACTCCCCATTTACTCCCCTTTTAATCATCCTTTACTCAAATTCTGTCTGGGTACGGGGTGGGGTTAGGGATCTCCTATGATGCTTAGATGTTCAGTACCATCAAACGAGGAGAGTTTTGCAACAGATTGTTATGATTCATCAGTGAGGCGTTGGAAAAAGTTGTCGTTCGCCATTGTATGGATCCATAACTGTCGTGTACATCAACAACGTTGTGACTGACCTTCCAAAATATTCCCAGATATTTGCAATTTAATATTTTTTTAAACAATGACATTTACGTTTGAGAATGCATCTGTCCAGAGTGTCAAATCATCTTCATCGGTTATATCGGGAAGAAGATAGTCTTCCGGGGATATTTGATCCTCAACATTTGGATTCTGTGGGATGGTGGTCAATAATACTTCATCTGTTGCTTTTAGGCGCTTTCGGAGTTTCTTGAAAAAAGCAACCTCTTTATATTCAATAGTTCTATCAACCTCAATGGTTTGTATGGCAATATTTGTCAATTCGCATTCTTCTAACTCTGTTAAATTTGAGTTTTTCACTTCGTCGAGGTATTTTTTCAGGAAAACACTGCCTTCCTTTTTCAATTGAGACAAATAATCCGAGAGGAACTGGTGTATATCTAATCCCTTAAAATAAGACAAGGTATTAATCTTTTCCATTTCCTCTGGAACTATTTCGCCATCACAGGCCATACAGCAAAATGCTGTCTTTAGGTATAATTCTGTTCTGTCCATATTAAGAGTGTTTTATTTGAATCCAATTCTTCGTTTTTCTGGTTCGGTTTGTTTGATTGATGAAGGATGTGACCGAATGCTTTCTTCAAGCAATGCCATGGTGATGCTTTCTCCATTTGACAATGCTGCTCGGGCAGCTTCGTCTACAATGAAACGTATGTCGGATGATACATATCCTTCTGTCAACGATGCCAATCTTTCAAAGTCTATTCCGAAGTCTGTCTTCCTGTTTTTAAGGTTCATTTCAAACATCTCTCGTCGTGCCTCTTTGTCAGGCGGACCAACAAAGAACCTCTTTTCTAAGCGTCCAGTTCTGAGCATCGCCTCATCAATTTCGTCTGGCAAATTGGTGGCACCGATGACGAATATTCCCCTCTCACCTGTGCGATCCATTTGTGCAAGCATTTCGTTCACTGCACTTTTGCTCATCTCGTGAGCGTCACTAGTTCGTTTGGGCAATAATTCGTTGATTTCGTCGATGAAGATGATTGACGGAGCATTCTCTTCGGCCTCCTTGAACATAGCGGCTATATTTTCTTGCGTGGCATTGACATATCGACTTTTAAGGTCGGAGGGTGTCCGCATCACAAAATTAAAGCCTACTTCTTCCGCCAGTTTTTTTGCGAAAAAAGTTTTGCCACATCCTGGAGGGCCATAAAGCAACATACCGTTTGGCAATGTGAGTCCATAAGCCCTGTATTTTTCAGGATTGCGCAACAGGTCTATCACGTCTCTCTGCAATTGTGCCTTTAATTCGCGCATACCTGCCACGTCGGCAAAACCATTGCCCTTAGGAACAACCTTTTCTTTTTGCTTTGTCAAATGTTTACCTGTATCTTTTCTTTTCAATCCACTCTCTGTACGCAGGAGAGCATTTACTCTCAATTCGCCACGTAATGCACGAGCCATTTCATCGGCCGACCGGAATCGGTCGTCGGGGTCGACTGCCAGTGCTTTCGCAATCGTTTCCACCATTCCGTCGGGTGCGGCAATATTGCTCAAGGCCATTACCTTTAAAGTTTTCTCACGCTCAATTTGCAGTCGTTCTTCGAAGTCGTTATCTTGTTCCACGTGCCAAGGCAATTGTCCATATAGCAGTCTATATGCCATCACCCCAAGAGAAAATAGATCACTCTGCGGAGAAAAAAGTCCTCCTGCCGTTTCGGGCGCCAGATAATATGGCGACAAGCCTTTGCGGTCGAATGTTCGACGGTCGTCACTCATCCGGCGAGCGTGACCAAAGTCAATAATCACAGCATGATGATTTACCGCATCCAGCATCACGTTTTGTGGTGTAAGTTCGTTGTGGATTATCGGGTCCGTCTGTGAGTGAAGGTATTGCAAACCTGTCAGCACATCAAGCATCCAATCGCGTACTGTATATGGATTGCTTCCTGCCTCACGGATATAATTCTGCTCAAGTGTTTCTCCACTAATGAACTCGCTCACTAGATAAGCCATACGTCGCCCGTTGACCATCAACTCTTCCCCATCAACATAATGCATTACATTTGGGCTGTTCAGTTGGCGAACAATTTCAACTTCAATTACATTACCATCTTCATCGAACTGTTTCCCATTCAATTTTGCAAGGTCTATCAGTTTCAGAAAATAGTTTTGGCCTGCAGAATCTTTTACACGATAAGTTTCTGCGTAGTCGCCTTCTTTGATTGGAAATGTAACGGAATAGTTTCCAATATTTTGCTGCTTCGAAAGTGAAAACATATTACCAAGTATTTATTTGACCACCATCCACCCATACATTGGCATTACCACCATCTAATTCGATACTTCCATCTACACTCACATAACCTTGAAAATCTACCGTGTTGTCTACGTCTACGCTACCACTAACTCTTGCATCGATATCACCACCAACAACATAGACGCTCTGCGCCCCTGACGCTTTTGAAAAAACACCAGAATTCTGAAGAACAATCATCCAAACTCCGATACCAATGATTACAATCCATATTTGACGGTTACAATAAAGCTTCTGTATAGATAGCCTAATTGATGAAAGATATTGATTCATATTGTACTAATATCTGTATCCTCCAAAAGAAGGTGTTGACGAAATATAAAACGAAGAACTGAAATAGCTGCCATCCAAAGTCTCTTTCCCCACAAATGGCCTTACGTTTGACGCTTTTACCCTTGCAGCCACATCGTAGTATCCATTCCCGATTTTTACGACAATTTTATCGTGGGGCGGTATCTTTATCCTTTTATAGTCTGGACCGGAATAGCTTATTGTCAGTAAATACTCCGTCCTGTTTTCTATTTCCAATGTGGAGTATGAGCGTCCTGTTCGTGCACCTTTATCCATCGATGGCAAGATACCGTGTTCGCCATTAAACGCTTCTGCAACATCTCTTTCTATCAAGAGTTTGTAAGCTTCTTCTTGATGAATACTATTGGGAAAAGTCTCTAAGAAGTAGTCATAAGAGTTTGCATCGTCTTTTTGCTTTACAATATTCCACAAAGAATTTTCATCTGACAATAATTGATTAAGTTTTTGTCTAATTTCATATAGATCTGAGCCATTGTATTCGTTCTCGCGAATGTCGAAAATACTGTTGAACCTTATGATGTACATGGCGGCAGAATCAACAATAGCAGACAAATATGGACTATTCGGATATTTTTTTATATATTTTTCATAGTCTGACATCGTCCGATATTCTTTTCTTATAATGCGGTTATAGTCTCTTTCCGCTTTATTGCATGAGATATGCAGGAGCGAACTGGCAAACAATACAATAATAAACAAATAACTTTTTTTCATATTTTTTTCTTTTTAAGATAAAACATTTGATATAAAAACCATCCTGCTGTTGCTGCATCAATCACCACCCACGCTGTCTTGCTGTGCAGATAGATGGGTATGACTGGGTTGAACAAAATTGCAACAAGGCCGTTGACAATGTGGCGATAGGTGATACTCTCGCTCTTAGGATAGAACAAGAGTATCACCGCCACCAGGCATACCGCAATCCGAAGGAAAGTGTAGTACCCTATAGGCAATCGGAAGCAACCGATGATTAGCAGATTGGCTGCAATAATAGATATTGTTTGACTTATAGATTTCATACTCCTAATCCTGGACCCTTGTCCTTCTCGTTTTCTGGCAATAGATTCTGAATATGGATACAAACATGGCGTAATGCCTCCCAATCGGTGTCTTTATTAATCATTGACATACCTTGGTTGATTAGTTGTCTGGCTTGATTTCTGTCTTTCCAAGCTATGCGTCCGAAATTGGAGTCATAATGCATAATGAATCCCACAAGGACACCTTGTATGGCTACACGCCCAAAGAGAAGGGCTCTCACTTCTTCAGTCACCTCGCGCACTTCACGCTCGTTGTGAGTGCGCAAGGCCGCATCCACTTCTGCCCGCATAGCTCGTACTTCTTCATCATAATGATTGCCAAAATCATTGTTGGCATTCTCCAGCCTATTATAAAGGTCGCGTAGTTCAGCTTCCGCTGTTTCCAAACCGTGCGACTTGTCCACCTCTTCTAATTTGCGGAAAGCACGTCGCAAGTCGTCGAGTAGATGCTGGCGGTCATCGTCTTTATCCCCTTCTTTTTCTTTTCTGTTGGCAAGGTCGGACAGTATCTTGTCGGCCTCCGCCAACTCGTTTTCGCTTACTTTTCCGCTATGTCGCAAGCTTCGCAGTTTGGTTTGCGCCTCGTTGTACTGACGCGTCCAGTCTAACATACTGATAACCGTACGACTCCCGATTTGTAGGTCTTTCTCAACAGTCTCTCCACTCTGCACAAATAGCACCTCAATATGATAGCCTTGCGAGTTGTCCACTTTCAGCGTCATATCCACCTCGCTGCCTGCTGCGATGGTGACAGGTACATCGTCTCCGGTAATAACAACGTCAAACACGTGGTCGTTGTATATGGCGCTGCTTCCCTCAGCACTGTATACACCTTGATAGATTGGAATAATTAATTCGTCGTTTGGATTGCCAGGGTTGAGCTGGCTGAGAACTCTCAATCCATTTCGCACACCAACGGCTGGCAGCGTTTGGTTTTTCTCCAAACCCTTCAGTGGAACAAACACATTCTTGTCCATCACCTCGTCTTTGGCTTCGATGCCGATGTTGTAGGGTAGAGTGGCACTACCCACCTGACTACCTTGGATAATGGTAAACTCATTGGGGAAACAAGGAATTTTATTTCCAATCTCATCATAAACCGACACATTAAATGCATTGGCGCGTCCTTCTTTTAATAGACACTCTACTGCATCCCCAGTTGTGGTAAGCGCCAAACGTCCACTGCTCCAGGAACCATCGCTGCTTGTTACTTCGAAGACAAGACTCTTGCCATTTATTCCTTTGCTTTCGTCGGGCAAAAGTTTTACTACTGCATATTCCATGGGTTGCACAGAAGTGCTTTCGTAGTCAAGGCTTATGGCAACGGACTGTTCGGCGTTTGATGAGGCGATGTCTGTCTCAAACTCTTGCGTAGTGGCGAATAGTGCCGCTCCTCTGGCCACAGCGGTCATTGGGTCAATACTTGTGTCGACGTTAGGAGTCACCTGTTCGCGCAGCATTTGGCGCAGTACAGGTGAATACGTCGGGCCGCCTACAAGAATCAACGAATTCACATCCTTCAGGTTGTTTCGTTTCAACAATCCCTTTACAATATCTATCGCCTTCTGGAATATGGGTGTCACCACATCAGCAAGTTGTTCCTGTGTAACTATCATATCCAGTACAATTGGCTCCCCATTGTCATCTTCACCATATTCGTCAAGTTGACTCATTATGTCGAAAGAAGGCCTGAATGATAGCTGATTCTTAGCTTGTTCCGCCCAGTATTTCACTGCATCTCGAAGGATCTCACGTTTTTGAGAATCTGCCATTATGCCGTCAATCGTGTAGTTGTCTCGCAAATAAGGAATGATGATATTGTCAACTATGGCATAATCAAGGTTTTTTCCTCCAAGATAATTGTCGCCTTCTGTGTCGCGCACCTGCATAATGCCGTCTTCGACACTTAACAAGGCGGCATCAAATGTGCCACCACCGAAGTCGAACACCAACCAGTAACCATCTTTCTTGTCTGTCGACAAACCGTATGCCATCGAAGCGGCAATGGGTTCCTGCAATAAAGCGCACTGCTCTATTCCTGCAAGTTTTGCGGCACGTTGCGTGGCGGCAATTTCAGGAGCCTTGAATTTTGCCGGTATGGTGATTACGGCCGCATTCACGCTGTCGTCTCCTATGAATGATTTGAGCGTTTTCAGGACTTCAGCAGAAAGCTCTTCGCTGCTATAACTACGCTCCATATTAGAACTCTCATAACGGGTATCCAAACCCATTGTGCGTTTGAACTCGATGAAGACGTTTTGCTTGTCGTTCGTCCACGTCTTGGTCGCCCTTGCACGGTCCTGTCTTAAATCGTTGTATGCTGTATCACCAATACGAGAAAGTTTCTTCCTTGTGAAAGAGATACAAGATGGAAGCGTGTCTTTAAGAGTGTCTGTTTTTTTGATGATGGGTTCTCCGTTCTCCATCTTGCAAATTGCTGAATTGGTCGTCCCAAGATCAATTCCGTATTTCATCTTCAGTTTTGCCATATCTATATGATGTTAAATGTTTTGACTAACTGTTATTTGTGCAGCTTGTATCATCTTCCCTTTGTAGTTGATTTGAGGTTTGACAATACCAGTGATTATTTGTTTCCCTTCTTCAATGTTGTCATCTGATACAAAAGAGGCACTCAACTTCATCCCCTCCACATAGTCTTTCCCCAACATATCAACCAGTTCGTAGCCATTGGCGAGCAGGTTGTCTTTCATATTCTTTATGCTTTTAGTTAGTTGCTTGTGACCTTTGACAGACGGGTCCATCCGATACAAGGTCATTTCCATAAATGTAATACGGTCGGCCAATGCTTTTACCAGCGAATGGTCGGGGTCAGCACCGTTTCCACCTGTAGTAGGGACGCTGGTGGCAGATGCAATTTTCTGTAATTCGGCAAGTTCTTTGTCCATCCGCTCTACCATTTGTTGGTTGAGGTCGTCGGCACGGGCACGGAGCAGTTCAATGTCGTCGCCTTTCTTGGCGATACGCTTGCGGAGTATGAAGTATGTTGCAACCAACAGTAGGCAGAGAACAGATGCTGTCACTATACCCCATATTACAGACTTGTGCTGGCGAGTGTCAGTTGCTTGCACCACTGTTTCAGTATTAGTCATACGCAAACCATAGCTCTCGTCGATAGAATCCATCTGTTCGCGCAACCCTCCAACCTTTTGTTCAATTGCCTCACCAAGCAAATTCACTTTTTCGTAGTTACTCGCCACAAGTGTGGCAAGTTCTTGGATTCTTTGTTCCGACTTTAGGATTTTATCTTGCAAGGATTTGTTTTGCTGTTCCAATGTAGCAATGCGAATACTGTCTGTTAATTGAGCATTTGCCACAAACTCGCAAAACAATAAAATGATTAAAAGGATAATCTTATCTTTCATAACTTTTTTTTATCGAAATTGAACCTCGTGTTGAGAATAGGCCATTATGACCAATGTTGCACCCACTCCAATTGCTAAGCCAATTCCTGGTTCGCCATTGGCTGATCCTATTATAAATCCGGCAAGTACGGAGGCAATGAACACTATTCCCATTACCTCCCACCAAAAACCACAATCAAGTTTCCAACACATTCCCCGCAATGTTCGTAGATTTGGCCTAAACTTGTCATTCTTAAAATCTTTGTTCATATCATAGTTTTGCATTTTCCTAATACATCTCCAAGCTCTTGACACAACATCCTTCATTTGTTCTCTTGTTGGCGGAAGAGCTGATAAACTATATGTGTTTGAAAGGTCATTAACCTCTGCTATAACATTAGACAGAGCATTGCCAACAATTTGCGTAGATAATTGTAGATATAATTCGTTGTCTTCACCAAGTTTTGCTTTCATTGATATAAAGTGTGGCTTTGTGACGTCAAGTAAAGCTACAGAGTGCTCGATTTTGTTTGGCAGTTCTACAAATTCTTTCAACGCCTTCAGTATCGCATTAACTTCATTATCCACCTCTGCAGGTGGCAGGTTCTCTTTCTTTTTGCGCAGGATATCTACATTGTGCTGTATATGGTCACGCGCCATTTTGCCGACGGCAATCTTTAAAGCGTATTCACCGAGTTTCAGAGCATTCTCGACAATTTCACGGTTTTCACCCTCTATGTTGTTGAAGTAATTGATAGAACATTGGAGGATTTGGTTGGCCAGCTTGTCGGCCAAGCGGCTGTAGCGTGGGTCACTGTCTCCGATTAGTTTCTGTAGTTGAATACGGATTTTGTGGGTGTTGTTGGAAAGCCGTTTGCCAGCATCAAGTTGCGCTTGAGCATCTTTGCTGTCTACGGATTTTGCCGTAGCAATCTCCTTTTCAATGGTTTTGATTGGAGCATCGGTCGCCATATTACGCAGTTCAAACTCTATTATCTCCGAGCCTCCGGGCAGCACCCTGTTGTCGTTGTTCCATTCCTGAAGCAGCGTTGATGCATCAACCTCGGTGGCTAAGGTTCTCAAGTACAGCTGAACCAGCTCGTTGCCATCCATAGAAAAAGTTTGGCCAGCCACGGCATTACATAATTCGCTGCAATGCTCGTTGGCAAGGAAATAGAAGTCGAGCAAAGCGTCACAATATTGTCCTTGCTGTAGTTCAAGTACAGAGAGACATAATTGCGCTTCCCACGAACTTCTTTTAAAAAACAACTCTTGTGCTTTTGCGACATCCCCCTGTAGCAAATGGTCGTAGTATGCAAGTTTTCCTAAAGGGTCTGACGGCTGGGCAAACCAGAAGAGAGCGTACTTTACTTTGTCCTGCGGCAAATTGATGTCGCGTTCAGCAGTCGCAACCGTCTCCTTAGTGCGGGTTGCTGAAGGCAGAAGCCCCGGCAAGTCTAATGGGAAAGTAACATCTCTGCCAATGTCGAGCAGTCTCATCTTGCCTTTGTTGGCAGCAAGGTCCTTGGTACTGGCATTGACAGCGATGCCAAGTATTCGGAATGGGTTTTGTTCTATCAGTTTCATCGGGCTTAGCCAGAATCGTTTTGCCTGATACCCGAAAGGCAGTGTATATCTAAAATGAAAGAAGCGCGGGTATCAAACTCATCGTTTATCCCGCTATCGAGGCTCTAGCATGCCCACCTATAGGATAAACAATGCCGAGCCCACGCTGTGATGAATATACAGAATAGTATATTTCACACCAATAGGCGCTGGCCATTGTTCTCTGCGAAAGGTGTTGAATTTGCTAGATTCGATAGCCGCAGATGAACGCCGTTTCAGCGTCTTTCTTATTATGTCTGTCTCCCAACGTTGCGCCATTGATAGGCCGTTATGGGTTGATTCCCACCTCTTAACCCGTCATACGGGCTCGGCTGGTTGACGGTGCAAATATACGAATATTTTTCGACACTGATACATTTAAGATTGGATTTTTGGTGGATTTCTCCAAAAATCAATGAATTAGCAATAAAAAATACATATGTAAAAAACTGCTAAAGAGCACTTCTTTCTGTGTGGGTGGGTTCTAATTATTTGTTTTATGGATTAACAGACAATGGTTTGCCGTCGGCTCCGGCGACAAACCATTAATCTGCCATACTATCGTTGTTTAACGTTCGATTTTCGAGAGCAAAGACGCGAAAGTTGAGCGATATGGCAAAATTTATTTTGACATATCCGAAATGAAGTATCTAACACGAAGTGAAAGATTCGACAAGTTTACGACATGGCAAATCAAACATTGCCATGAAATAAGCTTTGTCACCAACCGCCGTATTCGAATCGACGGAGCGCCCCTCCAGGCTGCCAGCACCGCAAGGGTGCTGTTCAACGCTACGCTATCAAGGCCTGCCACAGGCAGCCCTTTTCACATTCAGTGTTTAGTCCATTTTTTTGTCCTTTCGATAGTGTGTTCTGTTCTTTGTCTTTGGTTGGGTGGGGTGAGAGGTCGCCTTCTATTATAATTAGTTGCAAAAATAAGAAAAAAGTAACAAAAAAAAATGAAAATTTTTTTTGAAGAATGGATTATGTGGTACTTTTTATTGTGTATGTCGATCAAATGCAAAAGCCTCCGCCGTAATCAGAACGGCGGAGGCTTGGATGCTTTTTCAGAAAAGGGCGGTGGCGATTAGCCGATGGCCTGGCGGATGCGGGCGGCGATGTCTTCCACCGTGCCGAGGCCGTCGATGACCTTCTGCTTGCCCTGGGCGGCGTAGTACTGGGCCACGGGCAGGGTCTTGTTGTTGTACTCCTGTAGGCGGTTGTTGATGGTGGCCTCGTTGTCGTCGGCGCGGCCCTGGATCTTGGCGCGCTCCAGCAGACGGCGCATCAGCTCCGCCTTGGGCACCTCGAGCTGCACCATGCAGGTGAGGCTGCGGCCGTACTTGGCCAGCAGACGGTCGAGGGTCTCAGCCTGGGCCACGGTGCGGGGGAAGCCATCGAAGAGCATGCCCTTCGTGTCGGCGGCGATGGCCTTGTCCATCATCTCCACCACGATGTCGTCGCTCACCAGCTGGCCGGCATCCATGATGCTCTTGATACGTTTGCCGAGCTCGGTCTGCTCGGCAATCTCCTTGCGGAGCAGGTCGCCGGTCGAGACGTGCGTCAGGCCGTAGTGCTCCACGATGAAGTCGCTCTGGGTGCCTTTGCCGGCACCGGGGGCTCCGAAAATGACGATATTTTTCATTAATTTAGTTTTTAAGACTTTGGAAGTTAAAGAAGTGAAGGAGTTATAGAAGTTAAAGGAGTTAAAGGAGTTATAGGAGTTAAAGGAGTCAAGACAAATGCTTACGGCTGTTGCGGAAACTCCTATTGCAGTCTTAATTTCTTTAACTTCTTTAACTTCTCTTATTTAACAGAAACAATCTCGATGTCGAACACCAGGGGAGAGTAGGGGAGGATGATGGGGCTGGCCTGGCGGGGACCATAAGCGAGGGCCGAGGGGATGACGAGCTGAAGGACCGTGCCTTCGGGCATACCCATGACGCCCTGCTCCCATCCTTCGATGAGTTTGTCCTTGCCAACGGTGTAGGTCATGGGCTCGTACTTGCGATTGGCATTGTAGATCTCGCCGCTGCGGGCGTCGCTCTCCACGCTGCTGTCGAAGATGGTGCCGTCCAGCAGGCGGCCAGTGTAGTTCATCGACACTTCCTTGCCCATGGCCACCTTGGGACCGTTGCCGCGCTTCTTGACGATGACGTAGAGGCCATCGGCAGTGGGCTTGGCGGTGATGTTGTTCTCTTTGACGTAGGCAGCGATGTCGTCAGGCTCGCTCTTCATGCGCTCTTCCATCGACGTTTCGAAGTTCTCGCGCTCCTCCTCCAGTTCTTCCTTCGTCACAATGTCCTGCAGGCTCACCTCGTAGTAGAGCTTCTGGCCTTTGCCAGGCTGGTACTGAGGGGGCATCTGGCTGGGGTCCACGTACTTGGCTGCCGAATCGGCATCCATGGCGAAGGTGGCCACATCGCCCACATGCATCATCATGAGGCCTTCTCCGATTTTGATTTCGAAGTTCGGAATGGCCTGTGCAATGCGGCGCGCTTGTCCTTTGTTGGAGAAAAGTTCGACCGTGTCGAAGCGAATGGTCAGTTCGCCCACAAGCACATCGCCCTCCTGAACCTGCTGTCCGTCGGGGTTCTGTTTGTCAAACCTGTAATACAGGCCGTTGTCGGTTTTGGTGAAACCTTCATCATCGCCATTGTTGCAGGCGATCATCATTGTTGTTGCGGCCACAAACATGGCGGCCAATTTGATACTTTTTTTCATCTTTATCTAATGTACATTAATTATTTTTTCGTTTCAATCTTTCATCTTGTTCACTTTCAGCACCTCCACCGTGTACACCAGCACCATGCGGCTCTTCACCCTGTTGCCGTCGCCGGCCACGCCGTATGCCTGCTCCGATGGAAGGATGACGCGTGCGCGTGCCCCCTGGGACAGGGCTCTCAAGGCGGCATCCAGCCCCCTGTTGGGTTGCAGCTGACCCGATACAACGGTTTCTTCCTGGTTCGCATAAATGGTTGCGCCATTGATGGCTTCCACGCTATAGCGGATGCTTACGGTGTCTTCATATTCCACCTTTGGCCCTTTCCCATGGCGGGTTTCCATTATTCGGGCTCCACCGTTGAGCTGCGCCAT
>Ga0326513_10003023_pt1 | contig 12281 bp, 9 predicted proteins | sample 2_2465_0518_D_FD_203654 | JGI IMG/M metagenome (GOLD analysis project Ga0326513, IMG submission 203654) | Bovine rumen microbial communities from UC Davis, California, United States - 2_2465_0518 | ecosystem: Host-associated > Mammals > Digestive system > Stomach > Rumen | place: USA: California... | reverse complement strand
GGTTCCCAGTTGCGTCCTACGTCAATACCTCCAAGAGCAGCAAGAGAGGCTATCGTCGTGGGAAGCGCCCAGCCTCTGTTGCGGCTCCACCAGGTGCTGTCGTCGTCATCATCGTCGTCGTCCCTGCGGGCGGCTGCCTTCTCCAGAATACCAGAGACCATGGCATCGGCCATCTTCTCAGGCATACCGTTCTCAAGGGCCACGCTGTACGCTCCAGCCGCAATCATGTCCAGTTTCATTCCCATATCATAGTCTCCCGTGTGTGCCTAAAAACCATCAAGGCGGGGTCGGGACAACAGCCCGGTCCCGCCTTGCGTGTTCCATGTGGAACTACTTAGCCCTGGCCGCTAGACGAGGAGTCGCCAATAGGAAGCTCCTTGCCGTAGAAGCGGGCGAGCGCCATGCCGGCGATGTTGCCGAACGAGAAGCCGCCCAGCCAGTAGCTGAACCACTTGATGAAGAACGCCTCCTTGTTGAGGTACATCGTCCAGTCGGTCAGCGTGTAGTTGTGACCGAGGAACGAAGGCTCGGCGAAGAAGTACACCCAGCCCTCGGGGACGAGGTGGTTCTTGATCGTCGAGACAGCCTTGATGCCGAGGATGGAGGTCTCGGTGAGGCCGTTCTTGAACATGTCCTGCGAGAGGTCGCCGCCGATCTCAGTGCGGTCGTACTTGGCGATTTCGCGGAGCGTGTTCTCATGCGCGAGCATGAGGTAGTTGCGCGCCACGAACTTGCCGTTCTCGTTGCCGCGGGGGAGCATCTTGGTGGCTTCCACGAACTGCCAGCGCGGAATGCCCTCGCCGTTCACGGGTCCGACGTCTTCGCCGCCGAAGTCCATGAGCTGGAGCTTGCCGGTGACCGGGTGGACGTTGCCAACAACACCATCCTGGACGTTCATAACGATGGAGTTGACCGTCTCGATGAACTTGCGGTCGTGCGTCGCCATGCCGTCCTTGATGGAGTTATCCGTGAGGATCTTCCGGATCGGGTAGTCGTACGTACGGAGCTGGTCGATGTCCTTCGTGAACGCCGGGGTGACGATGCGGGCCATCGGGGTGATGTACCGCGAACCGGTGATGATCTCGCCCTCAGGGACGGTCTCGAACGGCACGTACTTCGCACCAGGCGAATCGGGCTCGAGGTCGTCGATGACGATGAGGTCCTCGGTCATGGTCTTGGTGAGGCGCTCGTTGCCGATGTTCTCCGGAGGGAGAATCTTGTTCGCGAACGACCCTTCGCGGATCTGCGTGCGGGTCACGTCGCTGGCAGCCTGGGCGACCTTGTTGATGGGGCCGTCAGGGCTGGTCGCGATCATATCGCGGAGCTGAGCGTCGATCATCTGCTCTTTTGCTTCCTTAAACATTTTCTAGCTCCTTTCCTTAGCCGACGGTCTTGAAACGAATGACCTCAAGGGTCGCGCCAGTGCGGTAGGCGAGGCGCTGGTCCTTGCAGCCGGGCGGAGTGGCGATGGCGTTGTTGATCCAACGCTTGGTCGCAGGCGACGTGACGATGCCGATGCAGACGTCGCTCTCGGAGCCGTCGTTGGTGAGGACACCAGCGTTGGCATAGAGCTTGTCGCCGACCTTGTAGGTCCTGTCGGTATCGAACACCGTCGTCTCGTACTCGCCGTCCTGGTGGAGGTCGAGACCGGTGACCTTGGCCTTGCCTCCGGCCGGATCGAACGACGTCCCGGCGAAACCGGCGGTCGGATCGGTGGAGTCAGTGAACGCGACATAGACGACGGAGTCGCTCTTTCCAGCGAGCTTCCAGACGCCTTCCGCGGAATTACCCGTGGTATCCTCAGAGAGGACCACGATATTGCCTCGCTCGATCTTGTCGACGTCCGCGGCAAGCGGGAGCGTCTTGTCGACCTGGGCAAGGCTGTACATGGAACCCTTGACGGGGCTGAACCATCCCATTTTCTTGTACCTTTCTGTTTGGTTTTGGGACTGACCCGTGCATCAGTCGACGTATCCTGTTCCCCGGTGTTCGCCGAGGACCAACTTAGACCACGGATCATCGACGCTTCGGGAGGAAGAAAAGTCCGAGGCGCCGCCGAGAGTGGGCGCGGAGAAGTTCTCCGCCATCTTCTCGACCAGCCCCCAGACCTCGCTTGGATCCTCCGCGACCTTGTTGACGAACTCGTCAACCTTGTCGTTTCCGATCGCGCCGCATCCGGCCAAAACCTTCGCGGCGTGCGCGGCCTTCTTGTTGAAGCATTCACGGGCTTCAACGAAATTCCTGAGCTTGTTCTTAGTGTCGCCAATCTCGACTTCCGCGGCGGCGAGCTTTTCGGTGGTGCGCTTCGCCAGATCGCAGAGGTCGAGGATTCGGGCTTCCCTCTGAAGCTGTGCGACTTCAGAGGCAAGCTTTTCGTTCTCGATCTTGTTTTCCGCGCTCATGTGGCCCACCTCGCTTACTTTGCCTGGCGGTCGAGGACGTACTTGGCGAGGGCAGACGGGTCAACGCCCATCTCCTCAGCCTTCTTCTTGAACCCCTCGATGTACTTGGCGTCGTTGTCCTGAGCGGACGCAGCCTTTTCGGCCTTGGCCTGGTTGGCCTTGGCCTGAAGGATCCCCGCAACCTTGGACATCACCCTGGCGCCGGGCTGCGGATGGGCCGCAGCCTGCTTCTCCTGACGCTTGGCCACGACCGCAGAGGCGACCTTGCTGATGGCATTGGCGCGGATATGCGCAGCGGCGGTCTTCATGGCCTCCTCGGCGTCAGCGGCGCCTTGGGCCTCGTCCTGCGCATCCTGGATGGCTGCGGCAGCATCGGCAGCGCCCTGGGCCTCGTCGCTGGCGTCCTGAGCGGCAGCGGCGGCATCAGCGGCACCTTCGGCCTCTGCACCGGCATCGCCACCCTCGATGGCGGCGGCGATCTCCTGAGCCTGCTCGGGAGTGATCTCGCCATTCTCAAGACCCTGCGCGATAATCTCGGCCGCCTGGTCCTCCGTAGGGCCAGCCCCGGCTTCGTCGCCAGTGATCTCCTCCACAAGGGCCTTCGCCGTATTGGGGTCCAGCTCGCCGCTGTCGACCAGGTCGACAATGGCGGTGGCGAGTTCCTCCTCGGTAACGTCTTCGGGGATGCCAGCAGCCCCAGCGTCAGCAGCGGCAGCCTCGGCGGCCCCGGCATCAGCCGTAGCTGCGCCGGCGTCAGCGGCGGCGGCTTCGGCGGGGATGTCGGCGGGGATGTCGGCGGGAGCACCCATTCCAGCCGCACCCATCGCATTTTCCGCGGCGGCTTCGGCAGCGGCCGGATCAAGACCAGACTCCTGAGCGGCCTTCACGCACGCATCCTTGATAAGTTTACGGGCGGCCGCGGCATTTGTCTGCGGGTTCTTTGCCGCAGCCTGCTTGAGGACATTGGACGCGGCCTCGCGTCCAAGCATGTAGGACGCCTGGGCTGCTGCAAGCTTGGCGAGCGTGTCATTGTCAAGCTCGATCTTCTGGCGCTCTGCCTTCTTCTCCTTGGGCTGTTCAGCCTTCCCAGGAGTCTTGGCAGCAGCCTGCTTCTCGGGAGCCTTAGCCGCCGCCTGCTTCTCGGGAGCCTTGGCGCTCTTCAGGTCGGCAAGAAGGTCGCCAACAATCGCGGTGAGCTTGTCGCTGGCGGTCTTGGCGGAAAGGGCGTCGTCGGTCACAAGGGGCTTCTGCTCCGGATTGAGGAGCGGCTGATCCATCTCAAGCTTGCCCTCGTTCAGCGGCTTGGCGTCGCCGCCATTCACCGCACCCTCTGCCGTGGTGGCGCCTGCAGGCTGCCCCTGGGTGACCTCTTCGTCGGGCTTCTTGGCCTCTGCCGGAACCTTGGCGTCGTGCTCGGAACCGGGAAGCGAATCAACACCGACAAGGGCCTCGGGCTCGGCCGCGAGCGTCTCGTTCGCCACCTTCTCCATCGCCTTGAACCTGTCGATGAACTGTTTCATCGGAATTGCCATTTGTGACTCCTTTTTTTAGTTAGCTTACTTTTTCCGTTTTTCCTGCCTGCGCCTCCGGTCGCCGGCTAGTACACTCGTACTTTCGGCTAACTTGGCTGACACAGTTAAATTATACACAATTGGGCTGGCCATGTCAAAACTCCCTCATGTCTTGGGCCGCGGATACGAATACCACGTCGTCCTCGTTCAGGGCAGCGCCGCACCTTCCATCCAGCACGTCGCACAGCGCGGCGACCTTATACATGACATAACGCTTGGCCAGCTTCTTGGCCACATCTTGGTCAACAGATCCGTCAGAGGCGGACTTCTCAAGGCCTGCCTTAGAAAATACTGGCTCTGACCCAGTCGCAATGGCCTCCAGTACCCCAGTGACGGCATCGTCTGTTCCAAACCCTCTGGCAGCAGCGGACTTGGACAACGCCGAGGACAAGTCCCTAGGGGTAGGCTTGCTCAATATGCTGGCAGTCCCGGCATCGAATCCAGAGTAGTTGCAGAACTCAGCGCAAGTTGAAGAGCCTACCGCCTCGCGAACTATCTCAGAGGCATGCTTTTCCACCGCTGGAAGGTACTTTTCGGCTGTTGCATAGTCGGGACCGAAGGCGTACTTGAAGAACGATCTGGAGTCCATCACTACGCCGGCATTGCCCATGGCCATGAAGGCATCCTTGGGATCCAGCTCCCTTAGTCTGGCGATTGTGGTGTCATCCAGAGTGGCGCCGGCCAGCTTGCTAAGCGCAAACGTACGGACATCCTTGCCTGTAGGCTTGGAACCGCCGAAGAGCCACGCATCAAGTTCGTCGTAGCTATGGGCTAGCTTCTGCATGATGCCCAGCTTGCGCTTTGCCCTGTCAGACGTCACGGCAAGGCTATCTGGGAGGGTATAGCCCTCGATCTCCGCCTGCTTCACAGAGTTGCGAACAGACAGGTCCTCCGGCATGGCGGAGGCGACCTTTAGGTTCCAGGCGATACGGTCTGCAGGACGGCCCACGAACGATATATCAAACCACTTGGGCTCGTCATTGTACGTTCCTATCTGGGTGCCGTCCTCGGCGATTTTGCCCAGGCTGTACTTGATGTGCTCGCACTCGCTCTCGTCGCCGGCGCACTTGCGTATGGCACCACACACGGAGCAACGGTCATGCGGAACCGTGCAGGCCATGCTGAACGGCACTTCCCCGGTCTTTTCCAGGCGCTCCAGGTGGTCATGGGCCTTCTCGTTGTCGGCCCAGATGTATAGCTCAATACGGTGCATGTCCGGATTGTACGCCGCGGCCTTGATGGATCCTATGGACTTCCGAGGGTCCTTGTTGCGGTGGTGCTCGTAGACATGCCCGTGCTTGACGAACGTGTCGTAGTACTTCTCGCAGGCCTCCTTTGGAAATAGGTCGCCGTTGCGGTTCATCGGGTAGGCCTCGGCATCCCCAAGGGCTACCAGGTGGATACCTGTCATGCCCTTGGGAGGGGCAAGCTGCTCATATTCCATGTGGAATATAGTGGAGGCCTGCTTGTTCAGCTCGGAGGCGGACTTGACGACCTCTCCGCCCACTCCTACAGTTGAGCTGATGTCAGACGAGTATGTTACCTTGATCATCGACATGACATAGCCTCTATTTCATCTGTTCCTGAGCAGCCAGTATGCGTTTCTGAAGGTCTTCTAGCTTGCTGCTCTCATACACCCCCCACCCGTGAGCCGCCAATGAGGGGGCCAAGAATATTCCTCCTGTGGTAAACATTCTAGCCGGGCTGTTCACGAAGCGGTGCCTGAATTTAGTACTAGGCACAGTAGTCCCTGGGGTGGTTCCTGGAGTCCGCCCAGATTCCTTGCCTACTAACTTCATTAAATAGTCGTATATCCCGGGATCGGTTCTTCTTTCATTGGCTTTCCGTAGAGCTTTTTCAGCTTTATCGTATATTATTTGGTATTTCTCAAGGTCTTTGCCTTTTAGATGTAAATTCCTACTCGCATTTCGCAGCGACGCTTCTGCAGCATTTCTAGCTTGAGTCAGTGCAGCTATGTCATTGTTTTTCCTGTACAGATTTCCAGCGCCTCTGAGTAGAAACGCAGTACCAGCCACATCGCCTACGCCGCCGACTACATGTTTCGCCGTTCCGCCGCTAGGCAGCTTGGACATGTCTACAGGTTTTGCTTTTCCGTTCTCGTCAAGTTCCACTGCAAGATCGCCGCTAGACGGCTTTTCGCCAACGGGAGACATGAGGTAGTGACCGCCAATGGCGCCTCCTGCCGCTGCGAGATATGGCATCAGCGAACGAAGCAGCCCGGTCTTCTTGCCCTTCTTACGCTCCTCTTCGCTCTGTCCAAACATCTTGTTGGCCAGCCAGTATGCCAGAAGGCCTCCTCCGGCCATACCAGCGAATTGGCCCCACGAATTGGCCCCAGGGGCTTCCTTGGACTCGCCTTTAGGATCTGTACTGAGCAGAGTGGCATTCCCAAGAGTATCCGAAATACTAGTGTTGCCATCCTGTCCTATTATCATATACTGCTTGTTGGGCATGTCATGTTCTCCTTAAAGTTCTGTAATCTCCTCGGTCGGGAGAGGCGCCGACTTGGCCCTGAGCTCAATCACTGCCTCCCTTATCTCCCTGCAAAGCTTGTCCTTCCAGGCGTTACCTATGGATACTGCTTCTTCCACCGAGTCATAGTCCCTGGAGTCAAACCCTCTAGCGAACGGAAAGCCGTGGACCAGCCTTAGATACTCGCACCCGAAGGTCTTTGTCTTCTGCTCCCCGTCATACAAGTAGGACACCTCTCCGCCGGCGTCAGCCTCTGGTTCTCCATACTGACACATCAGCTCAAGGTCTCCTTGACTCCAGTCCTCGGTCATGAGTATGATCCGATACACGGAGTCGTCCATGGTCATGAATGTTCTTATCTTCATGTCAACCTCACGCGTTGGAGTCCTTTACCGAACTATCAAGTATCGACAGTTTATTCAGCTTGTCCACATTGGCCACTGATATACCCTTGTCCACATCTGTAAGCGTCTTTGCGTCGGACGGGGATATCGCTACGGAGTTCACCGCGGTTCTTAGAAAAGCCCTGGCCAGGTCCTCGTCAAGGGACACTCTCGGGGATGTCATAATCATTGTCTTGTAGGCATTTGCCACAATCTCCGGATCGGCATCTCTTATTATAGGGTCCTCTGACATCAGCTTCGCCAGCAGTATCTCCCGGCGAACGTTCATCAGGCGCTTCTCCTCGTAGTCTATTCCCGGGAAATTGACGAGCGCCGAATGGGAATCGCTTACAGAGGATATCGGGGCGTTTACGAGAAAACCAGCCGCCGACTCCTTCTCTATGCCCTCAAGCAACTTTGAGATCCCGCTGCTTCCCGACTTGGGCTCGGCGGGCTCCGCTTTCTTGGCTATGCCTTGAAACATGTCTGCCAGCGTACTGGCAGATACCTCCTTAGGGGTTATTCCTACGGCTGCGCGCATCTCATCTTGGGCCTCTGCAGCCTTGGACATGTACAAATCCCTCTTGGACTCGTATTCCCCGACAACAGACAAACTGTCATTAGCCTCAGACGCCATCTTGAGCAGATCATCTACCTTCGACGTGTCGAAGACGCTAATATACGAGAAACGCCCCCCAGTAGACTCCGCCACTTTGGTGCTGTATTCCGACACTAGATCCACTATGGCCTTGTGCTCACATGCAGTCTTGAACATATCTGCCAGCTCAGCGTCTGCAAAAGGAGCCTCTATGACCTTGGCTATCTTGATCGCCTTGTCCTCTACGTCTAGTTTGAGGTTGCGCACCACATCGTCAGCTGCAGCCGAAGCAGACTTAAGAAGATCTATCTTGCCCTCTATGATCTTATACAGGCTCCTCTGCGACACATTGAGCTCTGCGGGCACCTGCTCGCCATCCGAGGACGCAGCCTTGCACATGGACGACCTTCCGCTGGACCTGGCCTCCATGGTGGGATTGGTCTTGATAGGCACAGAGGCATAGAACGAATAGTCGCGGTAGATGCTGGATGCGGATTTCCGTATGCCGGCCCCATCGAGCAGGAGTTTGGCTACCGTGGCCTTGTCTGCCAGCTCGCACGCACCAGTTGGATCAGCCTTGTCCGCCTGCTTCGTGAGGGCCATTGTGGTATTAAAAACCTCCGTAAGACGCTCGGCCTGCTTCTCGTTGAAATCGGCCGCCTCGGCTGCCTTGGCCACCGCGGCATTGGCGTTCATTCCGCCATTGTAGTCGTCGGCGGCAACCTTAAGCGCCTTCATGAGCTTCTCTTTTATCATAGGATGTCCTCGCCTCCTGAAAAATCTCCTGTTACCTATAATTATATCGTATTGAAATGTCTAGCACAACACATCACTGCATTCGCCATCCCAGTGACGCCATCAGTTCCCTTATCTTTTTTACAAGCTCAAGAAGGTACACTTTTATCCTTGGCGAGTTATTGTCATATCTAGGTCCCACAGGACCCTGTCCGCTGGCGCTGCTCCATGACGAAAAGTCTCCTGTGTTATTGGCTTTAACAATGCCATACGAAGGGGCAGGAAGCGAATTAAAGGCCTGCGGATCCCTGTCCATATCCTTCAGGAGGGTGTGATACAAATCGCGATACTCTCTAGACGACGGGTCCAGGCCATGAAGCATATCGACCGTCTCCCTGTATTTATTTGCGACTTCTTTCCTCGCATCAACAAGCGATTCTACTCCAGACTCAACTGGAGATGCGGCCACTACAGCCGGTCCCACGACTGGCGCCTTGAATGCTGGCGCAGAATACATGAATGCGCCTACTCTACCCACTGCATCGCCTACATCATTAATGAGCGCAAGATCCTTTTTATTTGGTTCGCCATGCAGGTCGCGCATCTTCTTGTAGGCATACTTGTAGTCTGCGTCCAATATCTTCTTTATGGGTATTTTGTTTCCAAAAAGATCATTACGGAGATATCTCCACCAATCTCCAAACGAGTCGTCTACCATTTTGGACCCACTAACCCATCCGTTGGCGAATTCGCTCCTGCCAATTCCTCCGCCAGACATGCCTCCCAACCCTCCGCCAATCGCTCCGCCTATTCCGCCTATTGTGCGAGCCAACGTAACAGGGAGGTCAAGCATCTCCCTTCCAAAGGTCCTGATGGCCTTGTTAACCATCATCCTAGCGCCCAAGTTGCCTTGGCTATTGGGGTTGTAAAGTTCATTCTGGTATTCAGGGCTGGCAAATATAGCGCCTTGCCCGAGCATTTGGCCAGGTGTCTGCGCTGACTTGACGAAATCTTTCCAGACTGCCATATTCGTCATCCCCTTATATCTACCGGGTCGTTAGGCCCGATCTCGCCGCGCCGGTACGCGGAGATTGCCTCAGACTTGCTTGCAAACACCCGAGTGGGCTTCCTGGTAGCACCCCTAGTCAGAGCCCACAGCCCGGATATCTGCTCCTTCTCGGGCCTATACCTCAGAGACTTCATGTCGGTAAGGCTGAACAGGTTCTTGGACGGGAGCATCTTTTCAAAAGCCTGCTTTACTGCCTTCATGCTGGCAGGCACGTGGATATTCACCGTATCTCCGTCGTGGTCCATGTTAAAGCCGCTGTCTATGAGCGGACACACATGGATCGAGCGCCCCTCAACAATGTGAGGCTTGAATGCCATGATGTTGAACTTGTGCCAGGTGGGGGCGCGGTCCATAAGCACAGGGCGCTCCTCCATGGCATCCTCGAGGAGATGCCTGGCCGTGGCGTTCTTCTCGTCGATCATTGACTTTGCGGTTACAGGCGAGTATCCGCGGAGGATGAGCTTGCGCTCTACGTGGGGCTTGTACATCTCCCAGGCCATGTCCTCGGGAATGCCTATCTGATCCATATCCAGGTTCTTGTCCGGTATGGTCACGGAACGGCCAACGTTGTCCTGGGTCTTGGATATCACCTTGGATTGGTACATTCCGAACTTGGGAACGGTGCCTATGATCTGCCTGATGGCCCCCTTGAGGTTCTTGGCCTGCCCCTCGGTGGTTATCGGGTCTCCCATACCATAGGCCGCCTTGACGGCTCCATACACGGCGAGGCGTTCGTCTGCAAGCGCAGAAGCCGGCAGCTCCTTGGCAAGGGCCTCGTAGTTGCTCTTCATCTCTATGAGGTCTTTGTACAGCTCGTTCATGTCCGGAACAAGTGCTACATCCCCCATTCTGGCGACAGGGCGGAACATGGGCGGCAGCACAGGGACCCTGGTGATCATCCAGTCCTCTGGCTTCTTGCCCATCTTCTTGGCCGCCTTAAGGTACCCGAGCACCTTGATGGCGTTGTCGCGCTGGGATCCGCGCTTGTTCTGAATCTCGGACCTGGCGCGCTCAATGGACTCGTCTATATTGATCTTGGACAGGGCGTCCTTGATGGCGTCGCCACCCGTCTTGCCGTTGAGTTCCTCGCGCCCGGCCAGGATGGCCTCCATCTTCTTGGAGGTAAGCCCCAGAACGCGGCGCACAGGCTCCTCCATCATGGGGTTGGGGACGGCTTCCGGAAGCATTATCATGCTCCAGCGGTTGCCGCCCATGCCTCCGGTCTTGCCAAGGTCGAACATTCCACCCTGAACCGGCTGGAAGTCGGAGTCCACCATCTGCGAGTTCTCGAGGACGCGCCCCTGCGCCATTTCGTCTATGTCGGCGTCGGTCTGAGGCATGAGGGACGTAACGTCACCCTTCTCAACGACATTGACGCCGCCAGCCTTGAGGGTGTTAATGAACTTCTGGTAGATGAACGGCACGCCAGGATCCTCGACGGGCAGCCCCAGCCTGTACCTGCGCCAGTACTCGTCGTTCATCTGGCCGCGGATGGTCATGGAGTCCTTTATGACGTCAGTGGCTCCGTGGGACAGCAGGGCGAGGTTGTCGAATCCGGATATGCGCTTGGCCCCGTCCTCGCCACCCTTGGCCGGCTGCTCGTCCTGGGTATACGCTCCATCTACGCCGCGGGCGGAGAACTTCTTCTCTGCAAGGTGGTGGAACGCCTTTATGTACGCATAGCCGTCGCCGACGTCCTTTATGGTCTTGCCTGTCTGAGGGTCGAACACATCCGCCGTGGCCTTGACGCCGTTCTCGGCCATCTGACGCTCGGTCCAAGCCATCCATCCCTCAGGGGGAGGAGTCTGCGGGATACGGATCTGCTTGCCGGTCTTCTTGGCAACCTTGGCCAGGTTCATCAGCATGATCTGCGCCGGCGCCACGCGTGACAGGAATCCCATGGGGTTCATGAGCATGTCGTATGGCTCGTTGGTCACAGCGTCCCTTGGCATCTTGTCGTCAGGGATGACCCCGCCTACCACACCCTTGAGGGAGTGTTCCGGCGCCAGCTTGTCGCCTTCCTTGACCGGGGGCTCGCTCTGAACAAGCACCTTAGCACCATGAGGGCCTGCCACTACGTCGGTAACTACGCCAGGCCAGTCGTGCTCCCATTTCTGGGCCTTGTTGGTGAGGGCGTTCCTTAGCACGCTGGATAGTTTGCCGAGCTGAGCATCCTCCGCGGAGAGCATCTTGGGACCAATAGCCAAAATCATGGGATCGTCGCGGTGAAGGACAGTGCCAACCTTGACTACGCCATTGTCGTCTATGGTGTCGAACTGCTCCTTGGTAAATTCCTTAGGAAATGCAGCAATGTACTTGTTGCGGGCTATCTGGACTCCCTGCTTGGTATCCTGCTCGAAATTGTACGTTCTGGACGTTGCCAGCTTCTTCGCGGCAGACTCGGAAATGACGATGGCGTCTTCGTATGACGAGTATCCTTCGGGAGCCGGCAACACGGCCACCTTTAGGTTGCGGCCCATGTTCATGGATCCGGTCTTGGCGTCGGTGAAGTTGGAGTTGGCCAGTATGCTACCCTCCTGCACCTCGTCGCCCTTCTTGACCTGCGGGAAGAACGATATGCTGGAGAGACGGTTGAACGGAAGTCCCTTCACCAGGCTGGCGGTGTGGGTCTGCCCGTCCTTCCCGCGGATCACGATCTCGTCGTCGTTAACCTTAGTGACAGTCCCGGAGAACGGGGCGGTGAGGCAGCCTATCTTGCGGCCATAGTACTCGCTGTACGTGGTCTTGCCGTCGTCCATGAGGCTGTCCACCAGCGGAACCTCGCCCTGCTTCTGCGGAAGGTACTGCTCCCAGAACTTGGAGCTGTAGAACATGCGGTTTGTCTGCACCGAGGTCGGCATGGGCGTCATGTTGATGCCGGCCGACACAGTGTTGCCAAACCCAGGGACCATATAGTCCACTTCCTCGGTGGGAACCTTGGTGGGGACGCCCTTGCGCATGACGAACATGGTAGGCGACTTGGGATCCTGTCCGGGGAAGGCGACCGTGTGGGACGCGGCGTCGTCAAGG
>Ga0326513_10003021_pt1 | contig 12288 bp, 10 predicted proteins | sample 2_2465_0518_D_FD_203654 | JGI IMG/M metagenome (GOLD analysis project Ga0326513, IMG submission 203654) | Bovine rumen microbial communities from UC Davis, California, United States - 2_2465_0518 | ecosystem: Host-associated > Mammals > Digestive system > Stomach > Rumen | place: USA... | reverse complement strand
AACGAAGTTTTGATTATGCCAACATGGCGTAACTGGCTTGATGAAGCTGAGAACAGCACTTTCTTGCATAGCGATTATTACAAGAACTATTCTAAGTTACTTGAAAGTGAAAGACTAAATAAGCTACTTGAAGATAATAACCTTATGGTTAACTTCTATATTCACCCTAAGTTTAAGGACTATATCGGTAACTTTGATGTTACAAGTAAGAGAATGAGACTTATTCCTTACGGTGAAGAACCTCTGAATGAACTTATGATGAGATGTAAACTTCTGATTACTGACTATAGCTCAGTATGTTGGGATGTTTACTATATGAACAAGCCAATTCTTTTCTATCAGTTTGACTATGATTTATACAACAAGGTTCATGGTTCTTACATTAATATGGAGAAAGATTTGTTCGGTTATCGTAGTTTAACTATGGATAAACTTCTTGATGACTTTGAAAATGCTATTAAAAATAATTTCAAACAACCTAAGGAATTTGACGAAATGAGAGAAAGCACTTTTGCTTTTACTGACAAAAATAATTCCTCAAGAATTGTTCTTGAAATTAAGAAAATGAAAATCTTTGATTAAATCATATAAAAGTTATAAGCACCTCAATGAGGTGCTTTTCTTTTTGGAAAATTTAACTAAAAATATAAAATTTATTATTGTATAAAAAGCCATTATAAATATTCTACCTATTTATGTAGAATGTATAAATTTACAAAAAACTAATTTATCTACTATATTTCATTATTTTTTTGTGCTATAATTTTCAAGAGAGGAGGCAAAAGCTGTGAAATATTTTGGTTTGCTGGATGAATTTTCTGATAAAGAAATAATAATACAAGATCGTATAAAGGCAGAGTTAATCGGTGAAGGAGAAAACAAGGTAACTATTAGATTTCCTCATCAAGATGTTAACTATAAAGATGCAGTTGCTTTTGCACTTCTTGATTCTCACAACAAATATTTGTGGTATAAGGACACTAAGATAAACAGTGACCTTTGTACTATTAATTTTGATGGCTTTGATTATTTACAGATTGATTATGTACCACTAAGATTTAAACTATACCTTGTATTTCAGGGTAACGGTCACTTAACTTTCTGTAGATTGTATTCAAAGAGTATTAAGGACGAATACAGACTGACTAAAGATAAAAGATTACTGTATTACAGTTCAATTTCTTCTGCCGAATATAGAAAAGAAGAAGTTAATCTAATTACAAATATTACAACATCAGGTTATTTTGGTTTTATCTTAATTAACAAATCCAGCAGAGTTGATTATATTGTCAGCAATACTGTTGATAATTTTAAGATTTTTCAAGATGATTTTTGCTTTGATGTTACCTTAGAGAAAATTTCTAAGTTTACTAATTTTGGTGTTAGCTTTAAGTCAGCTTTACCTAATGTAAATACTATATATGACTTTAAACCGACTTTAGTTCGTGATATGGGGGATAGGTTTGTTCTGGAATGTAGATTGCCTAGAACATATTTTCAGGGTATTAAGCCTGATGTGTTTAACCTACATACATATTACGATATTGACGGTGAAAGATATTATTCAACTGTACAGATTAAGGATAAAGAAAATTATGACAATATTCTTGAATTATCTGCTACAGATAAACTTCAGCACAGAACTTTAATTGATGAAATAACTTTTACAGCAACAGAAAGTTATAAGCTACAGTTCTCTACTATTTTACCTTACAATGGTGTTGAGATTACTCCGGAAAATACTGCAAAGAGAATTTTGTTCTCTCCAAATTTTGTAGCTACAAGAGTATTTTACGGTGCACAGTCAGTTGACCAGTTGGGACAATATCGTATTTCTTTATACACAGACCTAAGTGGTATCAGCGATTTAAGTGTATTTGCCCATTGTACCTCAATTAAAGAAAAAATTATTCTTGATGTTACAGAATTTAACCCTAAGAAAAATGAATTTATAGTTGACTTCTCAGCTTTTAAGGAAGCTATGGAGGATATTACTTCCCGTACATATTCAATTTGTGTTGCGTTTTCCTATAACGGTTATATGTATTGTGGAAAAGTTTCTGCACCTGATTATAAAGAAGATGAAAGTACAAAGTATCTTCAAGAGGTAGAAACCTTAACTATAAAAGATACAATAGCAGTTGTTGAACCTATGTACGGCAGTAACGGTACTTTCTATGTTAGAGTAAAGGACAGACTTTCTTTATTTAAGGATAAAGTTTCTGTTTCTTACCAAAAGGCATATTTCAAGGATAAGTACCTATATATTGTAACTGATATTACTAATAACAAAGAACATTTCACAGGCTATGCTTTGTCATATAGATTTAAAGACAGTGAAGACAGAAGAATTTACTATACAAGTGCAGAGCTTATTCCAAGTGGTGACAACACTCATCTTAAAGGTAGATTTGATTTATCTAAGATTGAATTACAAAAGTCTGTATGGGATGTTTATGCAGTATTTAATGATGGCAGAACTGCTTATTTTGCCAATGTGTATGTAGATAAAAGACAAATGTATGACTATCTGTATCACAAGTCAATGAGTGAAAATTTCTACAGATTTTCTAATAAGGAAGATACAGATATTCTGTTTCCTTACTTTACTACAAGGGATACACTTGCCTTTATGATTAGACAGATTAGCCCTTGTGACTCAAGAAAATTTAAGATGAAAGAAATTTTAGCAGTATGTTGTCATAAGGTTCTAAAGTGGTACTATAGCCACAAGAACATTACCTTAGTGTATGAAAGAAAGTCACAAACTGCTCAGGATAACGGTTACTATTTCTTTAAACATTGTATGGACCACAGAGTAGGAAAAAGGTTAAAGTCAAAGATTTGTTATGTTATTGACCCATCATCACCTGACTATAAAAATGTTGAACCATACAAGGGTAATGTGCTTAACTTTATGTCATTTAAGCATATGATTTATCTGTTAGGTGCAAAGAACTTAGTATATACTCATTCCAAGAATGACTGTTATATTTGGAGACCAAACAACTCGGTAATTGCCGAGAGAATAAGATTTAAGAAACATATTTTCTTACAACACGGTGTAACCTCACTAAAGAGAATTGATAAATTTTACGGTAAAGGTAAAGCCGGTGATACTGATGTATTTGTTGTTTCTTCTAAGAAAGAAAGAGAAATTGTAAACAAATGGTTTGGCTATTCAAAGGAACAAACTCCTATTACCGGTTTGGCAAGATGGGATGCATTAAAGGATAAGTCAAATGGTTCTAACGAAATTGCTTTAGTACCAACAACAAGAAATTGGCTTGATGATGTACCTAGTGAAAAGTTCCTAGACAGTGACTTCTATAATAGATATATGGAACTGCTAAATTCTCCTGAACTAAAGACAGTTTTGGCTAATAATGACCTAGAACTAAACTTCTGTATCAGCAGTAAATATAAAGATTACTTTACAAGTGATAAGATTGATAACAAGAGAATTCATATTTCAGTTATTGGTGAAAAGCCTTTAAATGAAATCCTAATGAAAAGCAAGTTGCTTATTACCGATTACAGTTCAGTATGTTACGATATGCTTTATATGTGTAAGCCTGTACTGTTCTATCAGTTCGACTATGAAAAGTTCATTAACTCAGTAGGCACATATATTAATATGGACAAAGACTTAATGGGTGACAGAAGTATCAGTGCAATTGACTTGTGTAATGATATAAACAAAATGGCAAAGAGTAATTTTAGACTTCCTTATGAATATAAATTAATGAGGGACAATAGTTTTACTTATTTTGACAGAAATAACTCTCTGAGAATTATTCAAGAACTTAAAAAGGTTATGGAATAATATTAGAATATAAAATAGTAAACATTAACATAAAACAGTATGTAAACTTGTGAAATGTTACAATATTAATGTTTGCTTGTTGACCATATATTTGTACTATGGTAATATATAACCAATAAGAAATAGGAGGGTTATGTTATGATAACTAAAAGAAATATAGGATTAGCAATCCTATTCACAATTATTACTTGTGGTATCTACGGTATCTACTGGATGGTAGTTGTTACTGATGATACTAACAAAGCAGTAAACGACCCTAACGGTACATCCGGTGGTATTGTTGTATTACTATCAATTGTTACTTGTGGTATTTACGGAATTTATTGGGCTTATAAACAAGGGGAAAAGCTTGATAATGCAAAGAATATGCGTGGTATTCCATCATCAAATTCTAATATTCTTTACTTAGTTCTTGATATTCTTGGTCTAGGCATTATCGCTATTGCATTAATGCAGGATGCCCTAAATAAAATCTCTGATTATGACAGCTTTAACGGTAACAACGGTTATAACAATGGTTATAATAATGGCTACAACAACGGTTACACTAACCAGAACGGTCAAGGTTATAACAGTGTTCATCAGAATAACACAGGTTATAACGGTGTTAACTACAACGGCAATGGCCAAGATAATTCTCAGGCAAATTATAACAACAACCAGAATAATAACGGACAGATGTAATTTTTATGAAAGAAAGATTGTATAAAACTCTAAAGCCTATATTTTTACTGCTAATTGTTGGTGGTATATATGTAGTGCTAATATACACAACAGGCTTCAAGATTCCTTGTCCAATTAAATTTGCAACAGGTTTTGATTGTCCCGGTTGTGGTATTTCTAGGGTTCTTCTTTCTTATTTGCGACTTGATTTTAAAACTGCATTTTTCACCAATCCGGTAATAACAGTTATTTTGCCAATAATGTTAGGTGATTATATATATCACAAATATCATTATGTGGTTCACAATAACAAAAAGCCTTTTAATAAACTAGAAAATATTTCTATGTATGTTATGATAGGTGCATTAATCTTGTACGCAGTAATTAAAAATATTTATGTTCACATAAACTAAAAAATTAGAGGATACTTGTTTTCAAGTATCCTTATTTCTTTTGTAAAAAGTTCTTTAATTGTATTCCTAGCATAATATACTTAGTAGGAGGTATGCTATGAGAAATTTTAATGGTCTTTGTTATGTGCTAAACCATTCACCAAATGCAGTGGCTTGTGTTTATGGTAGCGAAAGTTATAGTGATATTAAAGGTAGGGTAATGTTTTATCAGCTAAGGGATTATGTAATTGTTAGGGCAGAGGTTAGTGGATTGCCAAAATGCGATAAACCTTGTGAAAGCCCTATATTTGCATTTCATATTCATAGTGGTGAAGAATGTACAGGTGACAAAACCGATTCATTTAAAAATGCCGGTACTCACTACAACCCAAATAATTGTAAGCATCCATACCATGCAGGAGATATGCCACCACTAATGGGTACTGATGGGAAGGCTTTTTCTATGTTTATGACAGATAGATTTACCGTAAATGAAGTGATAGGAAAAACTGTTATAATTCATCTTCATCCTGATGACTTTGCTACCCAACCATCAGGTAATTCCGGTGAAAAAATAGCTTGTGGTGTTATAAACCGTAATTGTAACAGAAGATAAAAATAACCGACCTAAGTTTACTTATAACTAAGGTCGGTTTTCTTATAATTATTGTAGGTAAAAGCTCATTTTGTCATTGCTGATTTTTACAACTATATTTTTATCAATTTCGCTAAAGAACTTTTTGATAGCTGTGTAAACCTCATCACCTGGCTTTTCATCAAAATTAAAATATTGACCACCACAACTGTCGTGAAAATGTAAATAAAGGTCAAAATCATTAGAAACTATGTCCTTTATCTTCTTTGCAACATCATATGTTATTACCATAAAACCACCTCAGAAAAAAATTTTTATAAATTTTTATAAATTTATGTAACCTTTTTGACTTTTGAAAAGTGTTATATGTGAAAGCAGTTAAATTATAAAAGAATTCTTTATAAACACTTTCTAATTATTATTATATGTTTGATAAAGATTATGTCAAACAAATTTTTATTCGGAAGGGAATATTATTATGAAAAAGATAATCTCAATTTTAATGGCAATCCTTTGCCTAGTGTCAGCAAGTATCTGCACAACATCATGTTTTGCAGAAGAAAAAGAAGTAAAATCTACTTCATCAGAAAGTCAGTATTTACAAACCCGTAGATACAATGTAGGCAGTACAATCGGTACTTGGATTGGTGATGAAGGTGGTCCTATTATTAAGATTAAGCCTAATTCAGTTATCAAGTCAAAGAAAGATAAGTATGGTGATACAATTTACTATGCTGCAAAAAAGGGTACTTATATTGCTAATGTATATGATGAAGGTAAGTGTATTGGCAAGGTAAAGATTATTGTTGGTGACTTTAAGACAGTTCTAAAATCAAATTCAAAGAAACTTAACTTATCATATAATAAGTATGTATCATTTAACAATAGTGAGTATTATACTAAGTATCAGTCATACAAAAAGTTAAGTACTATGATTTCTTTCCCAAAGAAAGGTGCTAAGTATTCTATCAAGACTACAGGTAAGTCAATCCTAAAAATAGCTAATAATGAAATTTATACTGTTGGTGTAGGTACTTCTACATACACTCTTTATCAGAAAATTGGCAATAACAAGGCTACTAAGGTAGGTGACTTTACTGCAACAGTAAAGAATGTAAATATTAAAACTGCTACAGCAGTAAAGCTGAATAATGTAAACAATGACTTTGATTACTATTCAGTAGATGATATTGAAGATTTATCTGTTAATGAAAAATATAACTTTACAAATAGAGTAATTAAGGAAAAACTAACAAGCAAAAATTGTGGTGTTTATGTTTCTCCTAAAAATTATAAGGTTACTTATACTGTTAAGAATTCTAAGGTTGCTACTGTCAGCAAGTCAGGTGTTGTAACAGGTAAGAAGAAAGGTGTAACAAAGCTTACTTTCAAAATCACCTTTGCCGATAAGTCAGTTTACACAAATAGTGTAAATGTTTTAGTTATATAATTCCTAAAATTTCGATATAACCAAATCTCAATTTCCTCCCAAAAGGCTCTGACTTTTTAGTCAGAGTCTTTTACCTTTTGTATGCTAAAAAATAATGAGAAAATTTGTACATTTTACCCATATTATTTTTCTTTTCTTAGGAGTATAATCACTGTAATATTTCAGTAGAGAAATATTTTGAAAGTTTGCAACACTTTTCCTTTTTGAAAAGTATTATTAGTAGGAAGGTGATTTTATGAGTAAAAATAAGAAAATTTTTCGTTTTGCATTTTGTGGAATTTTATGTGTAGCTATATTATTATCAATGACCTACCTAGGTGCTGTTTTAATTGAGAAATATCAAGCTGATACCACTTGTGGTAACGGTGATGATGTTTCCTCCAGATGGGTAAGCAGTGAGGATGCTATCAGCCTTGATGTGGATTCCGATACTTTCCCTACAATGACAGATACATATAATACAACGAAAATTTATGGTGAAAAATTTTGCTATGTTCCTAAAGATAACAATAAATTCTTACTGAAAAAGGAAATTGATACTTTGGATAATGATACAACCGATACTCAGTATAAGGATATTGCTGAGGGTACATATGAATATAATTCAGAAACAGATACAAATAAGGCAAAAGTTAAGTTTACAAAAATTAATAACAAAAAGTATGATTATCTTCTAAACAAAGAATATACTTTCAGTAAAGATTGGTAATTATAAAGTCTATAGACAAAAGCCCTAACTATTGTAGTTGGGGCTTTATGTGTCCATAAATAAATTTCTGATTTTTTATTATTTTATGTAACCTTTTAGGCTTTTACAAAGTGTTATATATGAAAGCAGTTAATAAGCAAAAATAAATTTTGAAAATATTTCAAAAAAATTTATTTTTTATGTAACCTTTTGGACTTTTACAAAGTGTTATATATGTAAGCAGTTAACCGGCTTAAAAAAGATGATTCAATTTTGAAAAAAAGAAGGGCATAATTATGAAAAAACTACTAGCAATTATTTTAGCCGTTGTTTGTATTATTCCTACAATGGCAGTATCATTTAGCGTATCAGCTAAAGCAGCAACAAGCAATGTAAATTCAAAAGATGCATTTATGTATCAGTATTCTGAGAAAACTTATACTGTTAAGAAAACTAAAGCACAACAGAAATATAAGTTTGATTATTCAGTTAGCAACAACAGTGACAATAGTGTTATTGTTGTAAAGAATGATGACAAAACAAAGTTTCAGGTAACTATTGGTGGTAACAAAGAAACTTCTGCTAACAGACCTGTTGTTTCAGTTTACTACAAGAACGGTAGCAAGAAAGTTGTTGTTCAGAAGTATGTTGTAAAAGTTGCAAAGTACAAATTCCAGAACATCAATATGGGTGTAGGTAGATCAGATAGTGTTGACTACAAATTCCCTGCAAATGCAGAACAGGTTTCTTTCATTGTTAAGAATAAGAAAGTTTCAACATTTACAAGAGAAAACCACCTAACATATTGGAATGGTTCAGGTGAATATCAGTTTAAGGTAAATGCTTTATCAAAAGGTACAACACCGGTTTCTTTCTATGCTAATAAGTCATTCTTCAAGAACAGTAAGTGCTTTAAGCCTGACAACAGACTACTATGTACTTTCAATGTTAATGTTGGTAACTATAGACCACAGTTAAAGATTAATGCAAGAAACCTAAAGTTACATTATTCTAAAGTTGTAGATCTTTCAAAGCATAATGAACAGATGAATGAACTATACAACCTATATGCAGATATTCCTTCAATGCTTTACAATGTAGATTCAAAGGCAAAGGCTCAGTACAGAATTGAAACTAAGGATAAAAGTGTTGTTTCTGTAAATGGCAATAATCTTGATACTAAATCAGTAGGTAAGGCTACATATACTCTTTATTCTAAGACTAACAATAGAGAACTGGTAATTGGTACATTTACAGTTCAGGTAACTGATATTCCAATGAGAGAACTAGCTGATTATAATACAATTGAATACGATGATGGTATTTTCTACAATGACCAAATTGGTGTAAAAAAGGGTGGCACAGTAGATGCCTTTAAAACAATTAAGCAGGCAGTTTTAACTGACTCTTATACCGGTATCAACTTTAAACCTGCTGACTATAAGATTACTTATAAAATTAAGGATACAAGTATTGCAACTGTCAACAGTAAGGGTGTAATCAAGGGCAAAAAAGTTGGAGATACTAGGTTTGAATTTGCAATTAAATTCTCTGATGGCTCAACATTTAGCGATTTTGCTGAACTTGGTGTATATTAATAATTAAATAACTGAATAGAAATTAAGGAACTCCGGTATATAAATTACCGGAGTTTTTGTTTATGAAAAATTTATTATTTTATGTAACCTTTTAGACTTTTACAAAGTGTTATATATGAAAGCAGTTAATAAGCATAAAATAACTTTTGAAAATATCTCAAAAAAATTTATTTTTTATGTAACCTTTTGGACTTTTACAAAGTGTTATATATGTAAGCAGTTAACAAGCTTAAAAAGATGATTCAATTTTGAAAAAAAGAAGGGCATAATTATGAAAAAACTACTAGCAATTATTTTAGCTGTTGTTTGTATTATTCCAACAATGGCAGTATCATTTAGCGTATCAGCTAAAGCAGCTTCAAATCAAGTGAAAACAACTAATGTTTCACTTTATCAGTATGGCGAAAGTACTTATACAGTAAATAAGTCAAAGTCAACTCAAAAGTACAGTTACGGTTACACAGTTAGCAATAACAATGGAAAAAATATTGTTGTTGCAAAGAATGACTCAAAATCAAAACTACAGTTAACTGTAGGTGGTAACAAGGTAACTTCATCAACAAAACCTGTTATCACAGTTTATTATAAGCAAGGTAAAAAGAAAGTTGATGTACAGAAGTTTAATGTAACAGTTAAGCAGTTTAGACCAACAGATACATTTGTTGATGTTGACAAAACAGTTAATCATACTGTAGATTTTCCGTCAAAGACAAGGGACTTATCTATTAAAGTTACAAACGAAAGAAAAGCTACTGCCAATGGTAATGTAATCCAAGGTAAGACAGTAGGTACAACTAAAGCAGAACTTTATCTTAATAAATCTTACTTTAGCAACAAGAAATGTGTTAAGAGCAACAAAGATGTACTATTAGGTGCATTTAGAATTCGTGTTTGTGAATATAAGCCAAGTATCAAAGAAAATGCTGAAATCTCATTATATTATTGCAAGGCTTTCAATCAATTCTCAGGAATAGATAATATAAGAACATATAATGATGACAAAAATACAGAAGGTAAAAATAGTTTTACTTTTGCAAAGGGAATTACATCATATTTTAATGAAAAAACTCCCGGTTTAAAATATCAGATTGTTGCTAAAAAGTCCGGTATTGTTGGATTATACGGTAACAGAGTTTACTCTAAATCGGTAGGCAAAACAACTGCTAATATTTATGGTATTCAGTCAGATGGTAAGACTGTAAATTACGGTTCATTACCTGTAAATGTAAAGAAAGTTTCAATGGCTAAGATAGCACAGATTAAGTATGAAAACAGTGAATGTGATATTTTTGATCCTTATTACGAAGGCAATGTAACACTTTCACTAAGTAATGTAAAAACTTTTAATTCTAAGTATACAATTATGTATAACTTTTTAAATACTAATGGTTTCAGTTTTAACCCATCAGATTATAAGATTACTTTTAAATGTACAAATCCAAAGATTGCATCAGTAAGCAGTAATGGTATTGTTACTGCAAAGAAAGTAGGCTCAACAAAGTTTAATTTCACAATTAAGTTTAGTGACGGTTCTACTTTTAACTATGGTTATGAAACAATTACTGTAGAAAAGTAATATCGGTGATTTTGTATTAATAAAGTAAAGTGAGGATGTAAAATTATGAAAAAGCTATTAGCAATTATCTTAGCTATTGTTTGTATTATTCCAACAATGGCAGTATCATTTAGTGTATCTGCTGCTGAAAATTCCAACATAATAGTAACAAAGAATGTTTCAGTATATAGATGTCAAGAGAATGTAATTAACATTAAGAAAACAACTGAACAGAAAAAATTTAAGTTTAGTTATTCAGTTAGCAACAACAAGGATAAATATATTTTTGTTGATGATAATAATGATAGTAGTGAATATACACTTTGGTATAGTGGTTTAAAAGTAACCGGTAATACAAAGCCTGTTATTACAGTTTACTATATGAATGGCAAAACTAAAGTTGTTGTAAATAAGTATGTGGTAACTGTTAGACAGTATAGAATGGACGATATTCTTATGAATGTTCGTGATAAGAGAACTGTTGAAAATAACTTTACATCAGGTGGTTATGACTCAAATGTAAAGGGTTGTACCACTTACGAATTTACTAATAAGAAGGTTGCCTCATTTAACACAGAATCAACAGGCTACAGTAACAGAAATTATGTGTATGGTAAGGCAAAGGGTACAACAAAGGTTAAGGTTTACCTAACAAAAACATTCCTAAAGAATATGGATGCTTTTAAGTCATACAAAAGATTACTTCTTACTACTTTTACTGTAAAGGTTGGTAACTACCCACCATATATTAAAAATAGTTATAAGAGTTTTAATATGAATTATTACAGTAAAGCAGATTGTGGCTATGCACTATCTTATAATGATGCAAACATCAGCATTAATGATATGGTTAGTAACGATAAGCCAAATGCAAGATATTCTATTACAACTAACGGTAAAAAAGTAGTTAAGCTTGTTGGCAGAAACCTAATTTCTACAGCAGTAGGTAAGTCAACATATACTGTATATGCTACTATTAGTGGCAAAAAATATAAGGTAGGTAACTTTACAGTTAATGTAAAGGATAACAACAAGATGGCTGATTATGCCCTAATGAATTTAAATGAAAATTGTCCTGAATATTACGGAGAACCTTCAGTATTTGGTACAAAGAACAGTATCAGCATTGACATTAATAACAATAATAAATATGAAACTAAGGATAAAATCCAAGATGCTTTCACATTTAACGGTTATACAGGTGTTTATTTTGCTCCATCTGATTACACTATCACTTATAGTGTGGATAAGGATAGCACAGACCTTATCTCAATTGATAATGACGGTGTAGTAACTGCTAAGAAAGCCGGTTCAGCTTTGTTCAACTATACTATCCATTTTGCAGACGGCTCATCATATAAAAGCTATCAGGTTTCGGTTGATATTGACTGATAATTATTTTTAATTAAATATCTATTACCAATTTTAAAGCTCTGACAAATTACTTGTCGGAGCTTTTTGTATGTAGATAAAAAGTAAAATCAATTATATTTCTGACAAAATGTATAAATTAATCACAAT
>Ga0326513_10003019_pt1 | contig 12290 bp, 20 predicted proteins | sample 2_2465_0518_D_FD_203654 | JGI IMG/M metagenome (GOLD analysis project Ga0326513, IMG submission 203654) | Bovine rumen microbial communities from UC Davis, California, United States - 2_2465_0518 | ecosystem: Host-associated > Mammals > Digestive system > Stomach > Rumen | place: USA... | reverse complement strand
CGCGAGGCGAGGTCGGCTGACAGTACCTTGACGGGGGGCAAGTCGCCACAAACGCCGCGTGGCGCGGCCACGTTCGCTTCTGGCGCGTCCGTGCGCTCTTGGGGTGTCCGCGTATGGGCAACCGCTCCTCGCGCTCACAAGGCGTTCGTGGCGCGTCTGGCGCGGTTGGTGAGTTATCAACATATCAACAGCCCTCCTCGAAGTCGAAAAGAGTGGGCTGGTATGTCTTCTCGGCGGACTTACGGCCCCCATTGCCGTGTGTAAGCCCTCCGTTGGCTATGGCGCGGAATACCGGGTGGGCGGCAAATAGGGCTTTGATCCGGGCAAACGCGGTCTGCTTCGTCAGGCCGTTCGCTTCGGCGTACTCTGTCATGGTGCCGCCGCGCAACATGTGGGCGACGATCTCAAATTCAGGCTTTGACAGTTTACGGAACACGTCGCAAAGCGTCGCCAGTTTGGAAATCTGGGAATATGGCAGGTCGGCGACACACGCCAGCAAGGTTGTCAAGGCGTCGCGGGTCTTCGTCTCTTCGTCTGGTTCTTGCCGTGGTTCGTCAATCTGGCCGGGGTCGTAGGTGTACGACGTGGGATGGTTCGGGGCGACTTTGGCTATTCGATCCGCCGTGCCGTCCAGCATGGCGTCAAGTGAAATGCTGCCGTCACCGGGCAAATGTTCGCCGAGGGTGCATTTTGAGCAAAACGCCAAAAGGCGCGACCTCTCTTTCAGGTGTCGCGCAATCTCGCGGCTGTGTTTGCAGTTATGGCATGTCATTTCACTTCATCCAACTTTGGCGAATCAGTCAAAAGCCCAATCGGCCAGCACTTTGGCGGAGAGGTCGGCCTTGGTGAAATTCTTTTTTGTACGTCCGGCGACGTAGTGCCGGGCAAGGTCGGCAATCCAGCGGGCGGCGTTCGCGGCGTTCCCGATAAAGAAAACCGGGACGCCGTATGTGGCAAACACGGAAAGAGCGAAATGCCACAACGCGCCGTGGGCGTCTTCGCCGCAATGGTGGCGGAAGGTCAGCACTTGTTCCGGCGTGGCGGTCACAATAACGGCGGCAAGGTCAAAGTGGCGCATGCGCTCCAGTTCGCGGTTGAACCGCTTTTTCGGTTTCTCGCTGTGGGCTTCATACCCGCCCATCATGGTTCCGGCGAAATCCTCCAGCGTCTTCCGTTCGATGGTGAAGCAGTTTTCCCAGCCTTTGATCGAATAGTCCCCGGTGTGGAGGGTGCCGTTCTCGACGGCGACGGTTTCCGGCCAGTCAGTCAGCGGGGTCTGCTCTCTGGTGTCCTCGATGATGGTCAGCGGCGGCTTTTTCTGTTTCGGTTTCCGTGGCATGGTTTACCTCGCTTCAATGCGTCCTCCCAAAAATCCTCCCAAACTCCCAAAAGGGGGAAGTAAGGGGGTGGGGCAACCTCCCAAAAAACCTCACAAGGGACAAAAACCCCTTTAGGGGGTTTTTTCCCTTGGGAGTTGGGAGGTTTTGCCCCCTAATGTCCCAAACTTGGGAGGTTCCTTGGGAGGTTGTGTTTTGGGAGGTTGTTCTCATAGTCAGAATAACTCTTCCTGTTCGGGGTTCAAGGTGTCGGGATTTTCGACAACTTCGACGGCTTCGGCGGCGACAAAATACGCGCCTTTCCCGCTCCCGGTTTCGCGCAAGTTGAAACGTGAAGGGTCGGCGGCTATGAGGTTGTACGCGGCCTCGTTTGTGGAACGGCTGCCGCCCGTCTGTTTCTTCGTCAGTTTCGCAACCCAATCACGCTGGCCGCGTGTGGCGTTCGCCGGGCGGGCGGTCGGCGTCCATGCCGTTCGGATCAGTTCGGCGACAATCTGGGCGGTGCGTTCAATCGGTGGCGGCTGGTTCGTCTTCACGGTGGCGGCGGCGTTTGCGCCCTTCTTCAAGTCGGCAAACTGTACCTCGTCCGGCTCCACCCAAAATATCAGCCCTTTGTCTTGGTATTCCGGCAAGCGGCTGGCGTAGCAAACGACCTTTTTCGTCGTCGGCTTGCCGTCAACGTCTCGCCATGCCAGTTTGTCGCCGTGCTTGGCGGCGATAAGGTCGAAAACGCCGGGCAACTTGCCGCCGTTCCACGGGGTCAGCACAAGGGCGGAGCGGATATAGTTCGTAAATTCGCCCGATCCGCTGCCGAGGTAGGCTTTGAAAACCTCTCCTTGGTTCAGCGCGTCTTTGTTCGGCTTCCCGGTGTGGTGTATGATGATGCAGCCGCATTTCGTCGCGTCGGCTTTAATTAGGGGGTCTATGCCGTGCCGTAGAAACGCGGTCATGGCGTTGCCGTCGTTCATGTCGCCGCCGAAAAAGGCGAAAAGCGGGTTCACGATGATTAGGTCGAAGTGGTGCTGGGTCTGTTTCCGGCGCAAATGTTCCACGAAACGAGCCCCGGTCGATCCGTCAAGGGCGCAAAAGGTCACGCGGCTTTCGGCGGCCTGTATCTGTTCGGGCGTCCAGTCCAGTTCGGCGGCCAGCCCGATCCTTATGCGGTCGCGGAAGTTGGCGACGTCGTACTCGTCGTCCTCGCTCTGGAAAATGCCGATTTTGAGCGGGCGGAGCGGTCGAACGCCGAGGCACTCTTGGCCGCCCGCCCAAACGGTGGCCGCTTGCATGGAAAACGACGACTTCCCGACGCCGCTTGTCGAAACGATGGCCCCGCACATTCCGCGCCGGAGCCATCTGTTTTGAAACAGGCAGTCCGGGTCTTCGCTGTCGGGGCCGGGCGTCTCGAATTGGTCGAGGGTGCGGTCTGTTTCGGCAAGCCGCCGCCGATAGTCGGCGACAATCCGGGCGAGGTGCTTCTCGATGTAGGGCGTGGCAAGTTCGGCAAGCGGTCTGCCGCCGAGGTGCCCGTCGAAAACCGCCGCGCCGTGGTGGCAAAAAATATCATATTCCCGGCGCGTGTCCGCGTCTGTGAACATTTCCTCCGGCTTGAATTTCGCCGCCTTGATCGCCTTGTTGGCGGCCTTGGCGGTTTCCGGGGCAATCATTGACGCCAGCACGATCCTTTCGAGGTCGTGTGTGGTCATGTTCTGTTCGTCTGTCATTATCTTGGGCCTTTCAAGTTTTAGAAGAGTTCAAGCGTCTGCCGTGCAAGTTCGGCGTCAAGGTATAAAAGGGTCTGCCGCTTGCCCTTGTCGGCGCGGTATGCCCCGGCGAGGCGCGTGTGTACGGCTGGGTTCATGGTCGGCGCAAGGTCTATCCGCTCCGCCGGGTTGTCGCTGGACGCGAACGCGCTCCGCAGTTTTTCCATGTTCGCCGCCCATTTCTTGTCGTCGGCGTCCGTCCGATTTTCGCGCAACGGTTCCACCCGCGTTTTGGTGTGCATCCGCCTGTCGTCGCACTCTGGAATGAGTAGTACGGCGTGGAGGGATTTTCCGCCGCTGTAAACGATGGAAACGACGCTGCCCGGCTTTTTTAGGATCAGCGCGGCGAAAACGGCGCACTGGTCGGCAAGCGGCAAGCCGTCAAATTCCAGCAGGGCGAACGGAAACGCGGCGACGGTTTCTGCGCAGTCGAATGATGGCTGGCCGTCTTTCGTCCGGCCCTCTTTCCCGGTCAGCGGATTCAGGGAAACGTGGGTCGGTATGTCGGCAAGCCCGGCGCGTATGGTGTCGGCAAGGGCGTGTGGCCAGCAGATTCCGCCGCGCTTTCCGCCGGGGACTTTCGCGCCGATTGTGCCCGCCCAAATCTGCCAACGCCAGTCCGCGCCGAGCGTGTTCAAGTGCGCCGCCGCCTGTTCGGCTGGGGCGGACGGGATCGCGGACGGCGACATTTCGCGGAGTGTCTTGGAAGTCGCGCCGTGTCCCTCGATCACAAGCCGGGCGACAGTACCGCGCACTTTGTCCGGCAGGGCTTTTCGGGCCGCTTCGCGCTTCTCCGCAGCCGTTGGTTCGCGCTTGGGCGTCCATATCCTGTCGAACGCCGCCGCCTTTGAGTTCGTCGCCGCGAAGTCCTTACGCCCGCCGAGTTCAACTGTCCGCGCCGCGTGTTCGATGGCACGGCGGACGGCGGACGGGTTCGGGCGCGTCGCTCCGGGCGCGTTTTCCATTATGTCGTCGTAAAGTTCGTCCGGGGTCATGCCCGCCTGTCGCCCGTGAAGGGCAACGGTCACGAGGTTCGCGTCTCGCGTTCCGGGCATGAGATTCGCAAGTGCGGTGGCGTATTTCCCACGCTGCCAATTCTGGAACGCTTCGTCGGTCACTTCGCGCCGCTCCCGGTGTAGGTGACGCAAGCCGTCAAGGTCGCCGCCGCAAGCCAGTAAATCGCCATCCGCCAGTTGGCTCGGAACGCATAAGGCAACGCCGCGCAAACGTCCAACACAATCAACGTGGTCGGGAAAATATACTCGGTTTTCATGCTCTCTCCGCGAATAGTTCCGCCTGTGTTTTTATGGCAATGGCAAGGTATGGCGACGGCCCCCAAACCTTCGCCGTGGACTTCGTGAAAACTTGGGCGTCGTCTTCCCAAAAGCGCAGCCGCGTCAAAACGTCGAGGAGGTTCTTCTCCAAATTATCAAGGTCTGGGCGGCTGGTGTGGGGCACTTCGCGCCCGGTCTTCGTCACGCCCTTCAGTTCGCTCTTTCGGTAGGGGTAGCACCACCTCGCCTGAAAGTACACCGGGCCGCGCAACGGGTCGGCGGGCGCGTGTGGCGCAAGCATGGCGGCCAGAAAATCCTCGGCGTCGCGCACCTTCTGTTTCGTGAAAAAGTGCGCCCGTCCGTTTCGCACAAATACGCCCTTTTGCTGTGCGGTCGCCGTCGGCGGCACGATGTCAAGTTTCACCCGGATCATGGCAACCGCGCCTCCGCTTGGTTTAGTATGTTGGCTATTTTGTGCGCCAGTTCCCGCGCTTCGCCCTTGTTCCTGTAAGGGTAGGACGGCACGACGGCAATCTTGTCGCCGTTGGCGTCGTAGATTCCGGCGGTGGCCTTGCCGTACCACGGCGAGCCGGGGTTCGGGCAAACTGTGTGGAAGTAGCCGCTCATGCCTTGCCGCCTTTCCGCAGTTCCTTTGTCACCCAACGCAAAAAGTCCATGCGTACCATTAGCCACGCAACGTATGGCGTCCCGTCCGGGTTTTTCGGCTGCCGTTCGTCTATCGGCTCGAAGTAGGTGTATTGGTCACCGTCGTATATCATGCCGCCGAAGTACCGCGCCGTTGAAAATAGGGTGTTTTCAATACGGATGGCCGCGCCGGGCTTCGCTTTCGGGTTCGCGGCTCTAAACTTGCCGAGCCAGTCTTGCCAGTCTGCGATTTTAAGGTCTGTCGGTTTCATTTCCGCTCCCCTTCGTGGATAATCTCGCCGCCGACAAAACCGCGCCCGAAGCCCTCCTTTATGGCGTCGTAAATCTCCACGCCGCAGTTGTAAACGCGGAGGCAGTCCTTTTCGCTCCTGAAATAGTGGGTGCGGCATATCACGGCGCGTTTGCCTTTCGTGTCCGTCCCCTCTCGAACGTCGATGATGATTCGCATTGTTCGTCCTTTCTGGTTTGTGTTTTTGTGGTTAAAGTCCCAACGCGCCCTGCTTCGTCTGCGCCCCAGTGTAAAGTTTCGCCGCCAACGCTTCGCATTGTGCCTTGTACTTCGCGGCGGCACTCTCGGCAACCGAAAGCCGTGCTTTCAATGCGGCCAGTACTGTCTTCGGCGCGTCCGCGCCGATGTTGTCAATCTGCCGCCGCTCCTTCGGGTCGTTGTAAAAATAAAGCCGGATAAAGTTCTCCCGCGCCCCTTCGCGCAAAATGTCCACCAGCACGTTGGTGAGGCGGCGTTCCTCGAAATCGTCGTCGGGGCTTCTCGAAATGTTCGCGCTCACCTGTATCTCATTCCCGAAACGCCCCCCAAAGTGCCGCCGCGTTTTGAGTGTGATTGTCATTGTTCGCCCTCCGCAAAGTCGAAAAGCGGCGTGTCGTTTTCAAGCCGCCGCCGGATCATCTGGCAATAACTCTCCTCCTGTTCGATCAACACGGCGCGGCGGCCTGTCACCTTCGCCGCGATTCCTGTTGCGCCCGATCCCGCGAAACAGTCCAGCACCGTGTCGCCGGGCCGCGTCGAGGTCTTTATCAGGTCGGCCAGCAAGTCCACGGGCTTTTCGCACGGGTGGCCGCAACGCGCCGCAATCGGCACAACGTCGTAGCGCAACACGTCGGACTTCGTGCGCGGCTGCGCGAAATGCGGACGGCGCAACGCTTCCCATTGGTCGCGGAGTTCTTGCCATTCGCCCTTGAGGCTCTGGTACTCTTCTTTCAGGCTGGCCCAATCGCGGCACAGTGCCGCGAAATCGCGCGTCCTGACGCGCGAAACGCCGGGCTTCAGGTGCGCGTTCAGGATCGCGCGGAGGTGGCCGTACATTTCCTCCGTCGGCAACACAAACTGATGCCCGGAAAAGTAGTGGCCGCAAATCGGGCCTTTTCCCGTCCGCTCCTTCATCAGTCGGCAAACGTCGGCGACGGTCAGCGTCGTCTTCGCCAGTTCGCGCTTGAAATACTCGACCAGCGGCTTCATCTTCGCGTCGTGTTCCTTCTCTTCACGCAAGTGCCACGCCCGTTCCGCGTCCTTTTCCTCTGTCCGGCCTGTCGCCATAACCTCGCCGAATAAAATGCGCTCCGTTTCGGGAAAGTAGGTGCGCAACGCTTCCGGGTGCTGCTTGTTCACCCGGCTCTGGTTCGGCAACCGCCCGTCCTCGCTCTTTACCCACACCAACTCTTGCAGCGGCATAAATCCGGCGCGGGTGTACTGGTTCCGGGCGTTCAAGAATTGGCCGGGATGGCCGAAAACGTAAAACGCGCCGTTGGGTTTCATCTTGGGCCGGGCTTCGGCCAGCATTTCGTCTATCAGTTCGGTCGGGTCGCCGTTGTCCCAATCGGTCGCCGCGTCCGTGAATTGGTCGCTCTCGACCTTGATTCCATACGGCGGGTCGGTGAGTAGCAAGGCAACCGGGTCGAGCGCGGCTTCGCGCAGTCCTGCGCGACAATCGCCCTTGTAAAGCGTCACCGCGCCGTGTTCGTAATATGGGGTCATGCTCTTGCGGCCTTTCAGGTAGTGCCGGGCGGCGTCCGTCCCTTTTCGGATCACCGCCCGGCGGCACTCAATCAGAATGGCAGGTCGTCCGGGTCGTTCACGTCGCCATTGTCCGCCGTCTGCGCCGCTGCCTGATTCTGCGCGGCTTCGATGGCGTTCACAATGTCCGCCCAATCCGAGATGGTGTACGCCTTGCTGGCCTTGCCGGGCTTCTGCGCCTTGCAAAACTCCGCAAAGCCGGGCTTGTCGTCGCCGTGGTATTTCGCCCACGTCTCAATCGCTGTCGCCGCCGTGCAACCGAGGACGGGCTTCGCCGCCGCTGGTTTCGCAGTGCCGCCCGTGATCTTCTGGAGGCCCATGCCGATAATATCGACAAAATACCGCCCATCGTACTCCCGCCCGTTCAAGAGATACGGGATAATCACGCAATCGCCCTCGGCAACGCCCTCAAGGTGGCTCGTCGCTTCCTTCTGAAACGTCACCTTCAGCGGATTCGGGAAACGGAGGCCCGTCTCGACGACGACCTCGCGCTTCCAGAATGTCCCGGTGTTGTTCCGCCATTCGTCAAGCACGGCAAGCACCTTGCCGCGTATTTCGGGCTTTGGCCGCCCTGTGTTTGTCTGTTCGCTCATGTCTGTTTTTCTCCTTTCTGGATTTTTACGAAATGCGCTTCACGTACTTCTCAAAGCCCGGCTCGGTGAAATACGGCGTGTACACCGCTTCGCGGTCGGCTTTCTTCACCTTGCGCCCGTTGGCTTCGTCCACCGCTTTCAACAGGCCGTCCACCGCCGTCTTGGAAATCGACACGGCGGCGGCGAAGTCGTCGGCTTTCACGCCGTGGGAAATCACCGCCTCGGCAAGCCCTCGAAGGTCGGCAAGTTTCGCCCGTGCCTTGCGCTCGGCGTAGGCGTACTCGATCCCGCTCTTCTCATCCCAAACGCGCTGGCCGTCGTCGAGCGCGGCCTTGACCTCGGCTTTCACGCGCTTCACGAAACTTTCCAGCACGGGAACGACGGCCATTCGCACGGCCAGCGGCTTCTCCAAAATGCCACCGCCGCTTACAAGCGTGACGGCGCGGGAAATGGCCGGACACGTCGCCGCGTGGGCGCAAGTCTTACACCACGCGCTCGGCTTGCCGCATTTCGCCCGCGCTTCCTCGCCCGTGGCGAAAACCTCGCCGCTCTGGATCGCGGAAACGCGGCGGATCGTCTCGACGGTGTGGCCGATAGCGGCCTCCATGTCGAAGTCGTACCGCGCAACCGTGCGGTCGCCCCCGGCGACGACGAAAAACACGACGGCGGTCGCGCCACAAGCCACGACGGATTTCAGGAGCGCGGCGTACATCATGCCTTGCGGCTTGTAGCACTTCTCGCCGTCGGCGGTCGCGTAGGTCTTGTAGTCGGCGACATACAGGGTCGCGCCGTCTTGTGAAGTCCAGTAGGCATCAACCGTTCCAAACTTGCCGCGCAAGGCATCGCGCTCCTTCTCGGAAAACTCCGCAGCGTCGGAAAATTTCACCCGCATCTCGGTGTGGATGTAGGCCCCCGGCGCGGTTTCGTCGCGGAGCCGCTTGATCGTGTTCGCGCCCCAAACGCCGCGCCCGATCTCGTCCTCGGTCGTGCCGGGGAGGTAGTTGTCGGCGGGCTTCACCCCCATCATTTCGGGGGATTCGGTCACGCCCATGACGTCGGGGTCGGGCGGGGTGCAACTCTGCCCGTTGGCGATGTTCGCCTCGACGACTTTGTGGCTCCGCGTCCCGCTCTGGGCGTCCGCGCCGCCGGGTGCTGATTCGTGGCACGGGCAAACGGCCCGCGCCGGAAGGGTGGACGGCCCGATCTTGCAATGGGCCGCGCCGCCTGTCTCTGTCTTGTTTTCTTCGTTCATGGTTTTTCTCCTGTTGTGCCTTTCGGCTATTTGTTTATGGTTTTCACAAAATCGGCAAGTTCGATGCCGTAAAGTTTGCTCGGAACCGTCTCTGTTGTAAGCATGATTTTCACGAGGGCCATTGTCTTCCTTACGCCATTTACTGCAATAGTTCCGCCGCGTCCGGCCAGCGACTCGTTCATTTTCGCGAAAGCATACTCCCACGTTCCTTTCGGCGTGTCGCCGTCCGCCACCTTTGCTATCATGGCTTGGAATTTTTCGCGGAGTTCTGGCTTTTTGGTTGCCGTGAATATGAGTACCGCAATCACAAACGACCGCAGTTCGCGGCTTGTATGTGTAGCGCAAAACTCAATCCAGTCGGCGTTTTCGTTGGCCACTTTCTCGATCTCATAATCTGGATAACGACGGGCAAGCGCGACGCTGAGTTCTTCGCCTGTGCTGATCGCATAATTTAGCGCAAGGACGCCTTTTGCGATTGCTGCGGTTCTGTTGGCGTTTTTCACTCCTTTGATTGTCAAATATTGCCCGGTTGTTAGCGGCTTCCCTCTGTTCAATGTCGGCAAAATGTCGTTATCAGAAAACAGGTCAACAAGGATAATGTCCAATGTCTCGCGGTCGGATTGAATAAACGCCGTCAGCCTGTGTTGTCCGCTCTTTAGGTTCCCTTCGTGGTCGCGTACTATCGTGTCGCCGTTAAACTCCCACCGTCCGTCGTTCATCGTTTTTTTCAGTATCTGAACATTTGACGGGAGCAGTTTTCTGTTCTGTGTGTTCTTGCTCAAAAGAGACAAGGCGTCTTCTTTTGTTATCGCGGCTATTGATATTCTGCAATAGTCCGGCGCGGAAGTTTTTGCGATTACTTTCATTGTTGTCGTCCTTTCTTGGTTGGTTGGTTTTGCCGCCGGGGGAATTGCCCGCCCCCGGCGGCGGTTGGTGAATTAAAAGCCGAGCGCGTCTGCCGCCGCCCTCGCGGACGGGTTGCGCGTCGTGCCGTTGCTCGGCGTGTTGTGGTTGTTCTCGGCGGCTTCGCCGTCGTCGTCCGCGCCGTCGCCCGTGACGATCTCCAGAAGGGCCGTCAACGTGTAGCGGCGGGCGTAGGTCATTGCGCTGCCGATTGCCTGTGGCGAATTGTTCGCCGCCATAATCGGGAACGTGCAGGACACTTCCTCGCCCGTGTCGGCATGGATAACGCGCGTGGTCAGCAACCGTTCGCCGTTGGCCGTGTACACGTCACAAAGCACAATCAGCCCCGCGTCGTTCAACGGCTTGCGCACATTTTCCCAGATTTCGTCGAGCGTCGCGTACTTGCTGTGAAAGTGCGGGTTCTCGCCGTTTTTCCTTACCGTCTCGATCTTCGCCTGTGCCGCGTGAATGGCGGCGTAAAGGTGGACTGGCGGCTTGCTTTCCGCTTCCATGCGGGCGCGGATGATCTCTTCGATCTCGCCAGTTCCGGGCGGCACGTCCCTGTACAGTTCGTCGCGCTTCGCCTGTTCGGCCTCGGCGCGCTTCTTCGCAAGTGCCACCTTCGCGGCGGCTTCGGCCTGTGCCTTGTTTGCGGGTTTCTCGCTCATTTCGTCACCTTGCCTTTCTGTTTCTGGTGCTTGCCGATGGCAATGTACAAACGCTGCGCCGAAACGCCGCCATCGTCGAAACGGCAATCCTTAAAGCGCGTCGTCCTGTGCGGTGAAAGTCCGCAGTATTCGCGGAACGTTTCGCCGCCCTCGTTGCCCGGCATTTTCCTTGGCTGCTGCTGGATGTGCATTACTTGCCTTTCTTCTTGCCGCCATTGTCCTTACTGGACTTCTTGCCGCCGCTCTTCTTGCCCTTGCCCGGCTTCTTTTCAGGCTCCGGCGCGGGAAGGGCCAGCGGCTTGTTCTCGATCACGGGCACGTCCACGACTTCGGCTTCCTCGGCAGGCTTCGCCGCCTTGCCATTCGCCTTGGCCGCTTTCGCCGCGTCGTCGAAAAGGTCGCCCTGCTCCCCGATCCCGGCTTCGGCGTTGTCCGCCGCAACCTTCGCGCTGATGGCGATGTCTTCGTACAGGCGGTCGCACAAGTCCGCGACGAGTTTCTTCGTCTTCTTGTGGCGGTCGCTCTCCATGTTCGTCGCGTCCGTCAAATCGACGGCGGCGAACGCTTGCCCGATCTCCTTCACCGACTTGCGGATTTCTTCAAGCCCGGCGATGTAGTCTTTTCTGGTCATTTTCTTTCGTCCTTTCGTGTCTGGTTTAGTTGGCCGGGGCGCACTCGCGCTCGGTCGTTAAAAGTTCCGCGTTTTTCATCTTCTCCGCCAATTCCACCGCTTCGTTCGCAACTTTCTCGAACCATGCGTTGTACTCGCGGTCGATCACAAGTTCGCGGCGGCTCTGCCACCACGTTCCAGCGAAAAACGCCGCACCCAACATGGCAAGCCCGGCGGCAAGCCAAACGGCAACGGCAAGCCACGGAAAGCCGCACTCGTCGCCAGTGTCATGCCGTGCTTCAGCGGCTTCTTCGCGTTTGCGCTGCTGGCGGTCTTCTTCCATGAGGTCGCGCATCATGATGTCGTTTATCGTCATTGCCTGTTGTCCTTTCGCTCTCCGATCCCGACAAGCCGTTCCACGTCTTCGCGCAACCACAAGCGGCGGCCGCCTATGGTCTGCGGGTGCGCGTCGTTCGGGTTGATCTCGCCCTTCGCTGGCGTCGCAACACGCCGCTGGAGCGTCTTCACGCTGATTCCGAAAAACGCGGCCACGTCCGCGTCAAACATTACGCGGCTGTCGGTCGGCTTGGCTCTCGGTCGCGTCATTGTCAGCCCCTCTTGCGGAGGTTCTTGCGCACGAAACAGGCAACGGCGGTCGCGTCGGCGGTCGCGCCTGTCTCTTCCTTCATTTCGTCCAGTTCCTTGCGCTCAAAGCGGCAAAGCACGGGGACTGTCTGCGGCTCGGTCGCCGTCTCGGCGGTCGGCTGCTTCTCTGTTGTGTCGGTCTTTCCGTTCATCTTTTTCCTTTCGGTGGTTTGTTGTTCAAGAGTTGCCCGGCTTTCTCCTCACCGCGCCGGGCTGGCGGTGTGTGCAAAATTCATAAGGGCCGTCCGCAGGGCGCGGTTTCGGCGCGGGCCGCGCCGGGGTTTATTGGCCTACAGTATTCGAGCACGTCCCCCCCTTGCGCCACGGATTCACGGCCTACGGCGTTGCGCACCGCTTCGGCTTCCCCGTTTCGGGGTACTTGCGATTGCACACCCCCCGCTGGTGATTCGCCATCTTTTAACATCCTGTCAAGCGGACGGTCTCCCGCTATCGCGTCCATTGGCGGATTAGTAATAACCGCATCAAGCGCGGCTTTCGGCGTTATGTACACGCCCTTATCCGTGTCACCTCGCTTGTTTGGAATCTTCCG
>Ga0326513_10003018_pt1 | contig 12291 bp, 15 predicted proteins | sample 2_2465_0518_D_FD_203654 | JGI IMG/M metagenome (GOLD analysis project Ga0326513, IMG submission 203654) | Bovine rumen microbial communities from UC Davis, California, United States - 2_2465_0518 | ecosystem: Host-associated > Mammals > Digestive system > Stomach > Rumen | place: USA... | reverse complement strand
AGATAGGAATTCTTCAGGTGTAGGTGGCTTAGTCTTATATACTAATCTCCAAGGTTCAGACATCAAAAGTGTCTGTAATTCTTCATCAAAATTATTGTTTTGAAGCCAATCTAAAGCTATTTTTACTTGCTTAAAATTTAAGTATGAATATCTCTCGTCTTTTGCGGCAGCAGGGTCGCCAGACAAAATGTCTTTTATAATATATTTTAGCTCATTTACTTGTTTAGGATTCTTAAATCCCATACTAGCCATCTCAGCATTAGATGGCCCATTCTCAGAACATATTATAGGTTCTGGCAATGCATTGTCTAATGAGGTTATAATTTTACCAGGTTCCCCATTAGGAAGAATAATATTGCTCATAAAATAGTTAGTCTATTTTCATTTGCCTTTTTCTAGTTCCATATTGATGCTTCTTCAAAAGAACTCTCTGATTAGATGAACCACGTAATTTGAGGTTTGTGTCTCTTAATTCATCTATATAAGGACCATCTATTAAAACATCTATAGCGCGCAAAATTTTTGATACACAATATGAGAAGCATTCACCACCGATTAAACAAGAGGCTTCTTTCTTAAGATACTCAATTGTATATCCAGTCCAAAGATAGATTTTAATTTTGTTGCCAAAGACATTACGAATTCTATTTATGACATGCATGACATTTGCAATATTTTTTGGGTCTAATGGCTCACCACCTAATATAGATAGATTGCGCAACATACCATTTGCTCTAATAGCTTCTATTAACTTATCGCCTACCTCTTTACGATAAAGCTTCTTGCCATAATTATAGTCCCATAATTCTGGATTATGACAATTGGAACATCTCCAGCGGCATCCACTTACCCATAAAGAAACACACATGCCTTCATCACAATCTACTATATCGTTCTCTAAAATGCCAGCAACATTCATTAGTCTACGATCTTCTACCATGTTATTTCCTCATCATCATCGTCATTCTTTTGTTCCTTTAATTTTTCTTCTTTATTATTGTCATCATTGTCATTCAGTATTTCAAAATAGTCACAGTTAAATGTAATTTCTTGACGATGTGGACAGGCCATATATGGCCTGTTGTCAGTAACAGCTTCTGTAGCAGAAATAACAGAAGCTCCATACAACTTAAAGTTATGTTTTTTATTCCCTTCTTTAAAAAGGAAACTTAAATCTAAAGGAGGATCATACGAATCTGCTTCTAATTTTATTATCATAGATAAATATTATATTAACAAAGAAAAGGAGGCGTAATGCCTCCTTCTATTTTAATGGTTAATTTGATGTTTCTTCCTAAATCGAGTTTCTTGCTTTTTGCCATCGTTGAAAGTGGTCTCATAGTCTCCATTTAAGTAGCCAGTGATTCTTCTCAACCAATTTATGTTGTTGCTTCCACAGTGTCTGCATACTCTATTTTCAGAATCTATATCTGTGCAGCCACAATCTCTACATTCGTTGATTATGAAATTCATGGCAAAATATGAGATGTCTTTCTTCATAGCATAGTGAACAATTTGCTCTAATGCCTGAAGGTTTTTGCTAGCATCGTCATCTATCTCAACATAGGTTATGGACCCAGCAGAAGAATATGGTACTAACTCACCTTCTACATCAATCTTATTGAATACTGAAATGTCTTTCCAAACAGGAACGTGTATTGAATTTGTAAAGAAAATTTTCTTCTCTAATTTTCCAGTCTCAGGATTTCTTAGAGCTGACACGTTCTCAATTAAACCATACTTCTTAATGAAAGCTTTCATAGAAGTAAAGCATAAATTTTCAGCAGGAGTTTCATAAACTCCAAAATTCAATTTATAATGTTCTTTGAATTCAGCACACTTATCCATATAAAGCTGCTCAATCTTTTTAGCCAATTCCATTCCTTTTTTAGTTGTTTGGTCTTCACCAATAAGAATATAAAGTGTTTCAGCTAAACCTAATTTGCCAACAGCAAAAGTTCCATGCTTTAATGCTGAGATTGTGCCTTCTTCTGGAATATAACCTTTCATAGTGTTGTTCTCATACATGAACTTTATTGCTGAAGCTGGTTGCGCACATATCCATTTGAATCTTTCTAGCATCTCATCTTTAGCATCATTTATGCGTTCTTCTAGCATGTCCATAAAATATTCTACCATATATTCTGGATGCTCGCACTTCTCAGCTTTTCTCTTAGCTTTCATTGCTAAAAATGGCAATACAATAGTGCATGGCACGATATTTCCACGACCATCTTTTTGGATAGCAGAATATACATAATTTAATGGAAGCTTTCCATTTTCAGTTGTTACTTTAAGGAGTTTTTCAAAATATTCATCTGTGAAATTGATGTCGTAGCCGTTCCATGTCCTACAGCCCATTTGAGCCGAATATTCAAAAGGTTGTTCATAGTCATTCATCTTTATGTCGCCATTCACAATATGAAAGCCAAGGATATCTTGAATTTCATAAGGTAAAGCCACAACCTTTTCAAATAATTCTGAATTCTCTTTCTTGATTCTCTCTAATACTTTCAACTTCAAGTCTTGTGACTTTTTGAATGCTTTAATCTGAACAGACCAATCACCATTACTAAAGTTTGGATATATTCTGCTAGGACATAATGCTAAAGCTTTCTGGAACAAATCATAATTAGGTGTTCCTGGAGCATCATTTACGCCTTTCTTAATTTGGAATATTCCACATGGAAAAATAGGAGTAAGGTGATTCACACCAATTCCGTCTTTCCAAGCGTCTAATAATGCACTAGTAATGATTCTTCCTTCTTCTAATGGGCATCTGCCATAACATACTGAAGTAAATGGAAGTTGGTTGCCACTTCTAGAAGTAAGTGTGTTCAAATTATGGAGCATGCTCTCCATGGATTGCTTAGCCTCTAGCTTGAGGTCTTCTAATGACCATTTATAGATGAACTTGATGTTCTTGTCATTTGTTGCCTTTTTATAAATATCACTCAAAATAGAAATCTTTTTTGCTTCTTCCTTAGTCTTAATGCCAACAAATTCTTTTCCAGTAAATCTCTTAAAATACTTCTTAAAATTCCTATAGAATGAAAGCCTAACAAATGGCACAAAAGTCCAATCTAAGTGAGTTGCAGACACACCTCCAAATTGAACCATTGATTGTGTTTGAAAATACACAATTATAAGTTGTGCTGCTGATGATATTGAGCTTGCACTTCTAATGTCATATTTTGTTTTTATAGATACTGGATTGTTCAATAAGTCATCAAATGGAATGCTTAGGCAATTGTGCATTCCAATTTTATATTTGTCGAGGTCATGGATATAACACTCAAAAGACTTATGGTTTTTAGCAAATTTCTCACTCATCATATAGTCAAGAGCAAATTCTTTCTGATAAGCTGAAGACGCTTCGCCTGTCCTACCATTAACAGAATTCTCGTCTATATTTGCGTTTTGATGCTCATTATGTTCACAATTGTATTTAGATTCCATCATTTTGATGACGTCAAACTTAATGAAACGCTTTTTGTCCCTTTCTTTCCTATAATCATGATAAGCTTTCTCAACTTCAAAAAAGTTGAATTTCATAAGTGCTTCTTCTACAGCGTCATGAATATCATCAATCTTGATTGGCTCATCTAATTTTGAAACTTTTATAACTACATATTTCTTAATTTTTTCAAGCTGTTCAGGTTGAAGCTCAACTTTAATTGCTGTCGCTGCTTTAGTGACAGCTTTGACAATCTTATTGTCATCAAATTGAACAATGCGGCCATCTCTTTTTTCTACAGTCATACGATAATATTTCTCCAAGTCAATTAGTGGTTAATCTATGAGTTGACTTTCGGCATTTTTAATAGTTCCTTTTATGAACTTCTCAGAAAAATATTCAATTAAGTCTTTAAGGTCACCTTTTTTGGCTTTTTTGGCTAATTCTTTAACAGAATCATTTAGAGCTAAAAAAGTGTCATATTCACCTGGATATTCTTTAGATTCTTTAAAAAGAATTTTGCCTATATATGGAATTTGTAAAACATTATAAGCTGAATCTGGGTTTTCCGCTATATCCATAAGCATGGTGAATAATGTAAATTCCCATACTGTTTGAGTGGACAATCTATCTAGACCACATTTAGCAGAAACTCTCTGTAAAAAGTCTTTTTGGTCTTTATCTAAGTCAAATAATTTTTTGTTCTTCATGTAGTTCTTTTCCTATTATTTTAATAAGATTAATTAAAAGTATCATGATTTTTTAGTTACCTGTTTAAAGTATTCTTTAAAAGGGTAACCGAAGCGGTTACCTATAGATAATAAATAACAATAGAAAATTTACTGACCAAGCGTATATTTATTCACTTTTTATGTATAAAAATACATTTTATACAAATTTTTGAACTTTTTTGAACATTTTCGTATATTATATTTGTAAAACTTCAAGATACAGGAGAAACAAATTATGAAATCAGTGGTTAATATCGGTAGCAAGGTTCCAAACATCATCTTCAACAAGAAGGTTTTGGTAGTAAATGAAAAGACTTGGACAGAATTTGGCTCACAGGTCTCAGGTGAAAAGAATGTTATGACAATCTTTGCAAATGAAGACGACTACTGGAAATATATGCGTAATCCCAAGAACAAGGGAAAGAAGACTTTCAAGACAAAGAATGCTGATGGTTCAGTAACCTTCAAGACTATCCGCTATATGCCAAGGTATGAAGTTGTTGCTCTTGGCTCTTATGATGAGAACATCTCTTTCAGGAAGGTTGTTATCAATGAAACTGGAGACAAATTCTCCTATGTTCCATGCAAAGCATCAGCAAAAGACGTCGTGATGAGCGAAAAGAACATTTATGTCCGCAAGAATGCGCGCTAAATAGAAGAGAGGACCTCACTAAGAGGTCCTTTCACTATTTTAAATATAATGCTAAAAAATTTTGAAAAGTTGAATGGCTTCTATATAGACAAGTTTACTCCAATAGAGATGGTATATTCTAAAGATATGGAATTAAAGGGCTATACGTTTTTAACTGAAAGAAAAAACTATCCATATCCTATGTATGTCAAATTAAATTTAGACTTTGACATGGAAGAATTTTATCCATGGAAATTGTCTAACACTTCAGACAAAAAATCTGTTAAAACTGTGATTAAAAATTTGAGCTTTAATACTGACCAATCTTATATGCCAAACACTTATTTTTCAGTTAATGCTAATAATCTTAAGATAGAAGATTTTTATGTTGAACATCGTATTTTAAAAAAATTTGAATATAAAAGTATGACTTTAAAAAGCAATTATTATGGCTATAATAATTTAAATAAATTAAAAGATTTTTATTCTAAAACAGAAGATGAAGAAGACAAAAAATTTATAAAAAAAATAATTGAAAAAAATCCAAATTATGCTTTCGCTTACATAAATCCAGAAACTAATCGTATCAAAAAATTTTTAATTGGATTTTCATTTGGAACAGATGAGCACTTAAGACTATATCGTGAATTGAATCTTCATGATATAATCTTAAAATCTATGCTAATCGCTGAGAAGTCCACCTAAAGCTTTTTCCAAAACTTTACCACAGCTTGTGCAAAATTCATTTAATGACAATATAGCAATATCATCAACTTCTGGTTGTTCTTGGCCCTGATCATTTGTGAAGTAAGAATCACAATAGAAATTCTTCACTATACTGTCCATTTCTTTATCGTCAATAGGACATACAAAAATCTCCAAGTCTTTTACTGGAAGATAATTGAATTTTCCAAGATGCTTCAACTTAGAAGGGTCAACATCATATCCAATCTCTTCTTTAACTTCTCTAACAGCAGTCTCTAATGCATCTTCACCTGGGTCAATCTCACCTTTTGGTAAGTTCCAAGGACCTTTGTCTTTATGACTTTTTCTAGGCCAATTTTGAGTAGAATGCACACCAATCATCTTCAAGTTGTCTAGGTTTATGAACACAACAGCAGCAGAAGTCACTTTTTTTATGTCACCTTCTATGCTTTCTGAGATTTTCTTAGTCAACTCTTCAATCTCTTTTTCAGCCTCAATTGAAGCTTTAGTGTCTTCACCATTTCCATCAGCGTCCATAGACTGCTTAGCAATTTCAGATTGAAGCATGTTAGAGGCCTCTACATCATTTTTAGGCAAACCTTCTATTCCTTGAAATTTGCTCTTAGCAACAGTGGCCATATTCTTGCCCATATTTTTGATTTCATTGTCATTAGCTTTCTTAAAGTCTGCTTTTTTCTGAATCATAGACTTTACCTGAGTGCTTAGATATTCTCCATAATTTTTAGGAGCTTTGTCATCGCTTCCAGTTTTTTGACTGTTTATAGACAATGAAACATCTTCATTTAATCTCAATTGTTCTTTAAAGTTCATCTATTAAAATTCTCCGTTAATGGTGATGTCACCACTTGCTGTGTCTATTTCACATTTAGTGATTTTAATTCCTGCTGGAGTTATTCTATTGTAAATGTAGCTAGAATCGTCTTGAAGGTCTTTATACTCAAAATCTACACCAATGTAACCAGGAACATTATATACCAAATTAAAATTAACTAGCATATTTCCATTTTGGTCAAAAGATGGTGTGATTAACGCCGTGTTTCTATTATACTGAGAAGATGAGCCAGTCAACTCAATTAAAGCAACTTCTATAAGAGGAATTAACGTCTTAGTTAAAGCTGTGACTTTTTGTGATATAATCATAGGCAACGCTTGAAATTGAGCATAATTTCCCTCTTTAAAAGATACTTCTATATTTTCTAGTCCTAAAGCGTCTGCTGAGCCAGTCTCAACAGCATTAGAATCTTGAGGAATCTGTCCATCTTGTATAGGCAATTTTGTTGATGGCTGTGAGATTGGGTTTTCGGCACTTCCATCTTGATTTTCTAATTTTTCGTTATCCATTATAAATAATTAGTAATTGCTACTAAATATCTATGAAAGAAAAAATAGACGAAGGCTTGAAAGGGTTTGAGACCGTTCAAGTTTTTTTTAGAAGTCATAAAGCAGCTCAACAGTTTAGAGATGATATGAAAGCCAAATTCAACTATCCTGAGACGAAATCACGCTATCAAGTAGTTCATGGTCATGATGAAGAAGGAAATACAGTTATTGTCGAGAGCGTTCTTTTTAATAAAATACTTACAAATTTGCAAGAAGCGTCCAAAAAGAGATTCATAGACAAAGTTTGGAACAATCCAGATTTTGATGAATCTAATGTCTCTCTAGCTATGCGTGACTATGATGTGACTAATGTTGGCCTTTTAAATAAAGGTCTTCCTAGTGCTGAAGATATGACAAAATGGATAGATTCAGGCGCTGCAGATAAGTTTTTAAAGTCTTTGAATTTCAATTGGCAAAATTTTACATTTGATACATTAGGCCCAGATGGCAAAACACCACTTTATGTTTATTTGATAGATGAATATTTAAAATATACGAAAGAAGGTGGCAGTAGAAAAAATAGGCAACAAGTATTGAAGCTAAATCCAAAAGAAGTGTTTAAGTCTAATAAGATGCTTATAGCAGAAGATGAAGGCGCTGACACTAGTGATTGTGATTTTGTGTTTCTAAATAGTTTAGAGAATGACAAATTTATTTTTGTAGTTCCTATGAATTGGCAAGCTTGTAAATTTATAGATTCTTTTGAATGTGGTGGACAAGGCGCTAAATGGTGTATAGGCTATGAAAATGATGATGGATATTTTAATGACTATACAAAAGATGGTAACCTTTTCATTTGTGCATATTCTAAGAAAAAAGATGCACCAAAAGATGAATTGAAATATATGATTCAGTTGAATCCAGATAGATGCGTTGATACTCAAGCTTGGAAGCAACCAGATGATCCAGATGATACTATTCCAATAGGAAAATTTGATAGGTTTTTTGGTCATAATGCTAATGAATTTGTGGCCGCTATGCAGCAACATATTTTAGTTGATGACAACGTTTACAGCAATAATGGATTAGATAGATGGTTTGGAGATGAAGGTCCTTCTGGAGTTGATGAAGCTTATTGGTATAGAGAAGATTCTTTAGAAGATACAACATATTATTATTCAGAATTCTTGAACTATACTAAAGATGACTTATTGAAACGTTTTAATGGTTCAGAGGTTGAAATAGATTGTGAAAATATGAATGTTTCAGGAGCTAAATTAAAAGCTTCATTTTCTAATGATGTAGATATTTCAACTTTTGTAGATTTCTTAAAAGATAATAGCATAAATGCTAGTTCAATTACTTTTAAGGATGGAACATTTGAAAAAGTTATTTGGGAACCAGAAGCTTGTAATGGAGGTGCTGACCAATGCCCAGATGTATATTTTGAACATTGTAAGATTGATACAATATATTTTAGTGACTTTTCTGGCACAAACAGTTGTAGAGCTACTGTAACGCTTTCTGGAGATTGTGAAGTATATAATTATCTATGAATCTAGCCAAAAAAAGAAATTTATGAACTAAATGAATTAGAGGAGAATATATTTGCTATGAGAAATAGACTTTTAGAAAGTTTTTTGACTAAAGAAAAACAACATATTAAAGAAGATTTTGATGATTCTTCTAAATATAATGAATTGGAAGCAATTTTAGGCGACATCATGGACATGGAAATTGGTGGTTCTGTAGATGATTTAGCAAGTGAACTTTTTCATGCTTTAGATGAAGGATATCCAGAAGATTCTATTAAAGAGACTGCCGATGAATTAGCATTAGCTTTGGACGATGCTGGATTTGAAGGTGAGGCCACAGATATTTGGGATGCTATTGCATATATAGGACTTTAATATGAAAGAATCTAATAATGACATTAAAGTTGGAAAGACAATTTCTCTATATGACAAAAATAATCATGTTGTAGAGTCTTGTTTATTTAAATATATTTTAAGAGAATCGCTATTTTCAGCAAAAAGTACAAATGATAGTATAGAAAAAATTGCTAAAAAATTAGCTTTTTGGTTATGGCAATTTAATGGAAACTTTTTTGAAAGAATAGATGGTGAAATAAAAGTTGTTAATTCTCTTGGTCAAGAATCTTTACAAGATTTTATAATGAAAAGATTTAAAAATGGAACCTTTTTAGAAGATATAAATAAACGTTTTGAAAAAGACATGCAAACAGAAGATTTAACTCTAAAAGAATATTCTTTAAAAGTATGGGATCGCATTTTTGAAATACTTAAAGATAAATTTGAACAAATAGAAGCTAAAGAGGAGGTTAAATAATGAAAGTAAATGTTTCAGAAGGATTTGCAAACTATTCTCAGAGAAATAATGTTGTTATTCCAAATAGTTCATGTGGTCCAACTAATATGATTCAAGCCTTGGAATATTCTGGTTGGCAATGGGATAATAACATTTATCCAGAATTGAAGCAGCCAGAAGATAAGCTCACTAAATTCACAAGAACAAATCCAGATGTTTTGGAATATTTTGAGAAAAACTATCCAGTATATTATAAGAATTGGAGAGCCGAAGCTAATAGACTTGCAATAAAGCAAGGAAAAGAATATTGGCAAGTTGAGTGCATAGATGCATATTCACCAAATGAACTACATGATGTTATGTCTTATGCTACCAATCTTTTTGTTGGATTCAAGCCGGAAGAATGCAAGAAAGCTTCAACTCGTCCTGTAACAAGATTCTATTGTTCTTTCACAGAGTCAAATGTTGTTTTGTCTCTTTTAGGTAAAAGACCAGTAGTGTCATCAGTTGATCCATTTAAGAGAGGTGGTGGCCACTACATCACAATTGTTGGTTTTGTGACTAATGACGATTTTGTAGTTCCTAAGAATGAGGAAGAAGCTAAGGCTCAACTTAAGAACATTAAAGAATATATAATAGACAACACTTATGGCAAATTTGATTTTGTAAATAAGAAATATGTTGCTGTATCTGGAAATGACGAACATATTGAGAGAAGCAAACTTTTAGACATAGTTAAGAGTGTCTCTCATTATTTTTCATTAGGTCCAGCTACTTGTTGCTAAGGAGAAAATATGGTTTTATTTGAGAAAATTTTGAATGAATCTAATAATTTCATTGAGACATTTGCTAAAAAGTGCGTGAATGTTTTAGGCATTCCAATAGATTCTGTAAATATTTCTCAGAGAAACTATGATGTAGACATTGCTGTCTTCAATAAGAAAAATAATACCATATTCTACCATAGTGATTTGCTCTATCTTCCAAAACCTTTTGTAAAGTCTGTTATTGCTCATGAAGTAGCTCATGTTGCTGCTGGATATGATGCTGGTCATGGTAAAAAATGGCTTGAAAAGTGCTATGAATTGGAAGACGCTTTTAGTGAAGAGATGTATCAAATTATGCCTAAGTTAGATGATTATGACTTAGATGCCATGTATTATGAATTGAAACCGGGAAAAATCATTACAGGCATTTTGAAGCATTCTCCAGAATTGAAAGGTCATACACAAATTACTATGGATGTCTTCAATGGCAATCTTTGTACTACAGATGAAAATGATGAGGTTTTAATGATTAGGCCAACATTATTCTGCGCAAATGACACTACATATATTTCTAAAGATGATGAGGAAGACATATTGCTTTGTATAGAAGATGTTTGTGACACTTGGAGACAATAATAAAAGGAGAACTTAAATGTGGAAATCAAAATTGATAAGAAATTCTTTATTACTCTTGGTATTGCACTTTGTTTGTGTGTTGCCTCTTTTTGCGCAGGCAGATTCTTTAGATATAGGGCAGTCGAACATGCAGCAGAGCAAAGAATTGACAACATCAAATCTGAACTTGAACGAATCAAGTCAGAAAGAGATGAACTTCTTGTCAAATGCACAGAGCTCGAAGAACAAATTGGAACAACAGAATCCAGAATTGATGACTGCCTCGGAATTATTGGACAACTTAGACTTACAGATAACGAGTCTGCAAATGCAATTGGAACAGCGAGAACACTTGTCACAGAACTTAGAAACAGAGTTGAAAACTATGAAACAAGAATTGCAGAACTCGAAGAATACCTGCAGCGAGCTAAAGAAAGCTCTCAATTCCAGTAATATTGATTTAGATAATGTCATAGGAGAAATTGGAAATCTTTCGGAAGACGTTAAGCTTTTAGAAGAAAAACTTAGAGCGAAGAACAATACAGTCAACAGGTTGAGAACGACTTCTTATGTTGAATTGGGAATAGGCATATCTTCTTTTGTGGTCGGACTTCTACCAATTTGGACAGATGACCAGAAGAATTTGCAAAATATATTTTTAGGAGTTGGTGGTGCTATGACCATTTCAGGTGGAATCACATTTACTCTTACGCTCTTCTAATTGAAATATTCCAACTCATCTTTCATTAGTTTATTCTTATAGACTTTATATTCTCGTCGTGCAGACGCCTGTATGGTGGGTTTTAATTTGTCAGAAAACCAGCAAAAGCATTTACTTTGTGTGAGACAATCTTCTTTAAATAAAAGAATTGCCCACATGGTTGGCAATGTTTGGACTAATTGAAGCTTTAAATCTAAGTGTTTCTTTTCGTATAAAACTTTAGTTATACCATAATTAAATACATTTGAAGTCACCATTAAAATTAGTATTCCAAAAGAGGTATCTCACAGAGCCTCAAATTTGTGCTACCATATTGGTAGCAATATTCTCTCAAATAGTCTGCATTGTCATTGTATGCTTTTTGAAATCTTTTAGCCTCTTCGATAGTATCAAAATATTTTATTCTTCTTTTTATCCTATCACCAATCTTCACAAACTTATTTTGTCCAGTAGCAATAAAAGCTGAATCATCTCCAGCCTCAAAAATGTCTTCATCATGAATCAGTTGTTCATTCCTAATTAGCCTAGACTTATAGAGCTTATTGACTATGAAAGGCTTATTTTCTTCTAATGTCTCTACTTCTTCAAAGATGTCTTCCCATGTCTTTTCAGCTTTTGGAAGAAAATATTGCTTCATAAGGTCTTCCTTTGTCTTAAGCTTCTTTCCAAACATAGAAGACTTCTTAAGATAGAAAATGCCAACTCCTGTGTTTATGTTGAAGAGCCTAGAAATCTCATGGCTTAAGAAGACATTCTCAACATAGTTGCCAAATTCTTTAAAGATGGTCTTTATAGGCGCAATCACATACACATTGTCAGAATATAAGAAGCTTTTATTTATAAATTCTACTGTATGTTTGAAAGGTGGATTAACTACAATAGCATCAAACTTCTCATTGTCATTATGCGGCCTGGTTAGAAAATCACAAATTTCAGTCTCAATTCCGTAGTCTTTTATGTCATATAAAGTATATTCATAGAAGCTATTATCCAAA
>Ga0326513_10003017_pt1 | contig 12293 bp, 13 predicted proteins | sample 2_2465_0518_D_FD_203654 | JGI IMG/M metagenome (GOLD analysis project Ga0326513, IMG submission 203654) | Bovine rumen microbial communities from UC Davis, California, United States - 2_2465_0518 | ecosystem: Host-associated > Mammals > Digestive system > Stomach > Rumen | place: USA... | reverse complement strand
ATATTATCATACAGTTGTGCGGTACAATATAAACAAAAGTGAGGTGTTTATATGGACGCTACCGAAAGAATCAAATCCCTGTTGGAACAGAGAGGCTGGACGGCTTACCGTTTATCTAAAAACTGCGGACTATCCGAGAATACGATTGCGACAATCCTGAAACGAAACTCGCTGCCCTCAGTCGGTACATTGGAGTCCATTTGCAAGGGGTTCGGCATTACGCTGTCGGAGTTCTTTGCCGAGGGTGACTTGATTGAGGTTACTTCCGATACCAAGCAACTGATTGAGTATTGGGGCGGTCTTTCTCCCGAACAAAAGAAAACAATCCTTGATTTATTGAAAAATATGAATCAGAAATAACCGTATGCCGTAATGCCAAAAGCATTGCGGTATTTTTTCGCTTTATCTTGTAATAGATAATTTCTATTACACAAGTCTATTTCAATAGATTAAAATTAGCGTGTCAAGCATTTTGTCCTTTTTCAGTTTGTGAATATCGAGGCTGTATAAGGTACAATCTAATACAAGAAAGGCTGGTGTGGCAGATGTATGAAGATTTTGTACCTGAACGAATTGCAAAGCTGAGAACACAGAAGGGAGTCTCCGCAAGAGATATGTCGCTGTCGCTCGGACAGGCAAATAACTATATTAACAATATCGAAAACAAGAAGTCTCTGCCGTCAATGCAAGCCTTCTTCTATATCTGCGAATACCTCGGCGTAACACCTCTTGAATTTTTTGACGAGGGCAATCAAAATCCGGAATCCGAGCAAGGAGCAGTGGAGCGGAATAATGCTCGATATGCTCCACGGCAACCGCGACGTTCGGTTCCTCACAAAGGTAAAAATTGAATTCGACACAAAAAAGAAGCAGGCGCTTTTTTCGCTGCCCGTATTCGGCGTGCCGGCTCACAAGGGCGAAGCCGTGGCAAACTGGGACGTGCTCGAAAAAAACCGCGACGAACTGCTCTCCGCGTCGGAATCATGGGGAATAGTGACCGTACGCTGCGAGCCCGATGACGACAATAAAAACAACATACTAAAGCTCATTGATTTCAAGCCGTTTTGCCCGTACAAAATATATTTGGATTATTACATCCGCGCGCGCGATTTTTTCAATCTTGAGGAATGGATAGATATCCTGCTCGGTGCGGCGGATTACAACGCCGGCGGCTACCGCAGCCAAAAGGAAAAGCTTGCCATGCTCAAAAGGCTGATGCCCTTTGTTGAAAAGCGGCTCAATCTCGTTGAGCTCGCGCCAAAGGAAACGGGCAAGTCCTACCTGTTCTCGCAGGTCAGCCAGTACGGCTGGCTGATAAGCGGCGGCAGCGTATCGCGCGCAAAAATGTTCTACGATATCTCAAAGCGCACAAACGGACTTGTTTCTCACAACGACTATGTGGCGCTCGATGAAGTCCAGAGCATAAAATTCACCGAGCCTATGGAAATGCGCGGCGCCTTAAAGGGCTACCTTGAAAGCGGAGAATACCGCGTGGGTGACTACCGTGGCACGGGCAACGCGGGACTGATCCTGTTAGGCAATATCGACGCTGACCAAATGGACACAGATACGGACATGTTTTCAAAGCTGCCCGCGTTTTTCCACGAATCCGCGCTGCTCGACAGGTTCCACGGCTTTATCACGGGCTGGGAAATCCCCAAAATGCGCGAGAGCCTAAAGGCTGACGGCTGGGCGCTCAACACCGAATACTTTGTTGAGATCCTCCACGCGCTGCGCGGCGAAAACATCTACCGTTCGGTAGTAGACAAGCTTCTCCGCCTGCCGCCCGACGCCGCTACCCGCGACACCGAAGCGGTAAAGCGGCTGTGCACCGCCTTTCTTAAATTGCTGTTCCCCAACGCTACCGACGTTGAAAAGGTCAACCTTGACGAGTTTGAGGAATACTGCCTTGAGCCCGCCCTTGAAATGCGCGGCATAATCAAAAAGCAGCTGAGCATAATCGACCCCGGGGAATTCGGCGGAGCAAAAATGCCGGACATCACAATTAACGTGGGCGGCGAAGAAAAAACAGGAGTAACCGATGGAAAACGAGAAGAAACTGAGGATTGACAATTTCAGGCTGATGTGTCAGGACGTCGCGGATTTTAATATCGATACAGACGAACCGCTCAAGCAAAGCCCCGAAAGGCTGATCGGCTACCGCCATTTTGCCGATATATTCAAGGGCTTGGTTCCGCTTGCGGACTACGATGACCGCGGACGTTTCAGCTACCTTGATGACTTCCCCGAAATCTTCCCCAACGCTTTTCCGTCAATGCAGAAAACAGGCGCGGCTGTGCTGTTCACAGGCGACACAGGCTGCGGAAAGCACACCGCCGACAATACATTCATGAGCGTAGTCTACCATTTTGTCGAGAACGAGTTGATTGAACAGATGGCGGACGAAAACATGGCAATAATCCCCGAAGCCTCCGACCTTGACGAGGCTATGGAATACTATAAAATAGACTTGCGCGCTTACCGTGCCAACACCGAGCGGCAGCTCGGAACGGAGCTCAACGAGCTGTTTTCTCAGCTTGAAAACAAGGCGTTCGCTCAGCCCGCAAAGCTGTTCTATTTCTCGCTGGGAGACGTAACTCGGATACTCGACAGCAGACTGCTTGCTCCTCGCTTTGCCGAGGCAGCGGCGCGCCTGACAGAAAGCTCCAGCGCAAGGTGTATTCTTACCTGCATCTATGACGGCAGGGCAAACATACTTGACGAGCACACCAAAAAACCGTTTTATGTGCTTGAGCTTGAACCGCCCGCGCTTGCGGAGCGCGAGGAATACTTTTCGTTCCTCGTAATGCGCTACCCGAACATCAGGTTCGCGTTCAACTCAAACCAGCTTGCAAAGCTCACCGAGGGCTTTACGTTTGCAATGATAAAGCAGCTTGCGGCATATCTTTTGATGACTGCCAAGTCAGAGCTGAAGCGCAAAAGACTGAAAATGAATTACATCCGCTTTGAGACCGCTCAAAAGCAGGACGTGATTATGCTTGAAGCAAAAACGATCTGCTCGTATGCGGATATGCTCCGCGCTCAAAGATATTCGGGCGCGGCTACCGAGGTTTATCAGCCTGCGGTACCTCAGCCGGTCGCCGTTACCGCGGCTGTACCCGAGGTAAAACCGCAGCCCGTACAGACTCCTTCCGAAGCCTCCGAATCAGGCGAGGACGATCCAAAGAACGCCGCAAAAAAGGCGACGGAGAGCATAAATACCTCCGAGCAAATGTACAATGAAATAGACAAACTCGTAGTCCCCGTAAACTACAGACAGAGGGTGCTGATGGATCACCAGACCTTCCATTCCTCAGTCTGGAGCGTGCTGTCAATCACGCTCGACGAGTTCCTCTCATCCTGCCGAAAAAAAGGACTTACAAGCCTTGCAAATCTAAAGGCGGTAACGGTCAGCCTCGGCGGACATCTCCTGCTCCATGTGTGGGACGATAAGCTTCTTGTTCCGTCCATGTCGGAAGCCGAAATCGACTACAGCGAGTTGATCCGCGAGGGCAGATTAAACGAGGAAACCCTGATGAGAATCGGCAAAGACGGCGCATGGCTGAACGCGCAGCTCAGAAAGCAGGGCTGCAAGTCGGAAAAAGAGGTTTTCCTCGGCGTATGCGACCAAAACAACGGACTGATAGTATATAAAAAAGTATAAGGCGGACTGCCTGAAAACCGAAGGTGATACCGATGGATCGAACAAATCTGATAATTTCATATTTTCGGCTCAGTGAAAAAGAAAAAAACGAGCTTTTTCTCGCCAAGGGCACTCAGCAGATTTTGAAAATCGGGCTGTTTGCCGTGGGCAACGCACATTTTGCGGTGGTTGAGGATGACGGTACCGTAACCGCGTACGGCGACAACAGCAAGGGGCAGTGCAATACCAAGAGCTGGAAAAATGTGAGGAAAGTAGTAGCGGGCAATTTTCACACAGCCGCGCTTACAAACGACGGCAAGGTTTACGCCACAGGCGACAACACCTTTGGACAGTGCAACGTCAGGCAGTGGAGCGGAGTAACCGAGCTTTTTGCGGACAGGAACCTGACCGTGGGAGTTAAATCTGACGGCAAGCTGCTCGTTTCGCATCCTGCGGAACAGGCGGTTCATAAAAAGCCGGAGCCAAAGCAGAAGAGAGCTCCCGAAAAAGCTGTTGAAATCGTTGAGGGCTATGAGGATACAGTCGACGGAAAATTCGGTTACACGGTCATCAACGGAAAAATCCGAATCGGAAATTACTTCGGCGCAAAGGATACCGTTGTTGTTCCCGAGACGATTTGTAATATGGCTGTGTATTCAATCGGTCCCAACGCATTTATGAACAACGCCTTTATAAAATGGGTAAAGCTCCCCGGTTCTCTGCGCGAGATCAATCCAAACGCTTTTAAGGACTGCTCACAGCTTGAATTTGTGTCGATCCCGTTCGGCGTCAAAAAAATCGGCCACCACGCGTTTTCAAACTGCAATATCAAAACCCTTTATCTTCCCGAAAGCGTAGCTAATATAGGGGAATACGCGTTTTCAAACTGCAAGTCGTTAAATAAGGTAATTGTGCCCGACAGCGTTCAGCTGATCAGCATGACGGCGTTTGAAGGCTGCAACGAAATTGAAACGGTAGATATCTCCGAGGAAGCCAAGAAGCGAATCGGTGATTACCGCAAAATGTTTAATTTAAAATAACATCAGCGGCAGCTCCAAAAAGGAACTGCCGCTGTTTTTTAACAATCAAAATTGTAACATACTATTTTATAAAATGCCATAAAAAAATCGGATAAAGCATGACGCTTTATCCGATTAAAGTTCGAAATAAATTAATTATTCCTCGTTTGCCTCTGCTTCAGCTTCGCCATCAGCATTGTTCTCAGCGTTAGCCTCGGTCTTAGCCTCAGCGTTGTCTTCAGCAGCTGCAGTTGTCTCTGTCTCAGTCATTCTTGACATAACAGATGTAATACCTGTGGTTGCGTCCTTGTTTGAAAGTAAATCCTTCTCGGCGTCATATTCAAATGCGGGCTCGCTGCCTGTAAACTTGGTCTGGAGAGTTTTGCCGTCAAATGTGTATGTGCCCTCTACTGTTGCGCCTACAGCTGTGCAGGTTGCTTTGCCTTCCTTGTCAAAGGTGTAGGAAACGATAACGGTGCTCTCTTCAACGCCGTTGGCAGCAGCGTAGTCTGCTGTGTTGTAGCTTTTGCCGTCAGCAGTGATGTAAGCTGTTGACACCCATGCGACGGTGATGTCAGCCTCAGCCTTTGTGGGCTCTGCTGTTGTCTCTTCCTTAGCTGCTGTAGTAGCCTCTGCAGAAGAGCTGCTTGATGATTCTGACTTTGATCAGCCAACAAAAACAGATGCTGCGAGTACACATTCTGCGAATACTGCGATAATCTTTTTCATTTCATGATACCTCTCTGTTAATATAATTCTCAGCGGAAATTATCCGCCGCAATTATTATACAATAATTCACAGTTCATTTCAATTTGTGATTATCCCAAAATTGAGTAAAATACAGCGTTAATACATGTAAAAAAACAGCAAAATATTACCTATAAACTAAGTATTTATACCGAGTGGATATCTGTTTTACTTAACATTTCGGTTAACAAATCTTGTTCTGCGTTTTGAGTAGATGATCTTCTGACCGGTATACAAACCGTAGTAGCCCGAGAGCATAAAGCTTATGCAGACGGCAACGGCGAACATAACCAAACCGTCCGCACCGAACATCTCGACCGATAGAATAATCGAGGCAATCGGGCAGTTTACTACCGCGCAGAACAGCGCGATCATTCCGACAGCCGCCGAAAAGGACGGAGGCAGACCAATAAGACTACCGACCAATGAGCCGAGAGTCGCGCCGATAAACATTGTGGGGATGATCTCGCCGCCCTTGTAGCCGAAGCCGATTGTAATTACCGTAAAAAGAATTTTGAGAACAAAATCGTAGGGCAGTATTTTCACGCCGGCTACCGCCTGAACAATAACGTCCGCGCCCGTGCCGGAATACCGCGTGCCAATCAAAACCGTCAGAAGTACGATTGCCGCGCCGCCAACGGTCAGTCTGAGATATTCGTTTTTAAAATACTTGACCGCAAGCTTGTGAGACCATTTCAGCGCAAGGCAAAACACGATGCTGACAAGCGCGCAGCAAACTCCGATGACCGCCGTCAACAGAACGGATTTTATGTCGAGCGGCGGAATTGTTCTGATTGCAAACACAGTAGGCGAAAGTCCCGAAAGCTGTGTAACCCAAAACGCGGTCAGCGCGGAAATCATACAGGGAACAAACGAGCTGTAGTACATGATTCCTACCGAAATAACTTCCATGGCAAAAATAGCCGCAGTCAGCGGAGTGCCGAACAGCGCTGAGAAAAGTCCGCTCATACCGCACATGATGGCAATGTGCATGTCCTTTTCGTTGAGGCGGAATACTCTGCCGAAAAAGCTGCCGATTGTACCGCCGAGCTGCAGAGCCGCTCCCTCACGGCCTGCCGAACCTCCGAAAAGATGAGTCAGAACGGTTGAAACAAAAATAACCGGCGCAAGCAAAACAGGCAGCTTGCCGTCTGTTCTGACCGAATTGATAATCAAATTTGTGTCCGCGTGACCGGACAGCTTTGTAACGCGGTACAAAAACGCTATAACCAAACCGCCCGCGGGCAGAAGGTAGCAGAGCCACGGAATATCGTTTCTCAGTCCCGTAACGTAGTCAATCGAATATCTGAAAGCCGTTCCTATTCCGCCGCCGAGCAGTCCCGTCAAAGCGGAAAACAGCGTCCACTGAATAAACGACGCAGCGTACTGCCTGACCCTCACCGCGTCATGCGTAACAACCTTTTTAATTTCGTCCATATTATCACCAATTGGATTATACTACTTTTAGAAGATTTAATCAACAAAAAAAGCGTTAAATATGAAAGCGGTTTTGCTTGACAAAGTGGTGCGGCAGGGTTTATAATTATCGTGTAAAAATTTAAACACGGGAGCTTGTATTACAGGCTGAGAGGAAGGTGTGACCTTCGACCGATAACCTGATTTGGATAATGCCAACGTAGGGACGCTGAAAATGATTGTAAAAGAGAGCTGCTACGAGGCGGCTCTCTTTATTATTTTATTATGGCCGCTCAGTTGCGCAATGCGCACGAGCGATGGCTGAAGAAAGCGCACGCACAGGATTGCGTACTCTTTCTTGTTTAGGAGGCGAAAAAATGGTACTGATCAACGGAGAAAAAACCTCGGCTGACGGCATGACGGTGAAAGCCTGCATTGACGAGCGCAGCTACAATCCTCTTGCAATAGCGGTTGAGCTTAACGAGGAAATCCTGCCAAAGGCGGAGTACGCCGAAACCGTTCTCAAGGACGGCGACGTGCTTGAAATCGTAAACTTTGTAGGGGGCGGCTGATTTGACTGTAACAAAGGAAGAAATGCTCACGGCGTTTGAACAGCGCCACGGAAAAGAGCTTCAAAAGAAATTCTCGGGCGCAACTGTTGCTGTATGCGGACTGGGAGGACTCGGCTCAAATATCTCTATAGCCCTTGCAAGGGCGGGAATAGGACGGCTGATTCTAATTGATTTTGACAGGGTGGACGTTTCAAACCTGCACAGACAGCAGTACAAGGCGTCTCAGGTAGGAATGTTAAAAACGGACGCCGCCGCGCAAAATCTCAAAGAAATCTGGCCGTATATCGAGCTTGAGGTCATCAACGAAAAAGTCACCGCGCAGAACGCTTCGGAGCTTCTTAAAAACGCGGATATTATCTGCGAGGCGTTCGACGACGCTTTGGCTAAGGCGGAGCTTGTTAACACCGTGCTTGAACAGCTTCCGAACGCGGTCGTGGTGGCTGCATCGGGAATGGCAGGCGCGGGAAGCCCTAACGAAATAAAAACCAAAAGGATATCAAAGCGGTTTTACCTCTGCGGAGATTTCAAAAGCGAGGTAAAGGAATCCGGCGGACTTTTTGCTCCAAGAGTAATGCTATGCGCGGCTCACCAGGCGCATACGGTGCTGCGTATCCTCGCAGGAAAAACTGATTAACCGAAAGAAGGAAATAGTATGAACAGCGATAAGCTAATTATCGGCGGCCATGAATTTGATTCAAGATTCATTCTCGGCTCGGGAAAATATTCTCTGAATCTGATCAAGGCGGCAATTGAATACGCGGGCGCTCAGATCATCACGCTGGCAGTCCGCAGGGCTAACACAAAGGAAGGGGAAAACATCCTTGACTTCATCCCCGACAACGTAACGCTCCTGCCAAATACCAGCGGCGCAAGAAACGCCAAGGAAGCGGTAAGAATCGCGCGTCTTGCGCGGGAGCTCGGCTGCGGCAATTTTGTAAAGGTAGAAATTATGCGTGACGCAAAATATCTTCTGCCCGACAACCAGGAAACAATCAAGGCGACCGAAATTCTGGCAAACGAGGGCTTTGTTGTAATGCCCTACATGTACCCCGACCTCAATGTGGCGCGCGATCTCGTTAACGCCGGCGCGGCAACAATTATGCCGCTCGCTTCTCCAATCGGCTCAAACAAGGGACTTGCCACAAAGGAGTTTATTCAGATATTGATTGATGAAATAGATTTGCCGATTATCGTTGACGCGGGAATCGGCAGACCGTCTCAGGCATGCGAGGCTATGGAAATGGGCGCGGCGGCAATCATGGCAAACACCGCCCTTGCCACCGCAGGCGACCTGCCCGTAATGGCAGCGGCATTCCGTCAGGCTGTTGAAGCAGGAAGAAAGGCGTATCTTTCGGGACTTGGCAGAGTCCTCACAAGAGGAGCCTCCGCTTCCGACCCTCTGACGGGATTTTTGCATAACTGAGGGTGAGCACAGTGGAAAATCAATTTTTAATTGACAACGAAAACCTGTCGCCTGCCGCGCTTGAAAAAAAGCACAGGCTTGAAACCGACCCGTCCTGCCGCATAAATCACATGGAGTACCTTGAGGGCATGGAGGTAATCAACTCCGACGTCCGCTCCAAGGTGATTGCGCAGATGGAGAGCTTTGACGAAACAAAGTACACCGCAAAGGACGTTGCCGCGGCTCTTGAAAGCGAAGCCTGCTCAATTGAGGGGCTAAAGGCTTTGCTGTCTCCTGCCGCCGAGCCGTTCCTTGAACAGATGGCTCAGCGCGCAAGGCTTGAAACAAGCAAGCACTTCGGCAACACAGTCTATCTGTTTACGCCGCTGTACATCGCCAATTACTGCGAAAACTACTGCGTTTACTGCGGCTTTAACTGCTACAATAAAATCAGGCGTATGAAGCTCAGCTTTGAGCAGATCGAGCGAGAGATGAAGGTTATCGCGGACAGCGGCATGGAGGAAATACTGATTCTTACGGGCGAGAGCAGGTCGCAGAGCGATGTTGAATACATCGGCGAGGCGTGCAAGCTGGCAAGAAAGTATTTCCGCATGGTCGGACTTGAAATCTACCCCGTCAATACCGACGAGTACCGCTATCTGCATGAATGCGGAGCGGATTACGTCACCGTATTTCAGGAAACCTACGACTCCGAGAAATATGAAACGCTCCACCTTGCAGGTCACAAGCGCGTATGGCCGTACCGCTTTGACGCTCAGGAGCGCGCGCTTATGGGCGGCATGAGAGGAGTTGCGTTTTCGGCTCTGCTCGGACTTTCCGATTTCAGAAAGGACGCGCTCGCAACCGCGCTCCACGCCTATTACCTTCAGCGCAAATACCCGTACGCCGAAATCTCGCTTTCCTGCCCCAGACTAAGACCGATCATCAACAACGACAAAATCAATCCTCTTGACGTCAGCGAGAGCCGACTGTGCCAGATTATCTGTGCCTATCGTATTTTCCTGCCGTTCGCGGGAATCACGGTATCCTCGAGGGAGAGCGCGTCATTCCGCAACGGAATAGTGAAAATTGCCGCCACAAAGGTTTCGGCAGGCGTTTCAACGGGAATCGGCGACCACGAAAGCAAGTACAGCGGAAAGGAGACGGACGCGGCGCAGGGCGACGAGCAGTTTGAAATCGACGACAGCCGCAGCCTTGACAAGATGTACACCGACATCCGCGGCGAAGGCTTACAGCCCGTCCTGAACGACTACCTGTATGTCTGAGCTGATTTGCGTAACAAACCGCAGGCTGTGCGCTGAGGATTTTTTGGTTCGGCTTAAAAAAATCGCCGAGGCAAAGCCCGGAGCGGTTGTGCTCAGGGAAAAGGATTTGAGCGGTGAAGAATATTTACGGCTTGCGCGGCAGGCAAAGATAATTTGTGAGCAAAGCGGAACGCGGCTCATTTTGCATAACTTTTCAGATGTTGCCGCTGAGCTCGGAGCCGATTCGCTCCACCTGCCACTGCCAAAGCTCAGGGAGCTGACCGCCTCACAGCGCGGAAATTTTAAAGCGCTCGGAACCTCCTGCCACAGCGTTGAGGACGTAATCGAAGCGCAAATAATCGGCTGTACCTACGTCTTTGCAGGTCACATTTTTGAAACCGACTGCAAGCGCGGAATAAAGGGCAGAGGGCTTGAATTTTTATCGGAGGTCTGTGCTCGTGCGGAGATTCCGGTTTACGCAATAGGCGGTATTTCACCTCAAAATTATAAGAGCGTTATAGCCGCAGGAGCCTCGGGCGCGTGCGTAATGAGCGGCTTTATGCGCTGTGAAAGCCCTCTTGAATATATAAAAACATTTTCGGAGTAAAATATGAAATTCAATAAAAACATGCTCCGCCTGTACGCCGTCACCGACCGCGCGTGGGTCGGCAGACAGTCGCTTTATGAGCAAATCAGCGACGCGATCGACGGCGGAGTTACAATAGTTCAGCTCAGGGAGAAAAATCTCTCGGAGGATGAATTCATCCGTGAGGCTGAAAAAATCTGCGTGCTCTGTCACGAAAAGGGAATTCCCCTGATAATAAACGACAATTACAACGTCGCGCTGAAAGTCGGCGCGGACGGCGTTCACGTCGGAATCGAGGACGCGCCCGTCGAAAAAATCCGAGAAATCGCAGGCGATGACTTCATCATCGGCGCCACCGCAAAGACCGTTGAGCAGGCTCAGAACGCGGAAAAATCGGGAGCGGATTACATCGGAGTAGGCGCGGTTTTTCCCTCGCCCACAAAGAGAAACGCAATCAGGATCACTAACGCTCAGCTTGAGGAAATCACATCCTCGGTAAATATCCCAGCCGTGGCAATCGGCGGAATAACCCTTGAAAACGTCGATGAAGTAAACTGCCGCGGACTTAGCGGAATAGCTGTCGTATCGGCTGTGTTCTCGGCTGAGAATATAAAAAACGCCTCCGCACTCCTCAGAGAAAAAGCGGAAAGGCTCATAAATAAATAACCAAAAGCGGCGGATTGGGGGCACCACCTTACGTCGCTATACAAAAATAATGCGCAAAGGAGAATCACATGAAAACTGCATTATCAATCGCGGGAAGCGATTCCTGCGGAGGCGCCGGTATTCAGGCAGATATCAAAACGATGACGATGAACGGTGTTTATGCCATGACCGCAATAACGGCTCTAACGGCACAAAACACAACCGGCGTATTCGGAATTCAGGAGTCAACGCCCGACTTCCTCAAACAGCAGCTTGACGCGGTATTCGGAGATATATTCCCCGACGCGGTAAAAATCGGCATGGTATCAAGCTCCGCATTAATTGGCGTGATTGCCGACCGCCTGAGGTTTTATCAGGCAAAAAACATAGTTGTAGACCCGGTAATGGTATCAACAAGCGAAGCGAGGCTGATGAAAACCGACGCGGTGGAAACGCTTGAAAAAGAGCTTTTGCCGCTTGCGGCTCTGGTTACGCCTAACATCCCCGAGGCTCAGGTTTTGTCGCAGACAGAGATAAAAACCGAGAGCGAAATGGAAACCGCAGCAAGGCTGATCAATGAAAAATTCGGCTGCGCGGTACTGCTAAAGGGCGGACACAGCGTAAGCGACGCAAACGACCTGCTTGTGTCAAACGGAAAAGTAAACTGGTTCAGAGGTAAGAGGATAAACAACCCCAACACCCACGGCACAGGCTGCACGCTGTCAAGCGCGATAGCTTCAAATCTTGCAAAGGGATATGACCTTGAAACCGCCGTGCAAAGGGCAAAGGACTATATCTCGGGCGCTTTGGGCGCAATGCTCAACCTCGGACAGGGCAGCGGCCCTATGAACCACGCGTTTTGCATAAGCGGGAGAATTCGCAAATTAAAATATCTGACTGAAAGGACAATAAAAATGAGAGAATACAATACACAGATGGAAGCCGCCAAAAAAGGCATAATCACACCCGAAATGGAAGCAGTAGCTCAAAAGGAGTA
>Ga0326513_10003016_pt1 | contig 12295 bp, 7 predicted proteins | sample 2_2465_0518_D_FD_203654 | JGI IMG/M metagenome (GOLD analysis project Ga0326513, IMG submission 203654) | Bovine rumen microbial communities from UC Davis, California, United States - 2_2465_0518 | ecosystem: Host-associated > Mammals > Digestive system > Stomach > Rumen | place: USA: California... | reverse complement strand
CATCCACATCTATAGGCGCTATCAGGGATGGACGCTGATAGAGCTGGGACACAGGGAGCGCAGAATGGTGCCGTACCTGATGTCGATATTGTGCTACTTCACATGTATCTACGTGATGGAGCGGTTGCACCTGCCTCACTTCATGGGTTCCATCATCGTGGCGGCACTGCTGGTACAGATTGTGTGTGCGCTGGTGAACGTGTGGTGGAAGATATCTACACACACGGCGGCCATCGGTGGAGTGGGGGGGGCGCTGTTTGGCTTCGCCTTCTATCTGGGATTCAATCCGGTGTGGTGGCTGTGTGTGGTGTTTGTGGTTGGCGGCATGGTGGGCACGAGTCGCATGATACTGAGGCAGCACTCGCTGGCACAGGTGGTGGCTGGATTCTGGATAGGATTTGTCTGTGCGGCCGTAGCGATATTGTTCCTTTGAGCAAAAAGAAAGAATAAATAAAAAATAAAAATTACAGATGAAGGCAATAGTAAGTATTATCATGGGCAGCACGAGTGACCTGCCCGTCATGGAGAAAGCCTGCAAGCTGCTGGATGAGCTTCAGGTGCCGTTTGAGGTGAACGCGCTGTCGGCGCACCGTACACCGGAGGCTGTCGAGGAGTTTGCACGCGGAGCAAAGGAGCGTGGGCTGAAAGTCATCATTGCCGGTGCAGGCATGGCAGCAGCACTGCCGGGAGTAATCGCTGCCAGCACGACACTGCCCGTGATTGGCGTGCCCATCAAAGGTATGCTGGACGGTCTGGACGCCATGCTCTCCATCATACAGATGCCGCCGGGAATACCTGTGGCCACAGTGGGTGTGAACGGGGCTCAGAACGCAGCCATACTGGCCGTGGAGATGCTTGCTCTTAGCGATGAGGCACTGGCTCAGCGGCTGCGTGACTACAAAGAGAGTCTGAAGGAGAAGATAGTAAAGGCGAACAAGGAACTGAGCGAACTGCACTACGAGTATAAAGTATAAGCAACAACGAGTTTATGAGAAGGAAGAGTAGTGTGGTGCATGTAGGAACACTGGCCATTGGCGGAGATAATCCCATCAGGGTGCAGTCGATGGCTACGGTGGACACCAACGACACGGAGGGCTGTGTAGCCCAGGCAAAGCGAATCATTGATGCGGGTGGCGAGCTGGTCAGGTTTACCACGCAGGGCACGCGCGAGGCAGAGAACATGAAGAACATCTCGGCACGGTTGAAGGCTGAGGGCTATATGACGCCGCTGGTGGCTGATGTCCACTTTACTGCACATACGGCCGACGTGGCTGCTCAGTACTGCGAGAAGGTGCGCATCAATCCTGGCAATTACGTAGACCCGGGGCGCACGTTCAAGCACCTGGAATATACGGACGAGGAGTACGAGGCCGAGCTGAAGAAGATTGAGGAGAAGCTGGTGCCCTTCTTGAACATCTGCAAGCAACACCATACGGCCATCCGCATCGGGGTGAACCACGGTTCGCTGTCGGACCGCATCATGTCGCGCTATGGTGACACACCCGAGGGTATTGTGGAGAGTTGTATGGAGTTCCTGCGCATCTGCAGGAGGGAGCAGTTCGACGACGTAGTCATCTCCATCAAGGCATCGAACACGGTGGTGATGGTGCAGACAGTACGTCTGCTGGTGCAGACCATGGATAAGGAAGACATGCACTACCCCCTGCACTTAGGTGTGACTGAGGCCGGCGAAGGTGAGGACGGCCGCATCAAGAGTGCCGTGGGTATAGGAGCACTGCTGACGGAAGGCATTGGCGATACCATCCGCGTGAGCCTGAGCGAGGAGCCCGAACGGGAGATTCCTGTGGCCAAGAAGCTGGTGGAGCTGATACCGGAGTGTACACGCCTGCGCCAGGAGGCAGAGGCAAGCATCAAGGACAACACCATTACGCTGACAGTGGATGCTCCCGACTGGGAGACGCTACAGCTGAAGGCGGCCATGGCCGTGGGTGCCCTGCTGATAGACCGCAAGGCGGAGAAGCTGGAAATCATTACGCAAACTTCAAGTTTCGAGTCTCAGGTTTCTGATTTAGCCGATGCCATTCTGCAGGCAGCACGCATCAAGTTCACAAAGACGGAGTACATATCGTGTCCGGGATGTGGGCGCACGCTGTATAACCTGCAGGAGACCATTGCGAAAATCAAGGCAGCGACGAGCCATCTGGTGGGACTGAAGATAGGCATCATGGGGTGCATTGTGAACGGTCCGGGCGAAATGGCTGATGCTGACTATGGATATGTAGGGGCCGGGCGCGGCAAGATTTCGCTCTATAAGAATAAGGAATGTGTCGCAAAGAACATTCCGGAGGAGGAGGCTGTGGCACGACTGTTGGAACTGATAGAGAAGAATGAAGCTTGAAATTTCTGAATTTCAAGCTTCAAACATTATATCAGTTTCTTGGTATAGCAGCGATGTTTGCGGTGAATACGTGCCTCCAGGTACTGCCACTGCGAGCGCACACCCTCGTTGCTCTCCATCTGGGGCATGGCTTCAGCATACTCGAAGCCATAGTGCTGGAACCACTGGATGAGGTCGTCGAAGATGAGCGAGTTGGCACCCTTGGCGCGATAGTCGGGCAGGACGCCAATCAGCAGCAGGTCGACCACCTTGGTCTTGTGCCACTTCAGCGTGCGCAGCAGGTGCCACCAGCCAAAGGGCAGCAGGCGTCCGTCGCGCGTCTTGCGCAAGGCACTGGTAAAGGAGGGGAAGGTAATGCCGAAGCCCACCATCTTATGTTCGGGCGTGCTCCAGTCTTCAATGGCCGTGACCAGGTTCAGGTCGGCAATTTTTATGTATTGGTCGACAAGCTGGTTGATCTGTCGTTCGGAGAGTTGTGAGTAGCCATAGAGGTCGTTATAGGTGGCATTGATGATGTCGAAGATTTCGCGCCCTTTGCCCTCGTTGAGCAGTTCCTTGCGCGTGAACTTGCGCACGTGGAGGTTGTAGCGCCGGCTAATCATCTGGCCCAGCTTATGGAACTTGTCGGGCACCACCTCGGGCACCTTCACCTTATATTCCATATAGTCGTTGTCCTTCTCAAAACCTCCTAACTGCTCCATGTGGTGCGGATAGTAAGGATAGTTGTAGTTGACATACATGGTGGCGTCTTCCTCGAAGCCTTCAATCATCATGCCCTCACGGTCCATATCGGTAAAGCCCAGCGGACCGGCTATTTCCGTCATGCCACGTTCGCGTCCCCACTCTTCCACCTTGTCGAGCAGGGCACGGCTGACATCGAGGTCGTCAATGAAGTCGAACCATCCGAAGCGCACCACGCGACGATTCCAGCGCTCGTTGGCACGCCGGTTGATGATGGCAGCCACACGTCCCACAGGGCGTCCGTCGCGAAAGGCCATGAAGTAGTCGGCCTCGCAGCACTCGAAGGCCGCATTGCGGTCGGAGCGCAGGGTGTTCATCTCGTCGGAATAGAGAAACGGTACTGCCCACGGACAGTCGCGGTACAGGTCATAATGATACTGCACAAACTTCTTGAGTCCGCGCAGTCCCTCCATGCGTCTTATTTCAATGTCATTCATAATGCAAAAGTAAACATTTCTTACGACACTTCCAAATATTTCCAATAAGAAATGACGAATGCTGCGACAAGATGTTATTTTTCTTCTGACAGGTAGAATTTAGAGTAGGCAACATAGTGCTCTGCATTGTCCGTCTGGCCGGGACGTACAGGCTTGATGTACTTGGCCGGTACACCGCCCCATATCTGTCCGGCAGGAATCACGGTGTTCTGCAGTACCAGCGCCCCGGCAGCCACGATGGCTCCTTCGCCTACTTCGCAGCCGTCGAGCAGTGTGGACCCCATGCCGATAAGGGCGTGGTCGTGGATGGTGCAGGCGTGGACAGTGACGTTGTGGCCAATGGTGACGTAGTTGCCAATGTGCGTAGGGCCGGTCTCGTGGGTGACGTGTACGCAACTGCCGTCCTGAATGTTGGTGCAGTTGCCGATGGTGATGGGGGCTACGTCGCCGCGTACCACGGCATTGAACCATACGGAACACTCGTCGCCCATGGTGACATCGCCTACAATGGTGGCGTTCTCGCTGAAATAGCAGTCACGGCCCCACTTGGGACTCATGCCGCGATAGGATTTTATCAGTGCCAAGGATGTTTGATGTTAGAAGTTTGACGTTTGCGTCTGAAGATTGTTAAGTATGACGTGTGATGTTTGAAGGCTATTTCAGCACCTCGATGGCGCGACGCATACGGCGTATGGTCTCCTCCTTGCCCAGGAAGGCGGAGATGTCAAACATGCCGGGACCCTTGCCCTCGCCCACGAGTGTCAGTCGCCAGGCATTCATGATGTTGCCCAGCTTATAGCCCTTCTCTTCAATCCATGCGTGGACAATACGCTCTTGATTCTCCAACGAGAAGTCGTCGATGCCCTCCAGAACGTCAATGAGTTCCGTCAGTTGCTGGGCAGAGCCCGTCTCGCCTGCCTCGGCATTGGGAGCCTTCCAGCGCTTCTTGGCCGTTTTTTCGTCATACGCTGTAGGAGCCACGAAGAAGAACGAGCACAGGGGCCACAACTCGTGGACGAACGACACACGGTCCTTCATCATCTGCGTCACCTGCAGCACGCGTTCCATGGTCTCCTCAGGACAGTGCTCCTGAACCTCGGGGAGGAAGAGGGCAGCAATCTCCTCGGCTGACTTCTTGAGGATATACTCGTGGTTGAACCAGATGGCTTTCTCGTAGGCAAACTTCGCACCGGCCTTCGAACACTTGCTGATGTCGAACAGGGGCACGAGTTCGTCGAGCGTGAAAAGTTCCTGCTCCGTGCCGGGGTTCCAGCCTAAGAGGGCCAGGAAGTTGATGACGGCCTCGGGGAAGTAGCCGTCCTCGCGATAGCCACGCGACACGTCGCCCGTCTTCGGGTCGGTCCAGCGCAGGGGGAATACGGGGAATCCTAAGCGATCGCCATCGCGCTTGCTGAGCTTGCCCTTGCCGTCAGGTTTTAACAACAGGGGCAGGTGGGCAAACTGAGGCATGGTGTCCTCCCAGCCAAAGGCCCGATAAAGCATGACGTGCAGCGGTGCTGAGGGCAACCACTCCTCGCCACGGATGACGTGTGATATTTCCATCAGGTGGTCGTCGACGATGTTGGCCAGATGATAGGTGGGCAGTTCGTCAGCACTTTTGTAGAGCACTTTATCGTCGCAGATGTCGCTCTTGACACGCACCTCGCCACGGATGAGGTCGTTGACCAGAATCTCCTGACCGGCTTCAACCTTAAAGCGGACGACATACTGGTGACCCTCAGCAATGAGACGGTCTACCTCATCCTTCGGCAGGGTCAGCGAGTTGCGCATCTGCTGGCGCGTATGGCAGTCGTACTGGAAGTTCTGCACCTCCTGACGCTTCTGCTCCAGTTCCTGTGGAGTGTCGAAGGCAATGTAAGCCTTGCCATTATCCAGAAGCTGCTTCACGTACCTTTTATATATATCGCGACGCTCCGACTGGCGGTATGGACCCTTGTCGCCACCGAAGGAAACACCCTCGTCGAACTGAATGCCTAGCCACTTGAAACTCTCGATGATATATTCTTCAGCACCAGGCACGAAACGGGTGGAGTCAGTGTCCTCAATACGGAACACCAAGTCGCCACCATGCTGGCGTGCAAAAAGATAATTATACAGGGCGGTACGTACGCCTCCAATGTGCAGTGCCCCTGTGGGACTGGGTGCAAAGCGCACCCTTACTCTTCTTTCTGACATAACAGTGTTTTTTTGTAATTTGCCTGCAAAGGTACGAAATAATTCTTATTTCTTATTTTTTATTTCTTATTTTCTTTGTATCTTTGCAGCAGAAATCACCATTGATGCTGATTATGAATATATTCAATCTGAAAGATAATTCTACTTTTCGTGGTTTGTTCATCAAAGCTCTGTTGGTCATTGTTTCGGTAGGAATCGTGGTATGGTCAATGCCGGAAGACACCAGCGGTTCCATGCACGTGGAGCAAGGAAGGCCTTGGAAGTATGCTGACTTCACGGCACCGTTCGACTTCCCCATCTATAAGTCCGATGCTGTTGTCCAACACGAAAGGGATAGTCTGTTGCAACTGTATGAGCCGTACTACCACTTCGACGAGGGTGTGGAGAATACGATGGTTCGCAAGTTCCTGAAAGACTATGCTGACGGTATACCGGGACTGACGAATGACTATCTGCAGATTATCTCGAATCGGTTGCACAGCCTCTATCAGCAGGGTATCATGGAGTCAAAGGCCTACGATGAACTCAGGGAGGATACCACGTCAATGATACGCGTGGTGAGCCAGAAGCAGGCTGTCAGTGTGAGCATCATGGAGGTTTATTCTGCAAAGGGGGCCTATGAGCAGCTTTTCCAAGACGAGAAGTTGGCAGCCCAGCGAGCTATTCTTCAGCGATGTAATCTGAATGACTATATCACCGTGAATCTGAAGTACGATATGGAACGCTCGGAGACGGCGAAGAACGAGTTACTCACAAGTGTTCCGTTGGCTACCGGTATGGTGCTGAAGGGGCAGAAAATAGTGGGACGCGGTGAGATAGTCACTGATAAGACCTATCGCGTCATAGAGTCGTTCAAGCGTGAGAACGACAGACGTCACCAGTCGTCGCAGAACCAGATTACGCTCTTAGGACAGATACTGTACGTGGCTGTGCTGATGCTGTGCTTCACACTTTACTTGACACTCTACCGGAACGACTACTTCGACAAGCTCAGGAGCATTGCCATGCTCTACGCCTTCATCGTCATCTTTGCCGTGTTGACGGCCGTCTTCGTACGTAACACCTTTGTACATGTCTACATACTGCCTTACGCGATGGCACCCATCTTCATACGCGTGTTCATGGACTCGCGCACGGCATTCATGACCCACGTGGTGATGATACTCATCTGTGCCATCATGCTGCAGCACCCCTTCGATTTTGCAGTGGTGGAGATCGTGGGCGGATTGGTGGCCATCAACTCACTGCGCGAGCTGTCGCAACGGTCGCAGCTCTTTAAGACGGCCATCATCATCACCATCAGTTGCATGGTGGTCAACCTGGCTTTCGACTGGACACGCGCCACGGCACTCTCGCAGATAGACTTGTCAACGTACAACTATCTGGTGGCCAACGGCATCGGACTGCTCTTTGCCTATCCGTTGCTCTACCTCATCGAGAAACTCTTCGGATTCACCAGCGATATTACGCTCATTGAACTGTCGAACACCAACAGCCCGTTACTGCGGAAGATGAGTGAGATTGCACCCGGCACCTTCAACCACTCCATACAGGTTGCGAATTTGGCTGGCGAGATAGCCAACAAGATTGGTGCCTCAGGACAGTTGGTGCGTACAGGAGCATTGTATCACGACATCGGCAAACTGTCGAACCCCATCTACTTCACTGAAAATCAGTCGGGCATAAATCCCCACGAGATGCTGAACGACATCGAGTCGGCACAAATCATCATCAGCCACGTCACAGAGGGTATGAAGATGGCAGACAAGAACAATCTGCCCAAGGTTATCCGCGACTTCATAACCACCCACCACGGACAGGGAAAGGCCAAGTTCTTCTATATCCGCTATAAGAACGAACATCCCGACGAGCCTGTCGATGACTTGCTGTTCACTTATCCAGGTCCGAACCCCTTCACCCGCGAGCAAGCTATCCTAATGATGGCCGATGCCGTTGAGGCCGCCTCGCGCTCACTGCCCGACTATACGGAGCAGAGCATTCGCTCGCTGGTAGAAAAAATCATTGACTCGCAAGTGGCCGAGGGCTATTTCCGCGAATGTCCTATCACCTTCCGCGACATTCAATATGCCAAGACAGTGCTCATCGAGAAGCTCAAGACCATCTATCACACGCGCGTAAGCTATCCCGACGAGAAGAAGAGCTGACGTACAGCAGGGGCTTACGCTCTGACATCAACCCCTGTCTGACCTCCCCTTCCTAAGGGAAGGGGTAAGTTTGCTTATATTGACACAACCGCTTGATATAGGTCAATAAACGAGCAGTAGATAGTTAATAATGTTTAATTGCTATTGCACTTTTGTGTGACTTTTGTGCAATCTGTTTACCTTTGCACCCGTTTTTAGGAAATTTTAATTTATCAAAACGTTAAAAAGGTGAAAAAGATTGCATTATCGTTCGTTGCCCTTGCAATGACAACAGTATCCGTCCAGGCTGGCGGCATACTCACCAACACCAATCAAAGTATCTTGTTTTTGAAAAACCCCGCTCGCGATGCAGCCATCGGACTGGACGGTGTCTATAGCAATCCGGCAGGTGTGGCCTTTATGGATGAAGGCTTCCACATTGCTTTCAATTGGCAGTACGCCCACCAGACGCGTACCGTCACCACTACCAACCCCTCCTTTGCGCTGGGTAAGAAGAACAACGGCAACGCCACCAAAGAGTTCGAGGGCGTAGCCGATGCGCCCATCATCCCTTCCCTGCAGGGTGCATATAATAAAGGTAACTGGAGTTTCCAGTTCAATCTGTCGGTACCCGGCGGTGGCGGCTCGTGTGAGTTTGCCGACGGTCTGGGCTCGTTTGAGAGCGTGGTAGGCAACATTGCCAATATGTTGCAGCCCTTAGGTGCCCAGGGCTACGATATGGAGAGCTACATGAAGGGCCGACAGTACTACTTTGGTGTGCAGGTGGGTACGGCCTATAAGATTTACCCCAATTTGTCAGTCTATGGTGGTCTGCGCCTGCTCTATGGCGATGCTACCTATAAAGCCAAGATCAGCAATATCCAGGTGAAGACCGAGATGGGCTATGTGGACTTCGGCGACTTCCTGCAGATGAGCTCTGCCACCGTGACCAACGGCCTGGAACAGGTGATGGCCGGACTGACAAAGGTGAACGGAGGCATCGCACAGTATGAGGCAGCAGGACTGCCCGTACCCGCCGAACTCACGGCCACCCAGGCTCAGCTCACGGCCCAGCAGGCTCAGTTGGAGGGTACTAAGGAGAGCCTTGGCCAGCTGCAGAAGTATGCCCAGGGCGTGAACCTGCTGTGTAACCAGGACGGTCTGGGCATTGCCCCGGTCATTGGTGTGGACTATAAGGTGGGTAACTTCAACTTTGCGGCCAAGTACGAGTTCAAGACGCAGATTCGCATGAAGAACGAGTCGACGGTGAATGAGGCCTCGGAGATTGCCGCCGTCAACAAGTTCCGCGATGGCGAGAAGGTCAACGAGGATGCTCCCGCCATGCTGGTCATCGGTGCACAGTGGAAGCCCATCGAACAGGTAAGCCTGAACCTGGGCTGGCACCATTTCTTCGATAAGGATGCCAACTGGTATAACAACACGCAGGACCTGTTGCGCCATAACACCAACGAGTTCCTGGCAGGTGTCGAGTGGGATGTCAGCAACCGCCTGAACGTGTCGTGTGGTGGACAGCTCACCCGCTACGGACTCACCGACGAGTACATGAGCGACATCTCGTTCGTCGTCAACAGCTATTCTTTAGGACTGGGATTCAGCTACAAGGTAAAGCCCAACATCACGCTGTCGGCTGCTTACTTCCAGACGAACTACTCCAACTACACGCGCGAGAACTATCCCACCGAGGGAGGCAGCGAGACTTTTACGCGTACCAACCGCGTGCTGGGCGTAGGTTGCCAGCTCGACTTCTGATTGTAATGATCAACGGATTATCCGGAATGTACGGATAGTCCTGACAAGATAAACGAAAAAGGTGGGGCGTTTCTGCGCCCCACCTTCATTAATGTTCAGACAATAATTATCACCATTTTAATAATTGCTGTCTGCTTTTTAAAACATATTGTCTGTCCTTTCCTTACTTCACTACGACCTTGCGACCGTTGTGGATGTACAGTCCCTTCTTGGTGGGCTGTGCCACACGCACACCGTTGACGGTGTACCAGTCACCCTCGGCGGCAGCCTTCTCGGCGTTCACTGCCTTGATGCCGGTGTACTCGTTGTCGCTCTTCAGCCAGCGGGGGTCACCGACGGAGTTGGTCTTCTGCACGCTGCCCTCGGCCACGGTGAAGTTGCCGCGGAACATGTCGGTGTAGTAACCCAGCTCGTCCGTGATGTACCACTTCGGGAAGATGTCAGTGACAACCTCCTCAGGATAGGTGTTCGTGTAAGAGGCTGACACCTCCTCAAACTGGTCGCCGGTGGTCTCTCCGGTGTTGTCGGTCAGCTTGCCCTCAACCGTGAACATGAACGAGTTGTACTGTACCATCCAGGTCGGGTTCTTGCCGCCCTGGCCCTGGTTCAGGCCCTTCACGAACTGGTTCTGCTTGCCGCAGTCCAGCACGACGTTGTTCTTCACCGTGTACGACAGGTGCGTCTGGTTGGGCTGGCGGTGTGTCATCACGTTCTTCTTGTACGCAATGTTGTACAGCGTGGAGTTCGTGATGGTGAAGTACTGCATGGCACGACCCGTTTCGATGATCTTCTGTCCGCTCTGCGAGCTGAACAGTGAACCCGTGTGCTGCTCCTTGCCGTAGATGGTGGAGTTGTTGATGGTGAAGTGCTCTACCACGCCGCCGCCGTTGAAGTCGAACACGGTCTTCGAGCCGCCCATGTACTCGGCGATACAGTTGTCGAAGGTGAAGTAGTCGATGATGTACTTCATCTTGTTGGCATAGAACAGCTGGTTCTTCACCTGCGAGAAGATGGTGTTCTCGAAGATGACGTTGTAAGGATAGCTGTAGAAGCCGTTGGCATCGGCGTCGAGGGCAGGCAGCTTGGTGTCGCTGTACTTGACCATCGGGCCGTTGAGCTGGCTCAGGTCTACCGTGGCGGGATTCTCTGCATCACCGGTGATGGTGATGGTCGAGTTGATCTCTAACGGCTGGCTCACAGTGTAGTGGGCACCGGGACGCAGCGTGATGGTGATGTACGTCGGGCTCTCGCTGAGCTTATAGGCTTCCTCAAGGTCGGCATACAGGTCTGCGCCGTCCAGCGGTTCCATCTCGATGGGTGCCGTGAAGCCGGCGGGCTTGTAGGTTCCTAACCAGCGCGGGTCACCGATGCGGGCCTTCAGCTGGTTGGAGTATCCGGCTTCGCCCAGGGTGAAGTCGCCGCTGGCAGCATCAGCAAAGAGAGGATCGCCCGTGATGGCCGTACCGCTGGCGTCATAGCCCTGCTTGCCGCTGTCGGTCCAGCCGGCCTGGTCCTGACCGTTGTTCCAGTAGGAGTTCTGGTTGTACTCCACCGTCGGGTTGTTAGAGTTCTGACCGCCCAGCCAGCCGCGAACCTCGTTGCCGTCCTGCGTGCAGTTGAACATAATCACCTTCTTCATCGTGAAGGCCAGCGACTTCTGGCCCTTGCCCTGCAGGTTGTTGAACTGCTTGCCCACAGAAACCTGGTACAGCGTAGAGTTGGTGATGGTCACAGCCTGCTTAAACGAAGCCTGGTCGCTGTCCAGATCCCTCACGCGACCGCTGGTCTGCAGCAGATAGCCCGTATGGCCGGCAGCCGACCACAGCGTAGAGTTGTTGATGGTCAGATCGGCGGGATAGCCCTTGCTGTTGAAGTCGAACACGTTCTTGCTGCCCGACAGTTCGATGATGCTGTTGTCAACTAGAATCTTGCCCACCAGCGTCTTCTGCTCATCGCGCACGAGAGGCTGTGTGAGACCCTTGATCACCACGTTCTTGACGGTCACGTTCTCCACGCTCTTGTAGTTGGCATTCTCCGTGCCGTCGGCATTCAGGGCCTGGGCATCGGTGCCGTCCAGCTTGATGAACGCACCGCTCAGTGCGCTGGCATCGATGGTAGTACCCTCGCCGGCACCGGTGATGGTGACGTTGCCGCCGGCAACGATAGGCTCGCTGACGGTGTAGTCGCCCTCAGCCAGCGTCAGGTTCACGTCCTTCACCTTGACACCGTTGGCAGCGGCAGTGATGGCAGCCGTGATGTCGCCGTCGGTGATGTCGGTGGCAGCCAGCGTCACGTCGACAGTGGGCTCAGCGAAGCTCACAGTCCAGCGGGGGTCACCCACCGTGCCTGCAGGAGCAGCAGCGCCTTCAGCCAAGGCAAAGTTTCCGTTGAAGTCGCCGCCAGCAGCGTCGGTGAAGGTAATGACACCGGCTATGCTGTTCTGTACGCCCTCGCCTTCAGTGGTGTCACCGGTATCCTCGGCAGCACTCGTGTCGGTCATCACGCCTTCAACTTCGAAGTTGAAGATGTTGCCGTCGATGTCCCAAGTGGGGTTAGCACTGCTTCCGCCGCCGTTCATACCCTTGATGGCTTGATCCTTTTTGCCGCAGTTCACGAAGATGTTGTTATGGGCAACATACTTCTCCCAC